>Ga0224558_1000310_pt1 | contig 58135 bp, 50 predicted proteins | sample 714S32024metaG_FD_180682 | JGI IMG/M metagenome (GOLD analysis project Ga0224558, IMG submission 180682) | Peat soil microbial communities from Stordalen Mire, Sweden - 717 S3 20-24 | ecosystem: Environmental > Terrestrial > Soil > Wetlands > Peat | place: Sweden: Norrbotten County, Stordalen... | reverse complement strand
GATGCTCCCGCACAAACTGAGAATTATTCTCCGCTACTACAGGGAGCCCCGCAACGCCACACAGATCAACAAATCCAGCATGGAGACCGCCGCGTAGAGCGATCAGAGAACCTGGCACTGTCCAGATCTAAAGAAGTCCATTCATATTGAAGTTGTCGGCCCCAGTGTTTCCCGTACGCTGAATATCTACCGCTCGAGGTCTAACCTTCAAGGTGTTATCGTTCAAGGCCATAATCAACCGTTTCAAACCTTTGCACTTGTAGTATTCGAATGGTCGCGACAGGGGGGCGAACCTGTTCGAGTTGTACCGAAGATTGAAGACAACGCGCTTGTGTTCGAGGGTGGGTCTGAGAATTACTTTTTGACCCACTTCGTTGGGCCACATATTCCCAATTCGCCACAAGAGAATGCGAGCCTGTTCTCGGAACTGAGTAAAGACGGAAGACTCCAACCTGTAATTGACGCAATGAGGGAAGAATTCCCTTTTGTGAACACCTTGTCGTTGGAAATCAACTCCGGGTTCGCAACTGTATTTGCTGAAGTAGAAGGGCAAAAACACAGACTCCCAGTCGGCCTTATCTCTGACGGCGTGCATAAGCTTCTCACCATTCTACTTATTATCGCCACAAGCCCCAACGGCACCATTTTGATCGACGAGATCGAGGACGGTTTTTACTTCAAGAAGATGGCCTCGACCTGGAAAGTCATCCACGGGTTTGCCAAGGCGAATGGAACCCAAATATTTGCCACCACGCATAGCCAGGAATGCCTTGCTGCCCTACTTCCTGTTTTGGAAGCGAACGAGGACGACTTCGCCCTGATTCGCGCAAGCCGCTCCAATGGTTCAATCCGGTTCTCGGTTAACGACGGAAGACGGTTCGCTTCGGCTCTTTCCCAGGAATTTGAGCTGCGATGAGCTATATCCTGCCGCACAAGGTCGAGCGGATTGACGCGCCATTTGTCGTGGCCTGTGAGGGCTTCGGCGATGTTTGCCTGGCCGAACAACTTCTCAAGATCAAGCGAATCGAGAATTGCCGTGTGGGCTGCCCAAGCCGTACTGGAGTTGGTGGCGATGGGAAGGATTACCTAAACAAATATCTCAGCGCCATCGCTTTAGCAGCGAACAATGACACCGTTCGGATGCTTAGAGGCCTGCTTGTGGTTGTGGATGCTGACGATTCCCCTCAAAAGGCATTCGACATAGCTTGCTCCGCGCTCCGGTATGCGGAGTATCCGGTTCCAGATTCAGCCTTCACCCTAAAGGAAGAGAATGGTATCAAGACTGCCATCTATCTGATTCCTGGAGTGAATGAGCCCGGAACACTCGAACACCTTCTGTTGCGCTCCGCCTTCGACAAGGCTCCAACGGCTCAAGCCTGCGTGGACACGTTGCTTGAATGTATCGGAAGAGCCCCAATCGACAAGCCCAACGCCGTGGCAAAGATGAAGATGTCTGCCCTCGTCGCGGCATCTTTCCCCAAGAATCCCTGGGCAACGCCTGGGCCGCTGCTGCAAAGCAGCGACAATGACCTCATTCCCCTCGACAGCCCTCACTTCAAACATCTGGCCGATTATCTCGCGAACTTCTGCACAGAGTGAGAACGGTGCAGAACCTGGTTCAAATCTCGCGCCCAACCTGGCTTCCCTCCTACCTCCCGGAACTCGACGGCCTGCGCGGCCTGGCGATTCTGTGGGTGGTCCTCTATCACTGCCATCCGCGCCTCCAGGGCACATGGATCTACTACGCCGCAATCTGGGGTTGGGCGGGGGTGATTCTGTTCTTTGTCCTCAGCGGATTTCTGATCACCTCCATCCTGCTGGTGACGCGGGACAAGCCGCATTACTTCCATAACTTCCATGCGCGCCGGGCGTTGCGCATCTGGCCGGTCTACATCCTGCTGCTGCTGGTGGTTTACCTTAACGCGCCCTGGTTCATCGGCCCCAGCGTGATCGACGCCATCAAAACCGCACCCTGGCTGGCGTACATCTTCCTGGTGCAGAATCTTTTCCATCTGACGCTGCCCCCGGCCATCGGTCCAACCTGGGCGCTGGCCATCGAGGAGCAGTACTACTTTCTATGGGCGCCGCTGGTGCGTTTTCTGCGCAAGCCCTGGATGCTCTTCGCCGTCCTGCTCTGTGCGCTTGCGGCTTCGCCGCTGTTACGCCTCAGCCAGTACACCTGGCTCACGCCAACGCACACGCTCATTCACCTTGACGGAATTGCCTTGGGGAGCCTGATGGCGCTGGGGATGCATACCCTCCCGCTCAGCCGCCGCGTCTGGCTCTGGATGGGCCTGGGCGCATTTGTTGTGGGCATTGCGGCCGCTGCCACTGTGGCCGGCGGAACAGCGTTCCTGGATTCCGCGCTGGCGGCGGGCTTTGCCGGCGCGGTGCTGGCCCTGATCGCCTCCACCGGCGCCCGCAATCCCCTCAACGCCGCGCTGCGCAGCGGTCCGCTGGCCTTCTACGGCCGCATCAGCTACGGCCTCTACATGATTCACATTGCGGTTTTTATCTACTTCGGCTGGTTCGATCTGCGCATGGACCGTTACGGCATGGCCGGCAACCTCGCCGTCGTCGCCTTCCGCCTGGCCGCCTCCACCGCTTTCGCCGCCGCGCTGTGGTACGGCTTCGAGTCGCAGATCCTCAAGCTAAAGCGCTATTTTTGACGCCGGATTCGCTCGCCCTGATGCAAAATACAAGAAAATGGAAGCGCGCGCCTTCGCTTCCCCGTTTGCTCGCAGGATGAAAGGGCTCTTCGATGCATCCACGCCGACCCATCGTCCGCCTCGCCCTTGCCGGCCTGCTGATTCCCGCGTCGGCCCTGGCCGTGCGCGGTCAGGCGACATCGCCTCCGGCGGCCGGACCCACGTCCGCTGCACCGGCCTCTGCTCAGCCCCCCGCTCCAGGCCCCGCTCCCGCCGCGGTTCCGGCCGTTCTGCGCGCCAACGCCAACCTCGTTCTCGTCGATGTAGTGGTCACCGACCGGGACCATCCCGCCCATGGTCTCGATCGGAGCCGCTTCCACATCTTCGAGGATGGGCGCGAGCAGCCCATCGCCTCCTTCGACGAGCACAACCCCGCCGCGCCGGCCGCCGCTGCCAAAAAGCCGGCCGCGAAGCCGGCCGCTCTGCCGCCCCACACTTACACCAACGTCTCTCCGTACCCTGAGGCCACCGCCGTCAACGTGCTGCTCCTGGACGGTCTGAACACGCCCATGGCCAACCAGATCGACGTGCGCCGCAAGATGATTCAGTTCCTGGGCAGGATTGAGCCGGGCACCTCGCTGGCCATCTTTACCCTCTCCTCGCGGCTGCGGCTGGTGGAGGGGTTCACCACCGACGCCTCCGAGCTCACCAAGGCCCTGCAAGGCCCAAAGGCCGCCCCCCAGCCCTCCGTCGTCCTCGACCCGCAGACCGATCAAGCCGTGGACTCGGTCATCGGCGACATGGCGAACATGAGCGCCGGCGCAGATCCCCTCAGCGTCGGCGGGACCAGCGCCCTGAGCGCGCTGCAGCAGTTCCAGGCCGACATCGCCGCCTTTCAAACCGACCGGCGGGTGCGGATGACCCTGGAAGCCATGCAGCAACTGGCCCGCTATCTGAGCGGAATTCCGGGCCGCAAGAACCTGATCTGGTTTTCCGGCTCGTTCCCCATTGCCCTCGATCCCGACGACTCGCTCGACAACCCCTTTGAAGCCATGCGCAGCTACTCGGACGACATACGGGAGACCGCCGAACTGCTTTCGGCCGCGCGCGTGGCCGTCTATCCGGTGGACGCGCGGGGCCTGATGACGCTGCCCTCGCTCGATGCGTCCTACTCGCCGTCCACCAACCTGATGGGCGCCAGCGTGAACGGCGGCCGGGGCGGCTCAAGGCGAGCAGCTACGGCAAACAAGCCCAGCGCTGCCAGGGACGACCTGAATGCCATGAAGCAAATGATGGACGAACAGGCCTCGATGAAGCAGATTGCCGAACAGACCGGCGGACAGGAGTACATCTACACCAACGGCCTGAAAGAGGCCGTGGCAAGCGTTGTCGAGAACGGTTCAAGCTACTACTCGATTGGGTACGTGCCGTCCGCGCTCGAGCTCGACGGCCAGTTCCGCAAGATTCAGGTTCGCATCGACGGCCATGACTACAAACTCGGCTACCGCCATGGGTACTACGCGGACCCTCCGGACAAACCCTCGCCCCACAACCCCGGCCAGACCAGCCTGATTGTGGCTGCAACCCTGCACGGCGCGCCGCCATCGACGCAAATCCTGTTCCAGGCGCGCTTGCTGGCCGCCTCTGATCCGCTGCTGCTAGGCGCAAAGCTGCCCGCCGGTCCAGCCGGGGAACTGACGCCTGCCCTGAAAGTACCCCTGCATCGCCTCATTGTGGACCTGAATGTCGACCCACACGGCCTCATTTACGACACAACTCCCGATGGCGCGCAACATTCCCAGATCGAATTCCTGCTGGTAGCCTACGACGCAGACGGTCAGCGCATCAACTACCTGGACAGCGGCTTCCAGATGAACATGAAGGCCGGACAATACGCGCGGACCATGGCCTCGGGCATTCCCATTCGCCTTCCGCTCGATCTGCCCGCGGGCCAGTTTTCCCTGCGCATCGCGGTCCACGATCTCACCGCCGGCCGCGCCGGCTCGCTCGAAGTCCCCGTAACGGTTGCGGCAAACTAGTTCGGCCGTACCGGCGTTGGCGCTACCGCGAGCGTCCGATAATCACAAACAGCGCCAGCAGAAACAGGGTCACGCTGGGCGCGGCCGTCTCCTGGCGGCGAATGTGATAGATGCCGGCAACCACCATCAGCAGCGCCAGGCCCGCCGCCGCCAGCCGCAGAAGGATGTTGGGAGGCCAAGGGTCCACCGGCAACACCACGCCCACCGCTCCGGCGAGTTCCAACAGACCGACAATGGAGGCCAGCCCTTGCGACATGCCCACCCCCTTGGCCTTGCCTCGCATCTCCGGCGCTTTCACCAGCTCTTCATAGGCCAGCAGCTTGCTGACTCCCCTGAACAGAAACACGCCCGCCAATAGAATTTGCGCAATCCAAAGCAGAGTGTTCCCTCCCCCCTGAGCGTTCATCCCTCCGCCTTTCTTCCCTGCCCGTCCCCTGGATGTTTCGCTGCAAACACCCAGGAGTTCAATAGCAGCTAACGATTGAACCCCGGAATGGAGGTGAATGTCAAGATCGATGCGGCACATCGCCGCGCCGATTTCCGCATCGAATGTAAAGAGAGCTTGAATGTTCCATAAAATGGGCCGTCGGCCCACCCGCTTGTGACATCAATCACCCATGGCTGTAACCATCGGCTGCTAGGCTTTGAACGTCACAAAAACTCTCCATGCGAGGTGCAATGTGAGCGAAGAAACAGCGAGCAAAGGACCCCTGAGCCCCGAAATGCTGGACAAAATGGACGCCTACTGGCGTGCCGCCAACTATCTCTCCGTCGGCCAGATTTACCTGAAGGACAACCCGCTGCTGGAGCGCCCGCTTACCCTCGACGACGTGAAGCCGCGTCTGCTGGGCCACTGGGGCACCACGCCGGGGCTCAACTTTCTTTATGTGCACTGGAACCGCCTGATCCGCGAGCGCGGCCTGAACATGCTCTACATCATCGGCCCAGGGCACGGCGGACCGGGCCTGGTGGCCAACACCTATCTGGAAGGCTCCTACTCCGAGATCTACCCCCACATCGAGCAGAACAAGGACGGCCTCAAGCGGCTCTTGCGCCAGTTCAGTTGGCCCTACGGCATTCCCAGCCACGTAGCCCCTGAGACGCCGGGCTCGATTCACGAGGGCGGTGAACTGGGCTACTCCCTGGTACACGCCTACGGCGCGGCCTTCGACAATCCCGATTTGATCGTGGCCTGCGTGGTGGGCGATGGCGAGGCCGAAACCGGCCCGCTGGCCACTAGCTGGCACTCCAACAAGTTCCTCAACCCCTTGAGCGACGGCGCGGTGCTGCCCATCCTCCATCTGAACGGCTACAAGATCGCCAACCCCACGATTCTTGCCCGCATTCCCCACGCCGAGTTGGAAAGCCTGATGCGCGGATACGGCTATGAGCCCTTCACTCTCGAGGGCCACGACCCGGCCGTGCTGCACCAGCAGGCCGCGGCGGTCTTTGACGCCATGCTGGACCGCATCGCGGCCATCCAAAAGGCGGCCCGCGAAGAAGGTTCCACGGCGCGCCCCGCCTGGCCCATGCTGATCATGCGCACGCCCAAGGGCTGGACGGGTCCCAAATTCGTAGACGGCAAGCCGGTGGAGGGCACCTGGCGCGCCCACCAGGTTCCCCTCGACCAGATCTTCGAGAAGCCCGAGCACCTGCGCCAACTGGACGAGTGGATGCGCAGCTACAAACCCGAAGAACTCTTCGACGAAAAGGGCAAATTCCGCGAGGATCTGGCCGAAATCGCGCCCAAAGGCCGGCTGCGCATGGGCATGAACCCCCACGCCAACGGCGGCCTCCTTCTGCAGCCGCTCAAGGTGCCCAACTTCCGCGACTTTGCAGTGAAAATAGAGGGTCGCGGCCAGCACGACTTCGAGTCCACGCGCATCCTCGGCCACTTGCTCCATGCCGTCATGCAGGCCAATATGGACACGAAGAACTTCCGCGTCTTCGGCCCCGATGAGACTGCCTCCAACCGCATCGGCGACGTGATCGTCGGAACCGGCAAGGCCTGGATGGCCGAGACCCTCCCCGTAGATGAGCAACTGTCCGAAACCGGCCGCGTCATGGAAGTGCTCAGCGAGCACATGTGCCAGGGCTGGCTGGAGGGCTACCTGCTCACCGGACGCCACGGCTTTTTCTCCTGCTACGAGGCCTTCATCCACATCATCGACTCGATGGCGAACCAGCACGCCAAGTGGCTCAAGAGCACACGCGAGATTCCCTGGCGCAAACCCATCGCCTCGCTCAATTACCTGCTCAGTTCGCTGGTCTGGCGGCAAGACCACAACGGCTTTTCTCACCAGGACCCCGGCTTCATCGATCACCTGCTCAACAAGAAGGCCGATGTGGTGCGCATCTATCTGCCGCCCGACGCCAACACCCTGCTCTCGGTCGCGGATCATTGCCTCCGCAGCCGCCACTATATCAATCTCATCGTCGCCGGCAAGCAGCCGGCCCCGCAGTGGCTCCCTATCGACGAGGCCATCGCTCACTGCACAAAAGGCCTGGGCGCCTGGCAGTGGGCGTCGAACGACGACGGCGGCCCCGACGTGGTCATGGCATGTTGCGGCGACGTACCCACGCTGGAAACCCTGGCCGCCGTTTGCCTGCTCCGCGAAAGATTGCCCGACCTGCGCATCCGCGTGGTCAATGTGGTGGACCTGATGGCGTTGCAACCGACATCCGAGCATCCGCACGGGCTGCCCGACGAGGACTTCGATCAGCTCTTCCCCGCCGGCACGCCCGTCGTCTTCGCCTTCCACGGCTATCCATGGCTCATTCACCGCCTCACCTACCGGCGCCACAACCACGACAACATTCACGTGCGCGGCTACAAGGAAGAGGGCACCACCACCACCCCCTTCGATATGTGCGTGCTCAACAACATCGACCGGTTCCAACTGGCGCTCGATGTCATCCGGCGCGTGCCCAGGCTCAGGTCGGATGTGGGAGCGGCCGAGCAGTGGTACTCCGAGGCCATTCAGCGTCATCGTTTGTATGTAGCCGAAAACGGCGACGACCTGCCCGAGATAAAGAATTGGCGCTGGCCCCAAAGCTGACTTGCTAACCCGCTAACTCCGCTAACTCCGCTAACTCCGCCAACTCCGCTAACCGGCTAACAACGCTAACTCCTCTAACTCCGCCAACCCGCTGACTCGTTCAGCCCCAACCTCAGAGGTTTTCACTCATGGCTTCCTTGCCCGTACTGGTTTTGAACAGCGGTTCTTCTTCCATCAAGTTCTCCATCTATGAGGCCGGCGACGGCCAGCGGACCAAGCTCCACGAGGGCGCGGTCGACGGCATCGGCACCGATCTGGGCACCTTCTGGATCAAGGACGCCGAGGGCAGAAAGCTGGTCGATGAGACCCCTGCTTTGCCCAATCGCGCCGTTGCCTTCAAGCTGGTTGTCGACGCGCTCCACTCCAGCGACTTCCCTGCCCCGGCGGCCATCGGCCATCGCGTGGTTTGCGGCGGCCCGACGGTCAAGGAAAACCAGCTCATCACGCCCCAACTTATCGACGAGATTGACAGCTACGCCGCCCTGGCGCCGCTGCACACGCCCATTGCCGTCTACATCATGCGCGAGTCCCTGAGCCTGTTCCCAGGCATCCCCAACTTTGCCATCCTGGACACCTATTTCCATCGCACCATGCCCGAAGTGGTCACCCACATGCCCATCCCCGAGGAGTATTCCGCGATGGGCGTGCGCCGCTACGGCTATCACGGCATCTCCTACGAGTCGATCGTCTACCAGTTGGAACCCAACGTGCCTGAGAAGCTCATCGTCGCCCATCTCGGCAACGGCGCCTCCATCAGCGCTATCCGCAATGGCCAGTGCCTCGACACGTCAATGGGTTTGACGCCAACCGGCGGCATCATCAGCGGCTCGCGCACCGGCGACATCGATCCCGGCGTCCTGCTCTTCATTCTGCACAAGATTGCCGAAACGGCCTCGAGCGCCACAGAGGCCGCCGATCGGCTGGAAATAGTCGTCAGCAAGAAGTCCGGACTGCTGGGCGTGAGCGAGCTCTCCAACGACATGCGCGACCTGCGCGACGCCATCAAGGACGGCAACGCCAAGGCGCGGCTGGCCGTGGACAAGTTTACCTGGACCATCGCCCGCTGGATCGGCAGTTATGTGGCTGAGCTGAACGGGCTGGACATGCTGGTCTTCACCGGCGGCATCGGCGAAAACGATATCGCCGGCCGCGCCGAAATCTGCGCCGGCCTGGGCGCGCTGGGCATCGTGCTCGACCCGGTCCGCAACAACGTCCGCGGCGAAGCCGTCATCTCCGCCGAGAATTCGCCGGTCACCGTGCGCGTCATTCCCCCCGCCGAAGACCTGATGATCGTTAACCACGTCGTCCGGCTGCTCGGCAAGTAAGTCGGGCATCAGGTATCCATTCCCAACTGCTGGAAGTGCGCCTGGGCCGCACACTCCTTCAGATCGCGACAGAGGGCATCGACGCGCGCCGGATCGGTATCCCAGGAAAACATGAAGCGCGCCGCGCCGCCGATGAAGGTATAGAATCTCCAGCCGCGCTCTCGAACCGGATTGAGAATCTCCTCCGGCGCCAAGAGGAATGCCGCATTGGCTTCCACCGGCGCTGCCAGCCGAATACCCCGAATGGAAGAGACTTGCGCCGCGAAATGTCTTGCGCAATGGTTTGCGTGTGCGGCGTTGCGCAGCCACGCCCCGCTCTCCAGCATTCCCACCCACGGCGCTGCAAGAAAGCGCATCTTCGATGCCAGTTGGCCGGCTTGTTTGCATCGGTAATCGAAATCCGCGGCCAGCCTGCGATCGAAGAAGAGAACTGCTTCCCCAACCGCCATGCCGTTCTTTGTGCCGCCAAAGCAGAGCACATCCACCCCGCTCTTCCATGTGACCTCCGCCGGCGAGCAACCCAGACTCGCGCAGGCATTCGCAAAGCGGGCGCCATCCATGTGCAGATAAAGCCCATGAGCTTTGCATTCATCTGAGATTGCGCCGAGTTCCGCCAATGTATAAACCCGGCCTGTTTCGGTGGATTGCGTGATGGTCACAACGCGCGGCTTGGGGTAATGGATATCCTGGCGCTTGGTGGCCAGTTCTCGAATGGACGCCGGCGTCAGTTTGCCTTCCGCGCTTTGCGCCACCAGCAGCTTTGAGCCGTTTGAGAAGAACTCCGGAGCCCCGCATTCATCTGTCTCGATATGCGCTGAGTCGCAGCAGATTACACCGTGGTAAGACTGGCAAAGAGACGCCAGCGCAAGCGAATTGGCCGCGGTGCCATTGAAGACAAAGAAGACCTCGCAGTCTGTTTCGAACAGTTCGCGAAATGCATCCGATGCTCTTGCCGTCCAGGGATCGTCTCCGTATGCCGTTGCGTGTCCGTGATTGGCGGCTTCGCTCGCAGACCATGCCTCGGGACAGATGCCGGCGTAGTTGTCGCTCGCGAACTGCTGCAGCAGATCCTTCGGGTCCATCTCGGTCATTTCATCGTCCTTTCGCCATCGCGAAGAACGCTCTCGAATTGCGCCCCTCGTTCGGGTTGTTCCGTCTTCCGATCACTCCACACATTCCTGCGAGAGTCAAGTCCGTGCCTTCCCGAAGCAAGCGGACCTTCCCGGGAAAATCTTCTCAACCATCATCGAATGAATAAGTTAAGGAATCTCTCCGGCGCTGGCCATGCCTGCGGAAGAAGGGCGCCTCCTGACCGTCCTTTGGCTTTGACACCCCCGCCGCGAAGGTCGCCGCCGGCGCGCACGCATCCCCCAAAGCAGCCAATTCTCTTCCCCGGCCCAAAACCCTGAAACCCGCGCCAAGCCGGCGCCTTGTCAGCTTTCCGCACCGGGCTCGTTGCGCATCGCCTGGTCAAAGGCATCAGGGGCAGGGTGCGAAGAAGCCGGCGAACGCGTTGCGGTCCGCCAGTTTGCTTCCGTCCGTCTGGGTGAAGCCGATCACATCAGCGCATGTTTTGGAGGGATACAATAAAACATCGGAGCCGAGAGCTCCGGCGAGCAGCGAGCGGTGGACATGAACTGAGCGCAAAGGTGAATGATGTCATTGCGCTGAGCGGCAAGGAGCGCTGGGTAGCCGTGGCTCCGGAACCATTGAAGCAGATTCATATTCATACCCACTGATCCAGGAGCAGGGATGGCCAAGCAACCGGAGAGTCCGAAGAACAAGACGATTGCCGACAAGGTTTCCGACCTTCGCGCCAAGCGTGCCGAGCTCGAATTCGGTGGCGGCAAGGAGCGCATCGATAAGCAGCACGCCGGCGGCAAGCTGACGGCGCGGGAACGAGTCGCAAGGCTGGTGGACCGAGGCAGCTTCCAGGAGATCGGTCTCTTTGCCCTTCATCGCGCCACCTATTTTGGGATGGCCGAAAAGAAGCTGCCCGCGGATGGCGTCGTCACCGGATGCGCAACCATCGATGGGCGCCTGGTGCATCTTGCCAGCCAGGATTTTACCGTGTTGGGCGGAGCTGCCGGCGAAACGCACAGCAAAAAGGTTGCCGACATGTTGAGCCTGTCTCTCAAAACCGGCAGCCCTTTCATCTTCATCAACGACTCTGGCGGCGCTCGCGTTCAGGAGGGCATTGACAGTCTGGCCGGATATGCCCGCGTCTTCTACAACAATGTCATGCTCTCGGGAACGGTGCCGCAAATCTCCCTCATTTGCGGACCCTGTGCGGGGGGCGCCTCTTACAGTCCGGCGCTCACCGATTTCGTGATCCAAACCCGCCAGGCGCAGATGTTCATTACCGGGCCGCAGGTCATCAAACAGGTTACCGGCGAGGTTGTCTCCGCGGAGGAACTGGGTGGCGCTCAATCGCAGATGAACAACGCGGGAGTGGTTCACCTCATCGCCCAGAATGACGACGAAGCGCTTCAGCTTTGCCGGCGGTTGCTCAGTTTCATGCCGGCAAACAACCTTGAAGATCCGCCCCGCATGCCCTTCAATGCGCGTATGAAATCCGATCCGGATATGAACGGAATTGTTCCCGTCGACCCCAAGGTTGCCTATGACGTCCGCAACGTCCTCGCGCGCGTTGTGGACTATCAGGATTTTCTCGAGATCCAATCCGGATTCGCTCCCAACATCGTCATCGGCTTTGGACGCCTGCAAGGCCGGCCCGTCGGGATTGTAGCCAACCAGCCATATGTTCTGGCCGGCGCGCTGGACATCGATGCCTCCGATAAGTCGGCTCGATTTGTCCGCTTCTGCAATGCCTTCAACATTCCGCTGCTTACGTTTGTCGATGTGCCGGGCTTTCTCCCTGGAGTCGAGCAGGAGCGTGGCGGCATTATTCGTCACGGCGCCAAGCTGCTGTTTGCCTACTCGGCCGCCACGGTTCCGAAGATCACTCTGGTGTTGCGCAAGGCATACGGTGGTGCATATATCGCCATGTGCTCCAAGGGCCTGGGCGCGGACCGGGTTGTGTCCTGGCCTACGGCGGAGATCGCCGTCATGGGCGCAGAGGGCGCAGCGGAAATCGTGTTTCGGCATGAGATCGATGCCGCGGAGGATCAAGCGGCCCGCCGCAAGGAACTGGTCGACGAGTATCGGGAGACGTTTGCGAACCCTTACGTTGCGGCCGGCCGCCGGCTTGTGGATGACATCATCGAACCCGCCGAGACCAGGAAGTATCTGGCCCAGGCGCTGGAATCGTTGCACACCAAGCGGGAGTTGCGTCCGCAAAAGAAACATGGATTGATCCCATTATGAAGAGGTGCTGCGCGTGGCATTGAATATGAAAGCCGCGGCTGCTGCCGCGATGGAAGCGGGTCAACCGGAAGAAGAAGAAATTGCGCCGGAAATGCTGGCGGTGATTGCCGCCGCGGTTACCGCATTCCTGGGTGCAAACCACAGCATCCGGTCCGCCAGGATGCTTCAGTCGCCCGACGCGGCAGTGAGCCGATGGACGCGGCAGGGACGGGCATCGGTTCTTGCCTCTCATAACCTGCCATCGAAGCGTTGAGGCGATGGGAAAGTCTATCGAGGAAAGGAACCAGTTACTTGAAGCTTCACATAACCATTGACGGAAAGACCTACGAGGCTGATGTCGAGGTCCTGGAGGACGACGAGAGCCCGCTGCAGCCAAGTTATCCGACCTACCAACCGGTTCCCGCCGCGCCTCAGCCGGTTTCGCTTCCCGTCGCGCACACTCAGACCCAGGCGGCCGAGGGAAATGTTTATGACGAGAGAGTTTGCCGCAGCCCTGTGATGGGCCTGGTCATAAAGGTCAACGTCAAGCCGGGACAGCCGGTTCAGGCAGGCGATCTGATGATGGTTCTCGAAGCCATGAAGATGGAAACAAATGTGACCGCGCCCCGCACGGGAATAGTGAAGAGCGTGCACATGGCGCCCGGCGACTCGGTAAAACTGAATCAGATCGTCGTTGAGTTCGAATGACCGTCGGATTCCGGCCTCGATCGAAAGGGTAACAAATGAGCGGTGTTCCGGAAGATCTGAAACATGTTCCAGGCATAAGGTTCGTAGACCACGTCGCGATCGCCGTGAAACAGGGCGATTTGGACGGCCAGGTCAAGGCCTGGGAGATGCTCGGCTTCCACGAAGTTCACCGCGAAGAAGTGCTCGGGGGCGACCAGGTGCGCGAAGCTTTGCTGCGAGTCGGCGACGGTCCCAACCTGATTCAATTGCTCGAACCTTTGACCACTGACTCTCCCGTGCAAAAGTTGATCGAGAGAAACGGCGGCCGCGGCGGGCTTGCACATATTGCTTTCCGCGTGGAAAGCGCGCAGCAGGCCTTCGACGCCATGAAGGCAAGCGGATTTCAACTTATCGACAAGGCTCCCCGCAAAGGCTCGCGGGGCACCACGGTCTTCTTTGTTCATCCCAAGTCGAGAGCCGACAATCCCTTCGGGTTTCTCATTGAAATTGTCGAAGCCCCTGAAAGCAAGTGAAGGAATATGGCCACCGATTATCTGCTCCAGGAGTTTCCTCCGGTAAGTACAGAGTCGTGGGAAGAAGTTATTCGTAAGGACCTCAAGGGCGCCGACTACGTTAAGAAACTTATCTGGCAAACAGAGGAAGGGCTGGCAGTCAAGCCCTACTACCGGGCTGAAGATATCCGAGGGTTGGACTATCTGGATGCGCCGCCCGGCGATTTTCCTTATGCTCGCAGTGCCCGTTCGACAGGCGACTGGCGCATTCGCGAGGAAATCGACGCGCTCGATCTGGAGCAGGCAAATCGCGCGGCGTGCAGTGCGGTCGCTGCCGGAGCCGAGGAGATCGCATTTCGCAATGTTGTCATCGGGAATGCCTCCGACCTGGGAATGTTGCTGGTCAACCTCGATGAGATTCCCGTGCATTTTGAATATGCCGGCGAGCCCCTTATTCGTCTTTTGATTGAACGGCTGACCGAACGGCAAAGGCCGTCGCCGGTATCGACCGCCTACGATCCGCTCGCCAACCTGGACTTCGCGGCGGAGGTCGTCGGGACCTCTCCTCTCGCGCTCGTGCCATTCACAATCCATGGCGAGGAATTTGAAGAATCGGGGGCAACCGCCGTTGAGGAAGTTGGTTTCACCCTCGCAGGTGCAGTCGATTTCCTCGCTGAAATGCAATCCCGGAACATTGAGGTCGATCGCGCCGCGGCTTCGATCGCGTTCTCCTTTGCAATGGGCGCAAACTTCTTCTTTCAGATTGCCAAGCTCCGCGCCTTCCGCATGCTTTGGGCGCGCGTCATCGAGAGTTTTGGCGGAACGCAAAATTGCGCCAAGGCCCGAATTCATGCTCGCACCTCCCGCTGGAACCAGACTATCTACGATCCTCACATCAACATCCTGCGCGGAACAACGGAAGCTATGTCCGCTGTCCTCGGCAGTGCGGACTCAATCTCCGTCGCGCCCTTCGATGAGTGTTACAAGACGCCGGATGAGGCCAGCCGCCGGCTTGCCCGCAATACGCAGATTCTTCTCAAGCAGGAGGCGATGTTATCCCGAGTTGCCGATCCCGGCGCCGGGTCCTACTGTCTGGAGGTCATTACCGATTTCATTGCCCGCGAGGGTTGGAGATCGATGCAGGGAATCGAAGCCGCCGGCGGCTATCGCAAGGCTTTTGCCGGTGGGCAGATCGCGCAGGCGCTGGAGCGATCGCTGGCTGCCAGGGAAAATGCCGTGGTATCTCGCCGCCGCATCTTTACCGGGACCAACCAATACGCCAATCTTTCTGAAAAAGCACTGCATCGCATTGACTTCTCGCGCCTCTCCGGTAAACGGCGCGGCGCGCAGGCTTATGAGCAGCTTCGTCTGCGTACCGAACGCCACGCGGCCCGGACCGGCAAGTCTCCGCGCGTTCTGCTGGCCGAATTCGGAGATGTCAGGATACGTTCGGCACGCTCCAACTTCGCCGCCAATTTCTTTGCCTGCGCGGGCTTCGATATCGTCACGCACCGATTCGCGAGCGCCGATGCGATTGCCGCCAGCGATGCCGATTTGATCGTTCTCTGCAGTTCCGATCCGGAGTATCTCGCCCTGGCCACGGAACTTGTGCTCAAGTTAGAGGCGCTCGGACGCAAGACCCCGGTTCTTATCGCGGGCAATCCCGATTCCGCCGCGCAACTGCAAGCGGCCGGCGTTGCTGACTTCGTTCATATCCGCAGCAATCCTATTGAGCTTCTTACGAAATGGCAGCAACTACTGGGGATCGGGGATTAGTTATGCGTCCAGACTTTTCAAACATCGATTACAAGCCCGCGGCGGAACCGGCGCAAGCGCGAGAAAGCAATGAATGGCTCTCTCCCGAGCACATTCCGGTGAAGAGCTTCTATACGCGCGATGACCTCAAGGGACTCGAGCATCTTGAGTATGCAGCCGGAATCCCGCCTTACCTCCGCGGACCCTATAGCACCATGTATGTCATGCGGCCCTGGACGGTCCGGCAATACGCGGGTTTCTCCACCGCCGAAGAGTCGAACGCCTTCTACCGCCGCAACCTGGCCGCCGGGCAAAAGGGGCTCTCGGTCGCGTTCGATCTTGCCACCCACCGGGGATACGACTCCGATCACGAGCGCGTAACCGGAGATGTGGGCAAGGCAGGCGTGGCCATCGACTCGATTATCGACATGAAGATTCTGTTCGACCGCATTCCTCTCGATCGAATGTCCGTGTCCATGACCATGAACGGCGCGGTGCTCCCCATCATGGCGTTCTATATCGTTGCCGCCGAGGAGCAGGGAGTTACGCCCCGGCAGTTGACCGGGACCATTCAGAACGACATCCTCAAGGAGTTCATGGTCCGCAACACGTATATCTATCCACCCGAAGGTTCCATGCGGATCATCGGCGACATCTTCCGCTACTGCGCGGAGAATATGCCGAAGTTCAACTGCATCAGCGTGAGCGGATACCACATGCAGGAAGCCGGAGCCACGGCGGATATCGAACTGGCCTACACGCTCGCCGACGGCCTGGAATATCTGCGCACCGGACTAAAAGCCGGTCTCGATATCGACGACTTTGCGCCCCGCATCTCCTTTTTCTGGGGCATTGGCATGAACCACTTCATGGAGATTGCCAAGATGCGCGCCGCGCGCGTGTTATGGGCTAAGTTAGTCAAGGCCTTCAATCCGAAGAATCCCAAATCGCTGGTCTTGCGGACCCATTCGCAGACTTCGGGCTGGAGCCTCACCGCCCAGGATCCGTTCAACAACGTGGTGCGCACCTGCGTCGAGGCGCTGGCCGCGGCATTCGGGCACACGCAGTCCCTGCACACCAATGCCCTGGATGAAGCCTTGGCGCTGCCCACCGATTTCTCCGCCCGCATCGCGCGCAACACCCAGATTTATCTGCAGGAAGAAACCGGCATCACGCGCATCGTGGATCCCTGGGCCGGTTCTTTCTATGTCGAGCGGCTCACGCACGAACTCATGCATGCGGCATGGGCGCTGATAGAGGAAGTGGAGAGCCTCGGCGGCATGGCCCGCGCCATTGAAACCGGCGTTCCCAAGATGCGCATTGAAGAAGCGGCGGCGCGCCGGCAGGCCCGCATCGACTCTGGCGCCGACGTGATCGTGGGCGTCAATGCCTATCCCTCGCCCGAGCAGCCGCTGATTCCCGTCCTCGATATCGACAATGCCTTGGTGCGTGAATCGCAACTGAAACGGCTCGACAAGCTGAAGCGCGAGCGCGACAATACTGCCGTGCGCCAATCGCTCTCGCAACTGGAACAATGCGCCGCCAACGGCCAGGGCAATCTGCTGGAGTGCGCGGTCGATGCCGCGCGCAAACGCGCCACACTGGGCGAGATTTCCTCTGCTCTCGAGAAGGTGTGGGGCCGCTACCAGGCCACCACGCGCACCATCGCCGGCGTTTACTCCGCTGAGAGCGGCTCTGCCGCGGAGTTCAGGAAGGCGCGGCAGGTGGTCGCGGAGTTTGAGAAAGCCGAAGGCCGCCGCCCCCGCATTCTGGTGGCGAAAATGGGGCAGGATGGCCACGACCGCGGCGCCAAAGTCATCGCCACTGCCTTCGCCGATATCGGCTTTGACGTGGATATCGGCCCCTTGTTCCAGACTCCGTTTGAGGTCGCGCGAAACGCTGTCGAGAACGATGTGCATGTCGTCGGCGTCTCCTCGTTGGCCGCCGGCCATAAGACCCTGGTCCCGCAGTTGATCGATGAGTTGCGTAAACTCCATCGGGATGACATTCTGGTGGTCGTCGGCGGCGTCATTCCGACGCAGGACTACGAGTTCCTGTACCAGGCCGGAGTGTCCGGCATCTACGGGCCAGGCACGGTGATTCCGGTGGCGGCGCAGCGGATTCTCGACATTCTGAGCAGCAGTTTGGTTGGAGGACGTTCCTGATTGATGGACCCGGAAGAGAGTGCGTTACGTGTCAGGCCCGGCTGCCGGGCCCCGGAGCCGCCGCGAGACCTGATTGCGCGCGCCTCGAACCGCCATCGCTCCCTTTCGCTTGAGCAATACGTCGATGGCATCCTGCGCGGCGACTGCATCATTCTGGCGCAGGCCATCACCCTCGTCGAGAGCTCTCGCGCCGCGGACCGCGAACTGGCCGAGCGAATTGTCGAAGACTGCCTTCCCCATAGCGGCAATTCCATTCGCGTGGGCATCACCGGCGTTCCCGGCGCGGGCAAGAGCAGCGTGATTGAAGTGCTGGGCACGTTCTTGATTGCCAAACACGGGCAGAAAGTCGCCGTGCTCGCAATCGATCCCAGCAGCCAACTTTCCGGCGGAAGCATTCTGGGCGACAAGACCCGCATGACATCTCTCGCCTCCAGCGAGATGGCCTTCATCCGGCCTTCTCCATCCCGCGGATCTCTCGGCGGCGTCGCGCAACGCACCCGTGAGGCGATGCTGCTGTGCGAAGCGGCGGGATACCGCAACATTCTCGTCGAGACGGTTGGAGTCGGACAGTCCGAGACCGCGGTTCACGACATGGTCGACTTTTTTCTGCTCATCATGCTGGCGGGAGCGGGGGACGAACTGCAAGGGATGAAGCGCGGCGTGATGGAGTTGGCGGATATCGTGGTGATAAACAAAGCGGACGGAACAAACCTGGCCGCTGCGGAAAAAGCTCGCGCCGAGGCTCAGAACGCATTGCACTATCTTCCCGGCTCGCCGTCCGGATGGACGCCGCGCGCTCTTACGTGTTCGGCGCAGACAGGCAAGGGCATCCCCGAGATCTGGAAATGCGTTCTGGAATACATCGACCTGACCAAAGCCAATGGCTGGTTCAGTCTTGCGCGGCGCGACCAGGCGCGGAACTGGATGCATGAGATCATCCAGCAGGGATTGAGACAAAGATTCGAGTCTCATCCAGCCATCCGCAGCCGCATGGAAGCGCTTGAGCAGGAAGTTCTGGAAGGCCGCACGACATCGTTTCGAGCCGCGCGTACGCTGCTCGAAATCTATTCCGACCCAAATGCGGCTGCTCGGTGAGTAACCGCAGCCGACTTATAAGTAGAAGGACTGGTCTGGCAGCGCAATTATGCGGAATGCCGCGGCAGGGCCAGGACCTTCAATTGCTTGCCCAACTTTGCGAACTCTGGATCGGCAGTTACGAGTGTGGCTCTTGTGCGCATTGCCAGCTCCGCAGCAAAGCAGTCGGCCAAGCCCAGCTTGTAACGGGATCTTAGTACTGCTGCAGCCAGAGCTTGCTCAGTATCGGGCGACACAAACTCCACCAGACCCTTGACTTTTTGAACGGCCGTCCGCGCCTTTTCCAGCGTGGAGAACTTCGCGTAGATGTAAAGCACCTCAGCAAGGTTGACGACAGAAATGCGAAGCGATACCAGCTTCTTGTCCGCTTGAATGAGCAAATCCTGAATTCTGGCCGCGCCATCCTGATTGCGAAATAATCTCACCAGCGCGTTCGCGTCCAGCACATATTCCTTCACAGAAATTCCTCAATCTTGGCGTCCTCACGTTCACGTTCTTTGCGCTTCTCTTCCATCCACCAAGCCTCAACATCCTCCTTCACATGGCTAAGGCATCCTCGAAGAGCCAGGACCTCATCCAATGCTGTTGACTCCACGGTCAATTTGCCGTTTTCCTCACCGAATACCACTTTCGCCCGAGGCCTCAGGTTGTACTTGGCCCTCAATTCCACCGGAATCACCAATTGCCCTTTTGAGCTGATCGTCCCCATCTGCCCCATGACGTCTTACCTCCAGGTAAGACAAATTGTACGCCATCGCAATCCCGGATTCAAGCGGCCAGCCGCAACCGACAGTGCTTTGTTCTACACTGGTTGGGTTCTATTCGGAGCTTTCCTTTTATGTCTACAATCGCCGTTCCTGTAAATGCCCAACGCCTGCCCTCGCCTGCCCTGCGCCGCTTTGCCTGGGGTGTGCTGGGCTACTTCATCGCCGTCATCCTGTGGGGCTCTCTGGTCCGCGCCACCGGCGCGGGAGCCGGTTGCGGCAACCACTGGCCGCTGTGCAACGGCACCGTCATGCAGCACTCTGCCAGCGTGAACACGCTCATCGAGTTCACCCATCGCATCACCAGCGGCCTCTCGCTCTTCTCTGTCGTTGGGCTGCTGGCGTGGACCTTCGCCGGCACGGTGCGCGGCCACCTGGCGCGCACGGCTGCCGTGGCCTCCGTGGCGTTCACGCTGATTGAAGCACTGCTGGGAGCGCTGCTGGTAAAGCTCGGCCTCACCGCGCAGAGCCAATCGCCGCTGCGCCCCGCCTACCTGGCGCTGCACCTCACCAACACGCTGCTGCTGCTGGCCGCGCTCACGCTCACCGCGCACTTGCTCAGCCGCCGCAAGGGCTACCTGCGCGGCAGCGTCCGCCTGGTTGCGCCCTTCGGCGCCGTTGCCGCTGTCTTTGTGGTCATGATTGTGGGCGTCACCGGCTCACTCGCCGCCTTGGGCGACACGCTCTTCCCCGCCTCTTCGCTGGGCCTGGCCCTGGCGCAGGACTTCTCCGCCAACAGCGGCTGGCTTGTCCGCTGGCGCTGGATGCATCCCACGGTAGCGTTCCTGGCCAGCATTCTCCTCATCTGGCTCCTGGTGCGCGCGGCGCAGCGCTCCACGCACTGGGACAATCGCGCACTCTCCGCGCTGCTGCTGTTGCTGCTGGCCGCAGTCTATGCACTGGGTGTGCTGGACGTAGTGCTGCTGGCCCCGCTATGGATGCAGGTGGCGCATCTGCTTGGCGCCGACACGCTGTGGGCCACGCTGGTCGTGCTCACGGCCCGGCTCACGCTGCAACCGAAGGAAGCCGAATAGCGGAGTTAGCGGAGTTGGCGGAGTTAGCGGAGTTAGCGGAGTTAGCGGAGTTAGCGGAGTTAGCGGAGTTAGCGATAAGGCCCCTCTTGCAGGGCCTTTCTGTTTGCGGTTTCGCGGGTCAGCGCGATTTGTGCCTTCCCACCCAGCATGCCGGCATTCAACAAGCTAGAAGCTTCAATCTGTTCCCTGTTCCCTGTTCCCTGTTCCCTGTTCCCTGCTTCTACTTCACCAGCACGCCCGCCGCGGCATACGTACTGCCCTCCACGCTGGCTGCGATAACCGGCAACTCCGGCGTCGGCGTCAGGCTCTCGATCACCCCATCGCGCAGCAGCACCGTATCTTCCGTCTTGCCGCCGCGGATGCTGGGATTCCACGCGAATGCCTGGTTGTTGACCACGACCTCGGTTCCCTGGGGCGTGGCGATCCACTCGCGCTCGCCGTAGCCGGTAGCTCCGCCCTGGTGATGGAACCGCTCCTCGCCGGGAAAACCCTGCGCCGCATACGCCGCCTGCGCCACGCCAAACAGTTCTGCTGAAGTGGCGCCGACACGCGTTGCGTTCAACAGCGCGGCGTTCACATTTGCGGCAGCCTGGAATCGTTCCCCAAGCTCCGCCGGCAGCGCGCCAAAGTGGATGAATCGCGTGATGGAGATGACCAGCCCCCACTTGCGCGAGCACAGGTTCAACATGCCGTATTGCTTGAGCCGCCGGCCGCGCGCCACGGCGTGTTTGTACTTCAGGATGCGGTCGTCCACGGCGTACAGATAGACCGAGGGCAGAATGCCGCGCCGCAGCAATCCGGCCGCGGTGATGGCCTCAAGGTCATACTCGCTCAGGCCGGGCTCGACCTCGTTGAGCGCCTCCACCGTTGCAGCCGAGGTCTCCGCTCCCAGCCAGCGATAGCGCGCTATCTCGGATTCGCTCAGCGCCGCGCGCAGCGGATAAAGATTCACCGGCGTCAAACCCGCGCCCGGCGTATCCGATCCGAGCGGCCCACCGGTCAATCGCGCCGCGGCAGCGGTCGTATCGTCTGCCCACCAGGGAAACAGCACCGGCTCAAAGTCCAGCTTGCCAAACTCCTCGTCGTGGGCCCGTGGCGCTTCATTCTCCGTGGTCAGGTAATAACGCTTGCCTGCGGCGGTGACCAGCAGCGAAACCACTGCGGTTTCGCAGGCTGCGCACACGCATTCCTCGACCGCGCCGGCAGTCAGCCACGCCACATTTTCGTTGCGCCGGATGAGAACCCCCGCCAGTCCCTGACCGCGCAGCCATTCCACCAACTGCTCGTGCTTGGCGTCCAGTTCTTCGTTCCACGCAGCTTCTGTAACCAGCGTGGCGCCATTCACCACCAGGCTCTTGCCGATTCTCTTGCTCACGATTGCGATTCCTTTTCTTTTGCTCAGGAGAAAGTCGGGCGTTGACCTTGGCTCGTCAACGCCCGATTGGTTTCCGTTCTTCACTTAGTCTTCCAGCGCCGGATGATAATGGCTCTCCCAGCCAAGGTAGCGGGCGGCCTCGTGCACGGCTTTCGAAACGTCGCTGAAGTTGGCGGCTACGTGGTGCTCGAAGCCCTCGCGACATATGAACTTCAGCAGCTTCTGCAGTTGCGGAATCTCCGCCACGCCCGCGCCGCCGAAGGTCTCCAGCGGATCGTCGGTAAACTTCCCCGCGCCGGTGTAGCCGCGAACCACGCCGCGGCGGTCGTCGGTCGAGTAGCGCGCGTAGCTCATGCCGCCGGCCTTCACGCGGCCCACGCAGGTGCCGAAGGTGTTCTCCTTGCCCACGGTGCCGGCAATGATGGCCTGGTAGTCCATCGTCGGAGCCTGGGCGAAAAAGTGCTTGGGCAGGTTGGAACAGTGGAAGCATACGCACTTGTCTGGATGACTCCCATAGTTGTTGTTCCAGTCCAGCAGCGCCGAAGGGGTGCCCGAGGCCAGCGCGAGCATGTACATGCTCAGCGTGCCGGGCACATCCACTTCGCAGGCCGAAGGGATCAGGTTGTTGCTCATCATGCTCATGATGGTGCAGGGCACCACGCCGAAGAACTCCTCCATCGAGGTCCAGCACTGCACGGCGCTGATGGTCACGTTGGCCTGCTTCATCCAGCCGTCGATCACCGCGCCCAGCTTGGCCATCTTGAGCAGCGCCGCGTCGGAAATCCCGGCGGTGGTGACGTAGCTCTTGATGGCGGCGAGCTTGGCCTGCGCCGCGTCGTCGGTGTCCTGCATGCGGTTGATGCGGCCGAAGATTTCCGACAGGTCGATGGTCTCGATGGTGATGCCGCTGGTTTCGAAAATACGCTCGGAGTAGCGCACGGTGTTGAATGCCGTGGGACGCGCGCCGATGGAGCCGATACGCAGATTCTTGAGGCCCTTCACGATGCGGCAGACCGCGGAGAACCATTCCAGGTCGGCCTTGAATTCGGCCGAACTGGGGCTCTCGGTGTGCAGCGTCGTCAGCGAGTAGGAAATGCCGTACTGCATCATGTTGTTACAGGCGCTCATCTTGCCGCAGAAGCTGTCGCGGCGGTTGGCGATGGTCATGGTGTCCGAGCGGTCGGGCGTGGCCTGCACCAGCACCGGAACCTTCAGCCCGGAGAGCCGGATAGCATCCACAATGCCGCGCTCTTCGCCGAAGTTGGGCAGTGTGACGATGATGCCGTCGATCTCTTCCGCGTGCTTCTTGAACAGCGCGGCGCAGCGCTGCGACTCGGCGTAGGTCTCCACCGCGCCATGTCTCGACTCCTCCGGGCCCAACACCACGGCCCGTGCTCCCGCAGCCTCTAGAACAGAGATGATTTCATCGCGGCCCGTCTTGGCCAAATGGCCCGGGAAAAAGCCGCGATTGCCTACTACCACTCCGAATGTCATCGTACGTTGCGCTGCCATGTCTTCTGCTCCTTCAATCCTTGCCGCCTGCGCGGCTGCATTGCGCCTGCCGGGCCCGGTAGCACCGTCATCCTTCCGGGAATCCCTCGACAGGAATCCGTTTTTCAACTGCTCCTCGCGCCTGAACGGCTTGGCGATTGCTTCCGAACCAAACTCCGCGACTCACCCTCAACGCCTACTTCGAGCGGCCGGGACGAAACTTGACCACGTACAGCAACCCGAGGAGCGCCAGAATGCCGCCCCACCAGACGGGCGTATGCAGGTTGGTCAGCTCGACCCCCGCCGGATAAACTCCGCTTTGCCACTGATAAACGCCATAGACGAAAATCATCGACCCATAGATCAGCAGCAGCACTCCGATAAAGAACCAAATGGGAATTCCAGAACCATGCATATGTCTCTACCCTTTCTTCTCTCTCGTTACCAGAACAGGATGTTGAGTACCACAAAGAGGACCCCCACCAGAATCGCCCACAGGTATTCGTTCTTGTAGAACGGGACAGGCTCTGCCTTGGGTAGTATCGTGGCGCCGTAGACCAGCCCATCCAGTTCCGCTACCGGCCTGGGTTTGGTAAACATGCTGACGACAAAGATCACGAGAGCCGTGAACAGGAACGCCCACAGCGCGCGAAAGACGTTTTCGGCCATCGGCTTGGCTGCTTCGGAAAGCGCCACGTATCGAAGATTCGCAGGATTGAGGTGAACCCACTCGAACAGGCTGGCGGAAAAGACGACTCCCAGCAGCAGGCCCAGAAAACCGGAGATTCTGCTGGCGCGCTTCCAGAACATGCCCAGCATAATGGCGCCCAGCAGCGGCGCGATGAAGATGCTGAACAGCGCCTGCACGTAGTCCATGATGCCGTGCGCATGTTGCACTATGTAGCCGGCGCCGATGGAGACGATTACGCCAAAGACGATCGAAAGCCGGCCCACCATCACATAGTGGCTGTCGGAACCTTTCTTGTTGATCAGCGGCTTGTAGAGGTCGTAGGTCCACACCGTGGAGAATGCGCTCACGTTGCCGGCCATGCCGCTCATGAAGCCGGCAATCAGCGCGGTGATACCCAGGCCCAGCAGTCCCGGCCCGCAGTAGCGCACCAGCATCAGCGGCAGCACTTCGTTATAGCTGTGCAACTCAGTTCCCGGCGCTCCGGACAGGACGCTCTGCCGATAGGCCGCGGGCAGCGTGGATTTGGCTTGCATCGCGGCGCTGCACGCGCCCGGATCTTCGATCTTGTCCGTGGACAGGCTCGCCGTGCAGGATTTCACCACGTCCTCGCCGACCAGCTGGCGGCGGCTGCCGTCCGGATTCTGCAACAGCACCAGGCCCAGCAGTCCGGGCAGGATGACGATGAACGGTACCGCCATCTTGAAGAATGAACCGATGATGGGAGCCATGCGCGCCGCTCTCAGGTTACGCGCCGCCAGCACGCGCTGGACGACCAGGAAGTCCGTGGTCCAGTAACCGAAGCTGATCGCGAAGCCGAGGCCGAACACAATCCCGGTCCAGTGCACGCCCATGGGGTTGTCAGCGAAGTGGCCGGTGTCGCGCCACAGGTGGAAGTAGCTGTCGGAGTGCATGTTGGCGATGATCTTGGTCTGCAGGCCGCTGATTCCGCCGGCTTGAATCATGCCCAGGATGGGTACCAGCAACGCGCCGCCCCAGATGAGCACAAACTGCAGCACCTCATTGAAGATGGCCGAGCGCAACCCGCCCAGGGCAACGTAAAGCGTAACCGCGAACGCCGAGACCAGAATGCTGAAGGTTAGGCTCCAGCCCAACACCACCTTCATCACCACGGCCATGGCGAACATGTTCACGCCGCTCATCAGGATCATCTCCAGAGCGAAGAAGATTGCGGCCAGGACGCGGGCCTGCTCGCCGTAGCGCAGGTTCAGGTAGCCGGGCACCGAGTGCGTCTTGCTAACGTAGTAGAAAGGCATCATCACCAGGCCGAGGAAGAGCATGGCGGGGATGGCGCCGATCCAGTACCAGTGTGTGGCCAGGATGCCGTATTGGTAGGCCGATCCGGCCCAGCCCATCAGCTCCAGCGAGCCGAGGTTGGCTGAGACAAAGCTCAATCCCGCAATCCAGGCCGTCATCTCGCGGCCGGCCATGAAGAACTCTTCGCTGGTGTTCGACCTGCCCTTGAGGTAAAAGCCGATCCAGATGACCATCCCGAAGTAGATGGCGATCACGGCGATGTCGAGCGACCTCAGTTGCGCCAGGGGCGATGCGCTGAGAGCCAGGAGGGCCGGCAAGGAGCCGAAAGAGCCGGCGGCGATGGAGGCTGGGACCAATCCGAACATTGCATCACCTGAAAGGGGTGAATTCGTCCGTGGAGCCCTCGGACGTTCGCCCCTAAGTAAATGGTTTTACTGCAACAATTGTCAAGCGGCAAACGTCTGCCGGGAGGAAAAACCGGTACTCGGCCCAGGATCAGCGTGGCAACCTGGGCAGCAGCAAAAACATTCCCTGGGCCGGCGCTCGAAATATCCTGCGCCGACGGCCGGGTAAGCGTTTACCGAACGCAGTCTAACACATCCTCCCTGTCCTGCACATCCCCGCGCAATTTCTTTCTTGTCATCTCTGCCCTGCGAAGGTACTTTGAAATATAGGTCGCTCTTTCCCCTGCTTCCACCTGCGTAATTCTCCGCTTGGCACAGCACTCCAGAGTGCCCCGCGATTTTCTGTGCAGCCGATCCACAACCCCAGGAGTCTTCCCCATGACCTCGCCTGTTGATCCCATTGGATGTAGCGGCTTTTCGCGCCGCGCCTTTTTCCGCTTTGCCGCCGGCGCCTCCGCCCTGGCCAGCCTGCCCATCCTTACTGAGGCCCATCTCGCCCTGGCCCAGCGTCCCCAATTCGCCGATCCCAACAAGGGCATTCATATCGACGCCAATGAGAACCCGCTCGGGCCCTCCGAGGCAGCGCGCCAGGCCATCGCAAACATCATTCCCAGAGGCGGCCGCTACCTGTTCGACATCCAGGAGGATCTGGCTGCGACCTTTGCCGGGATCGAAGGCCTGAATCCCGAGTCGGTGATGCCCTTTCCAGGCTCCAGCCAACCTCTTCACTTCACCGTGCTCGCCTTTACCGGTAAGAACAAGCCGCTGGTGATTGCCGATCCAGGCTACGAAGCGCCCATCTGGGCCGCAAAGGTCTCCGGCACGCCAGTCATCAAGGTGCCCCTTGCCGATCCAAAAGGCGCGGCCACGCATGACATCGGGGCCATGCTCGCCGCATCGTCCACTCCCGGCGTCCTCTACATCTGCAATCCCAACAACCCTACCGGCACCACCACCAGCCGCGCCGACATCGAATACGCCGTGGCCAACGCCCCCAGGGGCGCCATCCTGCTCATCGACGAGGCCTATATTCACCTCTCTGACGCCACCCCTTCGCTGGACTTCGTCAAGGAAGGCAAGGACGTGATCGTTCTGCGCACCTTCTCGAAGTTATACGGCATGGCCGGCATCCGCATGGGCCTGGCCATTGCGCGGCCTGATCTGCTTGAGAAGATCGGATCGCTGGGCGGGCTGAACGCGCTGCCCATCACCGCCGTGGCCGCCGCCAAAGCCAGCCTTGTGGACAAGGACCTCGTCCCCACCCGCAGGAAGATCATTGGCGACATCCGCGCCGACACGCTTGCCTGGCTCAAAGCGGACGGATACGCCTGCACTCCCTCAGTGAGCAACTGCTTCATGCTCGATGTGCGCCGCCCCGGCAAGGAAGTGCTGGCGGCCATGGCGGCCAAAGAAATCTTCATCGGCCGCATCTGGCCCGCCTGGCCCACACAGGTGCGCATCACCGTCGGCACTCAAAACGAAATGCTCGCCTTCCGCAAAGCATTCACTGAAGTCATGGCCGCCTCGACCGCGGGTCTGGTGCCGCCGCTGTTGCCCCGCAAACTCGCCGAGCATCCTTTCACCCACCTGTCCTGAGACCCGCAATTGACAACCACGCAAAAGGGCCTCGCCAATCGGCGAGGCCCTTTTGCGTTGCCAGTTTCGGCCAGTTGGAAGCTCATAGCTTACCAGGCGAGCCAGCGTCCGCCGGGGGCCTTCGCGCGGCCACTCCTCACTCCTGGCCGCATTCCTGCTCCCACACGCGCACCATCAGATCTCCTGCCGCGTGGCGGAAGGCCACCACCACCGAGTCCTCCATATGCGGCCGGCCCCGGTATCCCTCCCGCTCCACGGCCGACTCGGGCACGGTCATCGCGCAGGGCCGGGGCAATGAGGACTTGATCATCCCCGCGATCATGTTGGCGATCTCCTTGGTGGCGTCCAGCGCGTCGGACTCGCCCACCGTTTCCACCGGCTGCATCATCATCGCCGCCGTGGCTTCGTAGGCCAGCGACCCGGCCATTCGCACTTCGATACGGCCTTTCCACATCCCGGTCAGGGTTACGCAACCAAACAAGTGTCCTTCGCTCACTGAAAACTGCTCCGGAGTCAGCGTAGGCTCCAGCGTCATGGCCAGCATCTGCTCCCAGAACTGAGCGTTGGCCTTGATCACATTTTGCTGGTCGAGTTGAGCCCGCATGCGCCCCACTCCCATCGGGAATCCGGCTAAGACTATTTGTTTCTCCTCAACTTATCGGACAGTTCTCTGAATGCCTTAAGAATCGGCGGCGCGTCTGAGACATCGATCGTCATTGGAGCCGCCTCATCAAGTTCCGCGCACTCAACGCCCTTGTGAGATAAATCACCTCCGCGGGTGCGCCCTGGCACATCTTCCTCCCCTTGTTCGGTGCCACTCTGTCCCAAACGAGGTGTATGCCATGCCGGATTCAGACCCGCATCCGGGCTTTGACCGTTGGACTCACCCGGCCGTCCTCCTCGTCGCCACCGATTTGAGCGACCTGGACCGCCTGATGCCGTTTGCCTTTGAACAGGCTGCGCAGGAACAGGCGCGGTTGATTCTCCTGCATGTGCTTTCCCCATCCGCAGCCATGTCGGCCGATGCCGCCGGAATGCCATACTACGATCCGGCCGGCGCATTGGACTTTGTCACCAGGACCCTGGAGCCCTGGTGCGAGTTGGCCCGCCAGAAGAACATCGCCTGCGATGCGCTGGTGCGCGAGGGGCCCCCCGTACAGCAGATTGCAGCCGCTGTTCGCCAGTTCCAGGCTGATCGCCTCCTTCTCGGTACCCGGAGCCGGAGCAAGCTCGGCAAGTTGCTCCTCGGTTCCGTGGCAGAACAAGTGCTGCGCTCGGTCAACCTCCCGGTCATAACCGTGGGACCCGAGGCTCATCTCCCGGTGCAATTGAGCTCCCGCGAACGCGTTGTGCTCCATGCCACCACCCTCCGAGAGACCTCTCGCCCGAGCGCGGCACTTGCTTGTCAGATCGCAGCCAGTCAAGGCGCCAGGCTGGTCCTGCTCCATGTCCTGCCCCCTATGGATGAGCCCACCTCTGACGCAATAGGGCGCAGCGGCCAGCCCGCCAGCCTGGACTCGGCCGCACTCCATGAGCTGCGCATCCTGGCCGCGGAAACCGGCTCTGGCTGCGCCGCTGCCGTTGAGCCCCATGTGGTGCACGGCAACCCCTCCATCGAGATCCTGGCCGAAGCCTCGGAGCGCCACGCCAACCTCATTGTCCTCGGCGCCACCCACCGCTCGGCCATCGAAAATCTCACCCGCGACCGCACCGTTTACCGGGTTCTGGCCCATGCCCGCTGTCCTGTCCTCACCCTCCGCGAACCCCACGCCGATCCGGCCGCCCCCAGGACGGAGCAGTTGGCGATCCATCTTTGAGGGCCGGGCTCTCGATGAACCTCATGGGATCGGCTGCAAAACTGGCAATCCGCCCTGGTAGATGCGCCAGCCGGAAAAATGCCGGATGGGCGCAAAAGGGTGCGGATTGTCCCTGAAAAAGATGGAAACCCGCCCCGGATGTGAAGCGGAATTGGAAAGAAAAGGTCGCAACGAGATGCTACGCGGTTAGCCGTTCCAGCTGATCCGGCTTGACGATGGTCAGGCTGGAGCCCTTGATGGTGATCCACTGGTCGCGGCGAAACTGATTCAGCAGCCGCGTCACGGTCTCCCGCGAGGTACCCGCCATGTTGGCGATCTCCTCGTGCGTCAGCGCCATCGTAAACCGGATCTCCGGCTTGCCGTTGCCTGTGGCGCGTCCCCAGTCCAGCAACAGACGCGCCAGCCGCCCCGCCGCCGAGCCCGACAGCGCCAGACGCTTGGCGTCGTGAAACACCGTCAGGTATTCGCCGGAGAGTGATTGCGCCGCATGCATGCTGGCGATGCCGTGACGCCCCAGGAAGTCCACAAACTCCTGCTTGCGCACCGTCTTCACCTGGCACGGCTCAATGGCCTCGGCCGTCACTTCGTGCGCAACATTGGCCAGAACCGCGCTCAAACCCATCACATCGCCGGGGCCGGCGATCTTTAAAATCATGGTCTTGCCATCGCGCGAGGTCGAGGAAATCTTCACCTGGCCAAAACAGATCACAAACACGTTCCGGGCCGGGTCGCCTTCGGTAAACAATTTGGCGCCTCGGGCATGACTCATCATGATCCCGATCCCGTCGTAGTCCTCGAGTGCCTCCGGTGTGAGATTGCAGAACATCCGCAGATGGCGGTGCTCGCAGTTAATACAATCTTCCGGGGGGTGATGGGGATGGAACGATGCCATAGGTTTCCCGAAGGTCAAATTGCAGTATAGCGCACTTTGGCTAGGCGCAAGGCAGGGATTCCCGTCAATTTCCGTTGCGGTCCAGGGAAATCCCCGGCACGGAAATTTGTCTGTGCAATACTTCCCCCTACGCCGCCGAAGCTCCCGCGCTGCGCCGTGCCTTCGGCATCCGGTTCTGGCAGCTGGCGTCGTAGCCCCGGGAAACCTCCCGGGCAAGTTCTTCCAACAGTTGCATCCGCAGCTGCGGATACTGCTGAAATGCCAGGTTCAAAGCTTCCATGGGCAGCAAAAGCACTGATCCCGGCGTTTGCGCGCTCAGGGTGTAGGTGTGATGCCCATCGCCCAGCGCGGCCGCCAGCTCTACCAGGTCCCCGACGCGCGCCGGCCCCAGCGTCAACCGCGTCTCCAGCCTCTCCGTCCGGCGCAGAAACCGCCCTGAAACCACCACGTAGAGTCCCCGGCAGGTCCCCGACTGGCGAAAAACAGGCTCCCCAACATCGAAATCGATGCACTGGGCCGCGCTGTTCAGCAAGTTCCCGGTCGCCGGAGGGCAATCCAGCAACTCTGCCAGTGGATGTGCCTGGACTGCTTCCTTTCGCCCGTATATGGCCACAGGTTCCATGGTCCCATCTCCCTTTGTCGCCGCCCGATTTCCCGTCCCGCGGTGCCTGGTGCCTGCATTCACCTGCCGGCCGGTCCTGTGCGAGCTCGTTTGACGCTGCGGATTTGCCATGATTCGATCTCCATATCCTGCAAATCGCTCCAAATGCAACAAGTTCAGAGAAACGGATTCCAAAAAAACGCATCGTTGAGAGCGGTTGCGGTCATTTCTCCCTGCGCCGCCCCATCTCCCCTCCCATGCCAGGCTTCGGCTCCCGCGCGGCCATCGCTATCTGGCCTCCACTGGGCTCCGAGCCTCCCGTTGTTGGCTGGCGGCCACCGGTTCCGGCGGAACGCACAGCACCGGCACGCGAGACCGGGCGAGCAGGGCAAACGCCGTCCCATGCGGTCCCGGGGTTCCGCTGGTGCGCTTCACCCCGGCCACCAGAATGCTGGGATGGTGCTGGGCGATCGCTGCCGCGATAGCGTCGGACGGGTTGCCGTCCTTCACAATGAAACGCACCGGAAAACGCCCGCTCGGCTGCACCCCGAACGCCTCCAGCGTGGTCGCGACGGGGTTTAGAAACGCCGAGGCTTCGGCCGGTCCGCGCGCGTGCAACACCAGCAGCGTGCGATGAAACGTCTCCGCCAGCGAGTATGCCGTGGACACCGCCGCCACCGTTGCCTCGTTCTTCTCCATCGCCAGCAGCACCGGCCCGCCCGGCGCGGGGCGAAACTCCCCCGCATTCCAGTCCGCCGCCACCGCCAGCACCGGACACGGCGACAGTCGCACCAACTGCTCCGCAATGGAGCCCACAATCACCGGCCCGGCCCCGCTGAATCCTTTGGTCCCGATTACAATCAGCCCCGCCTCGTATTGCCGGGCCACGTCCACCAGCATCTGCGCCACCGTGCCCTGGCGAATCTCCGAATGGCTATGAATTCCTTCCCGCATCAGATCGCCGGCAAGCGTGTCCAGCGCCGCCCGCGCCTGTTCGGTCAGCCCCCTCAGCACCCGGCCGGGTACCGAATCCACCGCCGCATAGTCCACCGGGTCCAGGCCGTGAGCCAGCACCAGGCGCGCCCCGTATCCGCCAGCCAATTTGCGGGCATATTCCAGCGCCGCTTCCGACTGGTCCTCCAGATCCGTGGCCACAACGATCGTCTTCATCCTGGCTGCAAAGCTCATGGATGCCTCCTGACGCACACCGGCGTCCCTCGCTCTTCATCCCTGTTGGACTTCGAGTCTGCGCTCCCCATAGACCGGCAGGCAGTGACACCATTCACTCCGTCCTGTGATGCGAGTCACAATCCACCCCTTGGGCCCACCCAACTGCCCGCCCACAGGCGACCCTCCCGCTGGTGGGTGTTGTCGCAAAGGTATACATGCGCGGGCCAAATGCGGTAGCCTTTCCGCGTCATGAAAAACTCAAAAAAATCCTCTATTCAATCGATTTCGCCCTTGCGCCTCGCATGTTTTCTCTCCATCCTGTTCGGTTGCGCCCTGACCGCATCCGTCCAGGCCCTGGCACAAGCGCCCGTGCCCGCCTCGCCTGCCATCGAGGCCAAAGCCCACGCCTGGCTGGCCAAACTTACTCTCGAGCAAAAGATCGAGCTCATCGGCGGCGTCGATGACATGTACACCCATGCCGCCCCCGCCGTCGACCTGCCACGCTTCAAGATGTCCGACGCCTCCGTCGGCGTGCGCACCTGGGGACCCACCACCGCCTATGCCGGCGGCGTGGCGCTGGCCGCCACATGGGACCCGGCCCTGGCGCGCAAGGTCGGCGAGAGCCTCGGCAAGGATGCCCGCGCACGCAGCGTCAATTTCCTGCTCGGTCCCGGCGTCAACATTGCCCGCTCGCCCGTGGCCGGCCGCAACTTCGAGTACCTCTCGGAAGACCCCTATTTGAACTCCATCCTGGTGGTTCCATTCATCGAGGGCGTCCAGTCCCAGGGCGTCATCGCCACCGTCAAGCACTTTGCCTTGAATGATCAGGAGTACAACCGCCACAACGTCAGCTCCGACGCCGACGAGCGCACCATGCGCGAGATCTACCTGCCGTCCTTCGAGGCCGCCGTCACCAAGGGCCACGTCGACGCCGTCATGGACTCCTACAACCTCATCAACGGCGTTCATGCCACCCAGAACGAGTTTCTCAACCTCAAGGTGCTCAAGGGCGAGTGGGGTTTCCAGGGCATTCTCATGTCCGACTGGGACGCCACCTACGACACGGTGGGCGCGGCCAACAACGGCCTCGATCTCGAGATGCCCAGCCCACGCTTCATGAACCCCAAGGGTCTGCTGGCCGCGGTCAAGGACGGATCGGTCACCGAATCCACCATTGACGACAAGGTGCTGCGCATCTTCCGCACCGAGCTCCGCTACGGCTTCCTCGACCGTCCCCAATTCGACCCTGCCGACTCCACCTACTCCGTGGCCGCTCGCGCCGTTGTCCTTGAGGGCGCCCGCGAGAGCATCACCCTGCTCAAGAACGCGGGGCCCCTGCTCCCGCTCGACCCGGCCAAAATCAAGACCATCGCCGTCATCGGACCCAACGCCTGGCCGGCCGTCACCGGCGGCGGAGGCTCCTCTGAGGCCCAGGCCTTCGAGCCGGTCTCAACCGTCACCGGCATCGCCAACCTGCTCGGTCCCGACGTGCATGTCCTCTACAGCCGCGGACTGCCGGAGATGAACGATGTCTTCCAGGGCACACACTGGGAGGGCGGCGTGAAAGTTGCCACTTATCCCAACAAGGACTTTACCGGCATGCCGGAAACCACCACCCCCTCGAACATCGCCGACTACAAGCAGGAATGGTGGGGGCCCGAGGACAAGACTCCCCGCAGCATTCGCTACACAACCTCTTTCAAGGCGGCCAAAGCGGGCAAGTACCTGGTTCTGGCCGCAGCCTCCGGCAACGACGAATACAAGCTCGCCATCGACGGCAAACCGCTGCTCTCTCCCCCTCACGTCGAAGGTCAGGCGCCGCTCTTCTGGACCATCGATCTGAAGGCCGGCCAGACCATCAACGTGGTCGCCGACTACCTGCCCGGCTTTGTAGGCGTCCGCTTCGGGCTGGGAATCGCCTATGAGCCCGACCTGGTCGCCGCCGAAGCAAAGACCTACGCCGCCGCCGCGGATGTGGTGGTAGTCGCCGCCGGCTTCAACCCTGGCACCGAGAGCGAGGGCCTCGACCGCACCTTCGAACTGCCCTGGGGACAGGACGCTCTGATTGAAGCCGTGGCAGCCGCCAATCCACACACCATCGTTACCCTCAACGGCGGCGGCGGCATGGATACCCGCCGCTGGCTCGACAAGGTTCCCGCGCTGCTCCACACCTGGTACCCCGGCCAGGAGGGCGGCACTGCGGTAGCGGAGGTCCTCTTCGGCAAGCACAATCCCGAAGGCAAACTCCCCGTCAGCTTCGACCGCAGTTGGGACGAGAACCCTTCGTTCGCCTACTACTATCCCATCAAAGGCGCCGATACCGCGCTGCACGTCATCGAACCCGGCAAGCCGCCGGTCGATTACGTCATTCCCCACGTGAAGTACGGCGACCGCCTCATGGTCGGCTACCGCTACTGGACCACCACCGGGAAGCACCCCCTCTATCCCTTCGGCTTCGGCCTCAGCTACACCACCTTCAGCTTCTCCAAACTCCAGGCCCCTGCAACCGCCGCTTCCGGCTCAGCAGTCCCTGTTAGCTTCGACGTCACCAACACCGGCAGCGTGGCTGGTGCTGAAGTGGCTCAGCTCTACGTCTCCGACCCCTCCGCCAAAGTCACCCGCCCCGAGCGCGAATTGAAGGGCTTCGAAAAGGTCCGTCTGGCTCCCGGCGAAACCAGGCATGTAACCCTCAACCTCGACGCCCGCTCCTTCAGCTATTGGGACGAGGCGTCCCACAAATGGACCATCGACCCCGGCAAGTTCGTCATCCGCGTCGGCGACTCCAGTGAACACACGCCGTTGCACGCCGACCTGACGCTGAACTAGAAAGAGCCCCAACCCAACCGAACCGGCCTCCCGCTTGCACAGGGCGGGCCGTTCTGTTGCATTCATTGGCAAAAAATTATGATCATCCTATGAAGCGCGTTCTCTTGTCTTGGAGCAGCGACAAAGACAGCGCCTGGACGCTCTACCTTTTGCGCTGTCAGCCCGGCATTGAATTGGTCGGCCTGCTCACCACGCTGAACACTGAATTCCAGCGTGTCGCCATGCACGGCACGCGCCGCTCGATTCTGGAAGCACAGGCCGACGCCGCGCAACTCCCCTTGTGGATCGTTCCGTTGCCCTGGCCCTGCCCCAACGAAGTCTATGAGCAGCGCATGGCCGAGGTCTGCAAACGCGCCGTCGATGAGCATATCGACGCGGTTGCATTCGGCGACCTGTTCCTGGCCGACGTGCGCGCCTATCGCGAGACGCAGCTCAAGCCCACTGGCCTCGAGCCCTTGTTTTCTCTATGGGAGATTCCCACCGGCGAGCTGGCCCGCACCATGATTGCCGGCGGCCTTCGCGCCAAACTGGCTTGCGTGGATACGAAGCAATTGCCGGAATCCTTTGCAGGCCGCGAGTTCGATGCCGCCCTTTTGCAGGATCTGCCTCAGGAAACAGACCCCTGTGGAGAGCGCGGCGAGTTTCATACCTGCGTCTACGCCGGCCCCATGTTCACCGTCCCGTTGCACCTGGAACCGGGAGAAATCGTCAATCGCGATGGCTTCGTCTTCGCCGACTTTCAATAAGCAACCGGCCCCGCCAGCCGGACAGAAATCCCAAGCTGGTGCCCAGTCCCTGGTCCCTTACTTTCCTGCCCCCTCCGGCAACCCAGCCTCCGCCGGCGCCGGCAGCGTATGCGTGGCAAACCACTGCTGCATCACCTGGCTCTGCCAGCGCTCCCCGCGGCCAACCCACAGTTGCGCCGCCTGGTCGTACCGGTCCAGGTTGGTTTCGAGCCAATACGGGCGGTTGTCGCGCAGCCAAGCCTGCCGGTAGAGGTCGCGCAACAGCATGTAGCCGTCGCGCATGTCTTCCAAGCGTCCGCTGTGCGAGCCGATCGTCCGCAGCATCTGCGAGACCTCGCTCCGCCGGCTCTCGTCGCCGGCCAGCGTCCGCGCCTGGTCATAAAGCGCCACGCAGTCGTCCGCGGCCTGAAACTTGAGCCCCACAAAGTCGATCCTCCGCGCGCCCAGTTCCAGCGCGTCCAGCGCCTCCGGATTCGAGAGTCGGCCATTTTCCAGGCCTCCCGCCGCCCTCGCCTCGGCCAGCAGCGTGATGGCTCTCTCGGCGTCCAGTCGCAGTTCGCTCTCGACCGGCCGCAGCTTCACACCCACCCGCTGGCCCTCCGGCGAGAACGGATCGACCCAGAAATACTTGTCCTGCGCATCGCCCAGCCCAGCCTGCTTCAGCAACGCGTGCGCCGCCATCAGTGCCTGCTGCGCCTGGCTGATTTTGCCCGTCGAATCGCCATGAAACGCCAGCCCATACGATGCCGTAAAAGCCTCTTCCGAGCTCTCGCCCGCCTGCCAGCTCGCCGCCGCCCCAAACAGCACGCCAAACCAGTTCTCGTCGAAGATCCCCTCGCCGTCGTCGTTCCAAACCGTATTCAGCATCCCCTTCGAGCCCAGCTTCTGCCCATCCCGCACAAAGGCCCGGATGTTGCCCAGCGCCTCGTTGTTGTTGGGGTAGATGCGGTTCCAGTTGTTCACGCCCGGCGCCACCCAGGTCTCCAGCCCGGCATTCGTAAACGGCAAAATCAGCGGCGTGAAGTCCGGCTCGGCGTCGTAGCGCCACGGCACCGCGATCATGTCCTTGGGCAGCGTTCCCACCAGGTCCGGCGAGTTGACCGCGATATCGCCCCAGAACAGCAGTTGCTTGTGGTTGGGCGCGAGCGCGATGTGGATCAGCGTAAGAAAGTTCAGATAAACCGCTCCCAGCCCCTGCTCCTTTACTGCATCGCGCGTCTTCCCCAGCCCCAGCTCAAACGTCTCATCGGCGCCGATGTGCGCATAGGGCCCAGGGAACACCTTGGCCAGCTCACCAAACCAATTCGCGATCAGCGGCAGCGTCGAAGGCTCGCCCGGCGCCAGCACCGCGCCGTGCATGGTCTCGCCCAGTCCCGCGTACTGCTCGAATTTCAGCACATTGTGCAGGTGTCCGAACGACTCTTGCTCCGGAATCACGGTGATGTGGTATTGGGTCGCGTACTCCACCAGCTCGCGTGCCTCGGCCGGCGTCATCGACCCGTCGGGAAAAGCCGCCACCGGCGAACTCGCATAGGCAAATGTGTGCTCAAAGTACGGCGAGAAGGCGTTCATCTTGTAGGCCGCCAGCGTGCGAATCTCGCGCTTGAGAAAATCCATCGTCGGTATCGGCCCGCGCGACCAGTCGTCTGAAAGCCCGCGGTGCGCCATCGCCGGCCAGTCCCTCAGCGTCGGCGCCAGCAGCACTGCGTCCTTCCCCGTGCCGCGAATCAGCTGCTTCACTGTCTGCGCGCCGTAGAAGATGCCGGCGGAAGTTTCGGCAATCACAGCCAACCCGCCCTTGAAGTCGGGCACCATCGCGTAGCCCTCGTCGTGCATCTCCGGGTCGAAGCTCAGGTGATGGCGCTCGAGCAGCGCCTTCGCCTCCCTTGAATCCGCCCGCTCCAGCCGAATGAAGGGAGCATCCTTCTGCACAATCCTCTTGCCGAGAGATTGTTCGATCAGGTCCTCGGCCGCAAACCCATCCTCCGGACTCTTTGAAGCAGCGACAAAGAATCCGATGCCCCCGATCGGAATCGCCTCCACTGCCACGCACTCCCGCGGCGCAGGAACCAGGTGCAACTCCGCGCAGGTGGGCGCCGCTGCCGGCGACGTTTGTGCAAGCGTGCGCACTCCAGCGCACAACAGCAACAATGAGACCACAGCAAAATGAATGCGCATCGGTTTTTCCTCGGCAATTCCGGATCGCTTGTGAGCCTAGCGTATCATTGCCGCTTCTGTTGGCCGGAGCCGGGGCAGTCCCTGGCGCTCATGAGTTGCCCTTCGTCGATTCAAGCGAGGCTATAACCCGAAAAACCCACGCAAAGCCTCGTTCACGGCCTGCAAAGTGGCAGCGTCCACCTGCCCGATCCGCTCCCCCAGCTTGACGCGCTGCACGGTCGTTGCTTTGTCCACCATGATCTGCGAGACGACACGCAGCCCCGTGGCCCTGCCGGCATTCACCGGGACCCGAAAGAGGGGCGCATCGTGGACTTCGCTGGTCAGGGGCAGCACAATCACCGACGGATGCCCGTCGAACGCGTCGGCCTGCACAATCAGAGCCGGTCGCGGCTTGCCATAATCCCCCGAAACAGCCACGGTTACCAGGTCGCCGCGCTTCATTGGCCGCTTCCGAGAGCGCTAACGTCCTGAATCCAGCGCATCACTTCCGTCTCATCCTCTGAACCGGCGATCAGTTGCGACTGGCGGCGTGCCTCGGCGGCGAAACGCCGCTGCCGCGCCTCGTCCACGTAGCTGCGCATCAATCCGCGCAGCACCTCGGAGGCCGTCCGGTCGTCCGCCTCGACCGCCTCCACAAACTCCGCCTTGAGCCCGGCGTCAATGCGCAGGTTCAACGTCGATTCCCTTGGACGAGCAATTGTCTGGGGCATCCCGAAACTCCTGAATACATTATAGAACTACATTCTGTAATTTCATAGTGTAATTACATCGTTTGTGCCTGACATCGGCCCGATTCGGACATGTCTTGTATGGGAAAAGAGTCTGCGCATCGCGAGAAAATCGTCTCGCGCTATAATCCTTGCATGCAGGTCACCGTCGAAATTCCCGACCAGTTTGTCCCCTACATCGTGCCCCAGGGCACGGATGCGGCGCGGCGTTTGCTCGAGGACTCGGTGGCCGCCTCCTACCGCGAGCGCCGCCTCACCATGGAGCAGGTGCGCCAGCTTCTCGGCTTTGCCACCCGCATGGAGGTAGATCCCTTCCTGCAGCGGTATGAAATCTACGACTACACGGTCGATGATTTGCGTGAAGATATGGCCGGATTGGAAGATTTGCTTGGCTCAAGGGTCCCGCGTAAGACCGCATGATCGTCGTTGCCAACACCAGCCCGCTCAACTACCTCACCCGCTCTGGTTATGTCTGGATTCTTCCCGAACTTTTTGGCAAGGTCCTTGTGCCCAAGGCTGTACTGACGGAGATGCTGCATCCGCAAGCGCCTGCCGAGGTCCACACATTCGCAAGCTCACCGCCTCCTTGGCTGGAATGCGTGGAGGTAGGTCGCATTGCGTGCGGGCTTGACTCCTCTCTGGGCGAGGGAGAGCGTGAAGCGATCAGTCTTGCTCTGGAGACTCATGCCGATGCCCTGCTAATCGATGATTTAGCGGGACGCAGAGAAGCTCAGTCCCGGCACATCGCAGCCAGAGGAACGCTTGCCATCCTGCTACAGGCGTCTTTGCGCGGTCATCTTCACTTTCCAACTGCCTTCGAACAACTCAGACAGATGGGTTTTCGAGCCTCCAGCGCGATTCAGGAAGCGCTGTTTGACGCGCATAGCAAGAGCCAGCTTGGCTAAATATCCGGCAGCGAATTCAGCCAAGCTCCCAATCCCCTACCGCAAACTCTTCAGCGCCGGGTACAGCTTCCGCCACTGCGCATATCCAGCCTTGTAGGCTGCCAGATCGCCGGCATCCGGCTCGATGCGCTCTGCAACCTCGATCGCCTGCCCGCACGCCTCGTCCAGATTGGCCCAATGGCCCGCTCCCACCCCGGCCATCAACGCCGACCCGAACGCACCGCCCTCTTCCGCGGTCAGCACTTCCACCGCGTGCCCGTAGATCCCCGCCTGAATCTTCCGCCACAGCGGCCCGCGCGCCCCGCCGCCGCCCAGCCGAATCCCGCTCACCGGAATCCCCAACTCGGCAAACAGCGTAAACGTGTCCTCCAGCGAGTAAGCCACCCCCTCCAGCACCGCGCGCACAAAATGCGCCGCCGTGTGCGCGGTCGAGATGCCGGCAAACGCCGCCCTCACCTCGGGATCCAGGTGCGGCGTCCGCTCGCCCAGCAGATACGGCGCCCACTCCAGCCCCTCGCTCCCCGCCGGAACCAGCGCCGCCGCCGCGGTCAGAGCGTCATAACTCTGCCCGCCGAAAAATGTCTCCTTCAGCCAACTGAAGCTCAGCCCCGCCGACTGCGTTACGCCCATCACGTGCCACAGCCCCGGAACCGCGTGGCAGAACGTGTGCAGCCGTCCCTTCGGGTCCTTCGTCGGGCTCGCCGTGGCCGCAAACACCACCCCCGACGTGCCGATGGTGGCCGAAACCGAACCCGGCTGCAGAATCCCCATCCCCACCGCCCCGGCTCCCTGGTCGCCCGCGCCAGCCACCACGGGCGTGCCCGCACCCAGCCCGGTCAGCCCCGCCGCGCTCTCGCTGATCCGCGCGCAGACCTCCGGCGATTCATACACCTTGGGCAGCCAGCTTTCTGGAATCCCCGCCGCCTCGGCCACTTCGCCCGACCAGCGGCGATGCGTCACGTCCAGCAGCAGCGTCCCTGAAGCCTCCTGTACATCGATCGCGAACTCGCCCGTCAGCCGGTAGCGCACATAGTCCTTGGGACAAAGAATGTGCCGGATCTTCGCGAAGATCTCCGGCTCGTGTTCCTTCACCCACAGCACCTTGGTCAGCGTGAAGTTGGGCAGCGCCGGGTTGCAGGTCAGCTCGATCAACCGCTCGTAGCCAATCTTCTCCGTCAGCCAGTCGCACTGCGGCTGGGTGCGCGTGTCGCACCAGATCAGCGCAGGCCGCAGCACCGCGCCGTCCTCGTCCAGCAGCACCGCCCCGTGCATCTGCCCCGTCAGCCCGATGGCCGCGATGGGCTCCTTTGGCTCCGGCGCCGCCGCCAGCGCAAAGCGAATGGCCTCCTGCGCCGCGCGCCACCAATCCTCGGGGTCCTGCTCCGCCCAGCCGGGGTGAGCCGTCTTGAACGCCGCATGTTCGCTCGACGCCCCGGCAATCAGTTTCCCAGTCCCATCCACCACCACGGCCCGTGTCCCGCCCGTGCCCACATCCATCCCAAGCAACCACATATCCGTTCTCTCCCTTGCGTAAATCGCTTTTTCCGGCGCACGCAGCATAACAGCCGAGGGCCAGCCGGGGAAAGGACGAAAAAACGATCAATGATCAGGGAACAGAACGCGGTGCGCAGCCTCGGATCACCCTCCGAGTGGGCAGCAAGCCGGGAGCAATCCGTTGCCTGGCTCCGGGTTGGCAGACGGCTCAGTTTTCTAAGAAGTTGTAGTTCATTTCCACCAGCTGCGGCCGCAATACGGGCTCGGCGCCGTCCAGCAGGAGGTCGCCCTGGCCGGTTTCCTGGTCGAAGACGGGGATTGGCGTTCCGATGGGGACCGGCTGGTAAGGCAGGAAGACGCGGAAGCTGGAACCGCGGCCCGGATTGCGCTCCGCCCAGATGCGGCCGGAGTGCTGGTGTACGATGGTGCGGCAGATGGCCAGGCCCAGGCCGGTTCCGCCTTTCTGGCGCGAGTCGGAGGCATCGACCTGCTGGAAGCGTCCGAAGATGCTCTCCAACTTGTCGGCGGGAATGCCGCGCCCTGGGTCGACGACCGAGAGAGTGACGCCGCTGGCGTCAGGCCGCAGCAAGACCGAGATGGTGGAGTTGGGGGGCGAGAACTTGATGGCATTGGAGAGCAGGTTGGTCAGAACCTGGAGCAGGCGGTCGAAGTCGGCGGCGATCTCCACCTGGGTGGAGTCTTGGATCAGTTGCACGCCGGCGCCATCGGCCACAGGCGCCATGCAGTCGATGGCCTGGCGGACCATTTGGGCCAATTGCACCTTGCGAAAGACGAGCCGCTCGCGGCCGCTCTGGATGCGCTCGAGGTCGAGGATGTCGTTGATAAGGCGGACCAGGCGGTCGGAGTTGGCCAGGGCGATGCGCATCAGGTTGGCGGCCTTCTCGTTGAGCTGGACCAGGTTGCCGTGGGAGAGCAGGCCCAGCGCGCCGCGGATGGCGGTCAGCGGCGTGCGCAACTCGTGGCTGACCGTGGAGATGAACTCGTCCTTGAGGCGATCCAGCGCATAGCGCTGGCTGATGTCGCGGAAGCTCAGCACGGAACCTGTAAGGCGGCCGTGGTCGAGGATGGGGGTCAGGGCGTAGTCGGCCCGGAAGGAGCTGCTGTCGCTGCGGAAGATGGCATCTTCGCCGGCCGTGGCCATCAGCCGCAGCCGGCCGGTGGCGCGCAGCAGGGCGCAATCCTCTCCGCACTGGCTGCTGGAGGGCGCGTAGCCGTGCAGAAGCGCATGCACCGGCTTACCTGTGAGGCTGGAGGCCGCTACGCCCAGCATGGCGGCTGCTGCAGGGTTGGCAAAGCTGATCAGGCCGTTGCCATCCACGCCGCAGATGCCGTCGGCAACCGAGTTGAGCAGGATCTCCTGCTGGCGGTAGAGTTTTTCCGCCCGGCCCCGTTCGTGGGAGCGGGCCAGCATCTGTCCCAGCGAAGCGGCCACCGTCTCAACGGCGGCCATGGACTCGCGATTTTCGCGCAGGCAAAAGTGGCAATAGAATTCGAGAACGGCGAGTATCCTGTTGCCCACACGTACAGGAACCGAACAGCCGGAGACCATTCCGCGGCCAAGGGCGGCTTGCGTGTGCGGGTTGGCCGGTTCCCCGCCGAGGTCGGCGATCCAAACCGGGCGGCCGTCCTGCCAGGCCCGTCCCGCCATCTCCACGCCGGGAGGAAGCGTCAGCCCCATGCTCTCCTGGACGAGGGCCTCCGTGTGCCTGCCCGGAGCGCTCCAGGCCGAGCAGAATTCCAGCCGGTTTTCCTCGCCGTTGACCTCCCATTTGAGGGCCACGTCCCAGCCCTGGGAGACGCAGAGGGCCTCGAGAATACGCATGGACGCGACCTCGGGGGACATGTTTTCGCCCACGATCTCGCTTACCACCAGTTGCAGCGCTACGCGCTGCTCGCGCTGCACCAGCAGGCGAAGGACGAGGACTGCGGCGGCGGCTCCGGCGGCGAAGATCAGCAATTCATCGAATCCCTTGCCGGCTGCCAGCCGCGGCGCAAACACTCCCACGACAACGGCCAACGCCAGACCTGCCAGGACTGGCGAAATGAACGAAAAGCCACGCTGGACCGTTTGTCCGCGTCGCTCGCTACCGGTTGTACTGATCCCTTTGGACGGATCCCGCATTGCTCTCCCAGCAGCTCAGCAAGAACCTTCATGCTGCTTCCCGCCCGCCAGCCCAACAGTTGTATTGGCCCGAAGTAGACGGGACTCTAATTATACAGTGCAAACGAAGGGCCATTCTGGTCAAAGCCACTAGGCTTGATTTGTCAACAACTTGCGGGCAGGCAGGCTCACCGGGCTGTGAACATTTGTATACAGGTCAACCCAGACAGTTACAGGTCCATTGTTACAGAATCGCCATCGCATGTGAACCATGCGCCGGCGTCGCAGGCGCATGGAAGAGCCGGCCGGGCGTTCTCGGCTCATTCCTCCTGGTTAGCGGGATGGTTCAAAGCTTGCCCGCTCCAGGGGCCGGCGCATTGCCGCCACGCCGCGAACCAGGCCCGTGCCGACATGCAGAATAATCGCCCGGACTGTGACCTTTAGCACAGGCGCGCGACCTCTTCGAGAATAAGAATGAATCCGTGAGGCCCGCCAGCCATCCGCTGCGCCGGCCGGGAGAAAATGCACATGAGCGATCTTGCAGGTCTGGCTGAAAGTGTTGCCGTTGACCCCTTGGTCGGCCATCCCGCCGACTACCACGTCTTCCACAAGTTTATCGAGCGCTGCAAGGAGCTGCCGGCCCTTTCCACCGCCGTCGTCTGGCCGCTCTCCGACGTGGCCCTGCGGGGCACGGTCGAAGCCGCAGTCGAGGGCCTCATCGAGCCCACGCTCATCGGCGATGAAGCCGAAATGAAGGCGCTGGCCGCCAAAATCGGCTTGGACATAAGCCCGTATCCCATCCTGCAGGCCGACACCGAGCGGAAAGCCGCTGAATTGGGTGTGGCGATGTGCCGCAGCGGCAGCGCCCTGGCCATGATGAAGGGCAGCCTGCACACCGACGAACTGCTGAAGCCGGCCATGAAGGCCGACACCGGCCTGCGCACCGCCCGCCGCATCTCACACGTCTTCATCATGGATACGCCGGCCTATGCGCGCACCCTGCTCATCACCGACGCGGCCATCAACATCACCCCCGAGCTTGAGGACAAGGTCCACATCGTGCAGAACGCCATCGACCTGGCCCACGCCCTCGGCATTCCCGAGCCCAAGGTGGCTCTGCTCTCGGCGATCGAGACGATCAACCCCAAGATCAAGTCCACGCTGGACGCAGCCGCCCTGTGCAAGATGGCCGACCGCGGCCAGATCACCGGCGGCGTTCTCGACGGGCCCCTGGCCTTCGATACCGCCGTCAGCGTCAAGGCCGCCACCATCAAGAACCTGGTTTCTCCGGTCGCCGGACAGGCCGACATTCTCGTCGTCCCCGACCTCGAAAGCGGCAACATGCTGGCCAAGCAGCTTGAATACCTCGGCGGTGCGCAACTGGCCGGCATCGTCCTCGGCGCACGCATCCCCACGATCCTGACAAGCCGCGCCGATTCGGCTGAAACCCGCCTCACCAGTTGTGCTGTGGCCGTGCTCCTGCACTATGCCGCCCACCCCCAGGTGAAGGTCTAACGCGGAATCTGCGTCAACGAGTCAGCGGCGCCAACCCGCTGACTCGCCGGCCCGCCGTCTCGCCCGGATTGCGCCCCTTCCATTTTTCGGCGGCCGCGCCCCCCTCTGCGAAACTTAAAACGTGCCCAGCTCATTGCCATCCCTCATCTTCGACCTCGATGGAACCCTCACGGACTCCAAGCCCGGCATTGTCGGTTGCCTGCGCAAGGTGCTCGACGCCCGAAATATGGGCGATCAGGGTCCGCTGGACCGCTTCGTGGGGCCGCCGGTTGAAGAGTGGACCGCCGAACTCCTGCCACATGCGGACGAAGAAGCCCGAGCCGCACTGGCCCGCGACTACCGCGCCTGCTACGACCGCGAAGGCTGGAAGAACAACTCCGTCTTTGCCGGCGTGCGCGAAATGTTGACCGAGCTCCAACGCCTCGGATTTCCCCTCTACGTCTGCACCTCAAAGCAGCAGCGCTTTGCAGTGCGCATTCTGGATTTCTTCGCGCTGGCGGGCCTGTTCACAGCCATTTATGGCGACCAGGCCGAATATGCCAGCCACAGCAAGGCCGACCTGCTCGCCCTGCTTCTGCTCCGGCATTCACTCAGTCCCAACGCCGCCTGGATGATTGGCGACCGCATCTACGATATCGAGGCGGCCCACGCCAACCACATCCGTTGCCTGGCCGCCGGATGGGGCTACGGTTCAGCCGAGGAGCGTGCTCAGGCCGACGCCGTCGCTGCCACTCCGGCGGACGTGCCCGCCCTGATGTGGCCGGGGAATCCTGAGGCCCAGGCCGGCGGCAAGACTCCCATCCTGCTTGCATAACTGTCCGGCGGAAGAGCTACGGCCTACGGAATTGATTCTGCTTCTGCCACACCTTTGCGGAGAATCCTTGCGCCCGCCTTCGCATCCAATCCCTTGCGCGGGGAACACGCGCAGACGCTCCATTCCGGACGTCCCGATGGCCCTCCCCGGCAAAGGAGCTTCCCTATGCCCACACACACCCATACAAAAGAATCTCAAGCCGCCAGGCTTTTGGTTCCAGACGGTTTCGCCCCCGAAGAAGTAAAGAACCTTTCCAGCGTGCTCAACGCGCTGCTGGCCGACGCCTTTGCCCTTTACCTCAAGACCAAAAACTTCCACTGGCACATGAACGGACCGCATTTCCGCGACTATCACCTGCTCCTGGACGAACAGGCCGCCCAGATATTCGAAATCACCGACGCCATCGCCGAGCGCGTACGCAAGGTCGGCGGCACCACCATCCGTTCCATCGGGCACATCTCCCGGCTGCAGCGCATTCTCGACAACGACGAGGAGTTTGTAGGCCCCACCGAGATGCTCAGGGAACTGCACGGCGACAATAAAGCGCTGGTAGAAAGCCTGCGCGCGGCGCATGAAGTTACCAGCAAGGCCAATGAATATGCCACCACCAGCCTGATCGAAGTCTGGATCGACGAGGCCGAACGCCGCTCCTGGTTCCTGTTCGAGGCCACCCGGTAACCCCTCTCAGCCCCGCCATTGGTGCCGTCCCGAGTGCCCAGGTCTCGCTTTTTCAGACCTGGGGCACTCTACATTCTAAAGATTCCCTCATCTCCAGCCCCCGCCGCGAGGCGTCGAATGAATCTCCATTGCCCCCCGGACGATCCGCGCCTTTGGAAACCTAGAGCTGCGCGCGGTTGCGGCGCCCAGGCCTCAATGCAGGGACCGCGGCGCCCGTTTTTGCGCGCCAATCCGTCGTTTGCAATGAAAATGGTGCACTGGTTGCCCGCGTGCAGCGTACACTCATACTGAATTGTTGCGGCTTCTCGACAAATTCATAAAGGTCGCCCCGGCTTTCTCCGATGAAAGAGGCATCGCGGTTTGACGGGGGATTTTGCGTCTTGGGGCACTCCAGGCAAATGGGCACTTTGGACCGTTCGCTCATGCCCATCCCCAAACCGAGGGATTCTGCTATGCCGAAAAGGGCGTCACCGGGCTCAGGAAAGGTCGCAATGCGCAATCAAGCTGAAGCCAATCTCTCGGCCTTGATCGAAAGCACGGAAGACCTGATCTGGTCGGTGGACCTGAATTATGGTCTCACTCTATTCAACCGGGCTTTTCAGCGGCACATCGAGCAGGTTTATGGCGTCCGGGTCGCGGTGGGGATGCGCCCGGAGGATCTACCCCTGCCAGAGAGAACTGCGCCTTGGCCACAGCTTTTTAGGCGGGCGCTGTCTGAAGGCCCTTTCCGGATCGAGTATTCTCTGCTCGACGGGCACACCCACGAGGTGGCTTTCAACCCCATCGTGATCGATGGGGAAACAACCGGTATTTCCGTCTTCGGCAAAGACATCACGGAACGCAAGCGGGTCGAACTGGCGTTGGCTGAAAGCGAAGCCACCTTTCGCAGGTTTTTCGAGGAAAACGGCACCATGATGGTGCTTCTCGACCCGATCAGCAGCAACATTGTCGCCGCCAACCAGGCGGCTGCGGACTATTACGGCCTGCCACAGGATCGGCTGATTGGCGTGCCCGCGGACCAGATCAACACTGCGTCACCCGAAACGAATGTCCTTGACAGGCAGCGCGTGCTGCAAAGGCAACACGATGTCTTCAACTATCGCATTCGCTTGGCTTCCGGTGAAGAGCGGGAAGTTGAGGCCTATACCTCGCCCTTCGTTGTGGACGGTAGACCGCTGATCTACGCCATCATCCGCGACGTCTCCGAGCGCAAGCGGACGGAGATAGAACTCCGCGAGAGCAGGGACTCCCTGAGAGAAGCGCAGATGATTGGAGAGCTTGGAAGCTATGTCCTCGATTTCGGCACCGGAATGTGGACAAGTTCCAGTCTGCTGGACGAGCTGTTCGGCATAGACGAAAGCTATGAGCGCAGTGTGGCGGGATGGGTGGCCCTTGTCCATCCCGGCGACCGGGCGATGATGACTGCCTACTTCGCCGACGAGGTTGTTGGGGCCAGAAAGGCCTTCGACAAGGAATACCGCATCGTTCGCCAGACAGACCGGGCGGAGCGCTGGGTGTATGGACGGGGCAGACTCGACTTCGACGCCCAGGGCCAGCCCTTGAAGATGCGCGGCGTTATCAAGGACATCACCGAGCGCAAACTGGCGGAGGCGCAGCTCCGCGAGAGCGAGGAGCGCTACCGCTCGACCTTCGAGCAGGCCGCGGTCGGCATCGTCCATGCCTCGTTCGACGGCAGGTACCTGAGGTGCAACGCACGTTTCGCCGAGATCGTCGGCTACCCGCTGGAGGAAATCCCCGGCATGACCTTCCAGCAGATCACGGCTCCAGAGAATCGGGCCGAAAGTGAGACAGCACGCCAACGAATTAAGAGCGGCGAGGCCGAAAGTTTCACCTGCGAGAAGCGCTACCTCCGCAAAGACGGCAGCTTGACCTGGGTAAAGGTAACGGTCTCGACGCAACGCGACGCCGAGGGACGCCCGCTTCACACCATCGCCCTGGTCGAAGACATCAATGCACGCAAGACCGCGGAGGCGCGCCTGGCCGCGGCTACTGAAGCACTGCGGTCGAGCGAAGCCCGTTACCGCACCGTATTCCAGACCAGTCTCGATCTCATCGCCATCAATCGTCTCAGTGATGGAATGTATGTCGATGTCAATAAGGCATTCGTCGATGCCACGGGATTCGAACGCGAAGAGGTCCTCGGACATACGTCTCTGGAACTCAACGCCTGGGCGGATTCTCGCGATCGGCGGATTTTTGTCGAACTGCTGCGCCTGCAATCGCAATGCCGGAATCTGGAGGTCAGCTTTAAAAGAAAGAACGGCGAGGTTTTTTCCGCGCTTGTATCCGCGGCGGCGATTGAGCTTGAAGGCGTCCCCTGCGTCGTCACACAGATACGGGATATCTCCCATGCCAAGGCGGCCCAGAACGAGATCCGCAATCTCGCCTTCTATGACCCGTTGACCGGTCTGCCCAACCGCCGCCTGCTGCTGGACCGGTTGCGCCAGGCCCTGGCTGCCGGCGCCCGAAGCGGCCGCTCGCAGGCGCTGCTGTTCGTCGATCTGGATCATTTCAAGACCTTGAACGACACCCTCGGCCATCAGACAGGCGACCTTCTGCTCAAGGAAGTCGCCCAGCGCATTGTCGCCTGCACCAGCGAAGCCGACACCGCCGCTCGCCTGGGCGGAGATGAGTTTCTGGTGTTGCTCGAAGATTTGAGCGGGACTCCAGAGGAAGCCGCGGCCCAGGCCAAAGCCGTCGGCGAGAAGGTTCTGGCGGCCATCGACCAGCCTTACCTGCTCAACGGCCGTGAGTGTCGCAGCAGCGCTAGCATCGGCATCTCCGTCGTCGGGAATCGCCGCGAAACCGCCCACGAAGCTTTGCAGCAGGCGGATATTGCCATGTATCAGGCCAAGGCGGCGGGCCGCAACGCCATTCGCTTTTTTGCCCCTGCTTTGCAGGCCGCCGTGAACGCCCGCGCAACCATGGAGGACGACCTGCGCAAGGCGATAAAAAACAACGAGTTCGTGCTCTATTACCAGCCTCAAGTCGACCGCGCCCGCTTGATCGGCGCCGAGGCCCTGATCCGTTGGCAGCATCCCACGCGCGGCCTCCTGGCCCCTGGCGACTTTATTTCCCTGGCCGAGGAAACCGGCCTGATTCTGCCTTTGGGAAACTGGGTGCTGGAAACCGCCTGTGCGCAGATTGCGGCATGGGCGAATCGGGAGCAATCCACCCATATCTCCGTCGCGGTGAACATCAGCGCACGCCAGTTCCGCCAGCCGGAATTCGTCGAACAGGTGCTGGCGGCCCTCGATCGCGCCGGCGCCGATTCGCAAGACCTGGACCTGGAACTCACCGAGAGCATGTTGGTGGAAAATATCGAAGACATCATCGCCAAGATGAGTCTTCTCAAGTCCCATGGCCTCAGATTCTCCCTCGACGATTTCGGCACCGGCTATTCCTCGCTGGCCTACCTGAAGCGATTGCCCTTGGACCAAATGAAGATCGACCGGTCCTTCGTCCGCGACATGCTGGTGGATGAAAGCAGCGGCGCCATTGCACAAACCATCATCTCGTTGAGCCGGGCAATGGGCTTGCCGGTCATCGCCGAGGGAGTGGAGACTGAGCAACAGCGGGAGTTCCTCACCCGTCTCGGCTGCCATGCGTTTCAGGGTTACCTGTTCAGCCGTCCTCTGCCCCTCCGGGAGTTTGAGGATCATTGGCTGCCCACTCCAAGGAACTCGTTCTCCGCCGCCGACTAGGCCTTTGACCGCATGATTTTGTACCAAAACTGGGTGCCCCACCTGGGTGCCGGGGTACCCTCGGGGCCGGGGCAGCGCGTGTCCCCGCGGCGACTTTTTGCGCCTAGGGTGGGAGGCCGCGACACTCAATCACACGTACGAAATCACACGGTCAGAGACCTGGAGCGGTTCTCCATTTCACGTGCCCTTGCCAGTTCTCTGCAAGGTGGCTCGCCGCGGCGAGCCACCCAGCAGTGGTGGTTTCGGGGAATAGCAATTGGAGAACCGCTGTAGGCTCTGCCGGCATATATACTCCGCAGCGGCGTAAAAACCTGGCGACCTTGGGGGTTGGTATCCGTGAACCGGTATGAAATGAGCGAATCACAGTGGGAGCGGATCGGAGATTTTCTGCCTGGACGCAAGGAACATGTGGGCCGCCCGGCGGCCGGTAACCGCGCGTTTGTGAACAGCGTGCCGTGGGTGCCTCGTCCCGTAGCCCGCTTCCAGGATCTCCTTGCCCTCGCCTGCTCCTCGCTTTTGCTTCAGTTATATGGCTATACAGCCAGTACTACAGTTGTAGATCGCTTTTTCCGGAGGGAGCCGGGGGCTTCAGCTCCCGGAAAAAGCACGAATTGCCGGGGCCTTCAGGTCCGGGCCTTGGTCCATTCTCCGCGAAAGAAAGAAGTACAACTGTGGTACTAGAACTGCCAGACCAATCCGCTGGAGATGCGGCCGAAATTGGTGGGCAGGCCGGGGATCCGGTATGGGCCTAACGTTACTGAGTGCTCGAGGGCGAAATAGGAGTATTGAAAGCCGCCCTCCACGCGGAAAGCGATATGCCGCGTGATCGGTGTGTCCAGGCCGCCGCCAACGAGGGCTGAAAACGAGGCGGTTTGGCCGGTTGCACCGTCTGCCCCCCAAGTCTTGTTCGCGCCGCCGTTTCCCGCCAATCCCTCCACAAAAACGGATTCTCTTTTGATACGCCAGCTGTATTGCCCGCCGCCCATGATGAAGTAGGGGTGTTGCGGCGCGCCCAGGTTGGTCCCGCGGTATGCGGAGACGTCGACCTTGAAACGCAAGTTGTGCCAGGACGGGAAGGCCACGCCGGCATCGAATCCGTTCAGCGGCTGGTGGGATCCGGTCACCCCATCCAGGGAGTTGGAGAGGTAACTATAGCCCCCGTAGATCTGGTAGCGCGCGGGCGCCTCCTTTTGGGCGTGAAGGGCGGACGACAGGCACAGCAGTGCGATCAGCGAAAAGAGACGAGATGGCATTCAGGACCTCGGGTTCTAAAGTCTCTCCATCTTATCTGGTCGGTTTGGCCGTTGGGAATCAGCAGGTGCGCGATCCGCGGTCAGTGATCGGCGCGCCGCGATTCGTTCTCCCGCGTCACCGGCAGTTCCAAAAGCAGTGAAATCGTATCGAACGCTGCTGCAGCCATGTTTCGATCCGGCCCCGTGCTTCGGGCGCTCCGCGGTCCAATCCGCAGCTTGTTTGCACCAGAGGCGCCCCGCTGACTTGCTGGCTCGCTGCCCCATCAATCCATCGACATGCTCAGCTGGTGCCGCACATCCGCCCCGCGAATCCAGAAAATCACATCGGTCGCGATATTCGACGCGTGGTCCGCAATCCGCTCCAGGTTGCGCGCCACCAGGATGCCGTGCATCGCTTGCTGGGTAAACTGCGGCTTTTCCTGGATCAGCTTGAGCAGGTCGGCGTGCGCGCGGCGGTGCATGCGGTCGATCTCGTCGTCCATGTCCCGTACCGAGTCCGCCAGCCGCGCATCCCCCTCCAGAAGCGCCTGCAGCGCCGAGCGGATCATCCGGCCGGCAAACTCGCCCATCGCCGCAAAATCCACCGGCAGATCCACTTCTTCGGTCTTCAGAATCTCCTTGGTCCGGCGAGCGATGCCCATCGCCTGGTCGCCGACCCGCTCCAGGTCGCCGTTGATCTTGATCACCGCCAGGATGAAGCGCAGATCGATGGCCATGGGCTGTTCCTTGGCCAGCAGTTCATAGGCCATCTCGTCCAGCTCGTGCTGCGCCGTGTTGATGGCGGCCTCGTTTTGCTTCACGTACTGGCACAGGCCCTTGTCGCGCTGCAGATAGGCGTCTACCGCGGACTCCACCGTCTGCTGCGCCAGCGCAGCCATGGCAAGCAGCTTGTCCTTCAGTTCGGCGAGTTGCAGCTGAAAATGAATTCGCGGCACCGCGGTTTCCCCCGTAATCTTTGATTGTGCATCATTCAGTGTTACCGGTGTGCAAATTTCGTGGCCGGCATCACAATGGTCACGCCCCGCCGGCGAACTGTCTCTGTCCTTGTTTTGATGCGCCACGCGCCGGGAAGATGTTCTAGGCTAAACGTATGACCGTCCCAGGCTCTTCTGAAGGCCCGATGTTCAGCCTCAACCCGGCCAATTGCGAACCCCGCCAGATCTACAAGCTGATGACCGGCATCATCGTGCCGCGGCCCATCGCGCTGGTTTCCACCATGGACCGCAACGATATAGCCAACCTGGCGCCCTTCAGCTTCTTCTCCGGTGTGGGATCGAATCCGCCCGCCGTGCTGTTCTGCCCCACGGTGCGCGCCCCGAACCGGTCCGCTTCCATTAGCTGGCCCGACCTTCGCAAGGACACCCTGCGCAACGTCGAGGAGACGGGCGAGTTCGTGGTCAATGTGGTCAGCGAAGCCATTGCCGCGGCGGCCAATGCCGCCTCAGCCGAGGTCCCGCCGGAAGTGGACGAGTTTATGCTGGCCGGCCTCACTCCCCTGGCCAGCCAAGCTGTGCGCCCGCCTCGTGTGGCCGAGTCCCCCGCCCAGATGGAGTGCAAACTGCTTCAGGTCATCTACACCAGCCACGCGCCGGGCGGAGGCGTCATTGTGCTGGGCGAAGTGGTCCGCTTTCACCTGCGCGAGGATCTGTTCGAGGATTTCCGCGTCGATCCCGCCGGCCTGGACGCCGTGGGCCGCATGGCCGGCAACTCCTGGGTCCGCACCCGTGACCGCATCGAATTCATCCGGCCCGGATAGCCCTTACGCCCCCGCCCGCGCTGAAAAAGCCACGATGTTTCTGGCCCTCATCCGCCAGGGATGGCGCAAAACTCACGGCGGACGCGTCAGCCCGCCCCTGGCAGAGACTGATGAATGCGATGCCCGACGCCAATTCGATCCCCAGAGTGCGGCCAGCAAGCGGCGCAACCCACGCTGCGGCAAGATTCTTCTCGGTGAAGGGCACGGCTGTACAGTTTGCTGAGCAACGGCGCCGGGCCAGCTTCCGATTGCCGAACCTACACCGGAAACCCTCCCGTAATGTAGCCCTGCAACGCCTGAATGGTTTCCGCCTGACCGGTGATCACCCACTTCACCAGGTCGCCAATCGACACCAATCCCACCACCGCGTCACCCTGCAACACCGGCAGATGGCGAACACGGTCTTGGGTCATCAGGGCCATGCATTCATCCACGGTGTGCTGCGGACTCACGAAGACAACCGGGCTGGTCATGATCTGCCGCACCTGGGTCTCTTTGGAATGGTGGCCCATCAGCACGCCTTTGCGCGCGTAGTCGCGCTCCGACAGGATGCCGACAAGCCGGTGGTCGGAAACGACCAGCAAGGCGCCGATATCGTGCTCAGCCATCATCTGGATCGCTTCATAGACTGACCGCTCAGGCGCTATCGACAGGACCCTGTTTTCTCCCTTGCCTTTCAGCAGCAACCCAATCGTGTCGGTGATCTTCATCGGAACCTCCTCGCCCTTCGCAGCCACATACCGGTATGCGCATCCCATCCCCGCTGGCCTTTATCCTCGCGGAACAGCAGTATATCTCGATTCGTGCACAGCAGTGCCGGCTGCCTCATCCTTGCAATTGCTGTTCGAGCAAAAGACTATCGCGAGGGTGGGATACCGTCAAACCAAACCAGGAAAGCCCAAACATGTCCAGCCCGTTTACCCGCCTGCCCTGGCTTTGCTGCATCCATTCGAAGAGAATGAGCATTTAGGCCGCGTAGGTCGGTTCTTTGTCGAGACTGCGTGCGGCGAACTCGATGACCGCTTTCACCTGCTCGCGATCAAGCCCGTCGAACCATTCCATCAGGTCGTCGATGCTGGCTCCGGCGACTATATTCTCAAAGATGGAAGAGACGGGCATACGGGTTCCCCGCAGCACCCAGGCCCCACTCACCTTCCCCGGAACGCTTTCGACAGCGTCGCACTGTGACCAATCGAGATTCGCCATGGCTCGATCTCCCTCTTCCAAGAGTACGCCGGAACCTGTCTTTTTCAATAGCTCTCACACCGCCGTCATATCCTGTCCCCTGGCCTCGCGCCCCATCAGCGCCAACCCCGCCAGCGCCAGCGCCACCACCACCACGGTAACCGCCAGCACCGCCGGATAATTGCCCCACCGCTCCGCCGCCAAAGCCTGCGCCTTGCCGTTCCACGAGGTCACCAGCCCGCCCAACTGATACGCAAGCCCCGGCGCCGTAGCCCGCACCGGGGCCGGCGACAGCTCCGTCAAATAAGCCGGAACCACTCCCCAGGCCCCCTGCACCATGAACTGCATCAGCACCGCGCCGATGCCCAGCGTGATGGCCGAATGTCCATACGCGTAGAGCGGAATCACCGGAATCGACAGCAGCGCCGCGGCTACAATCGCCCGTTTGCGCCCCCATTTTTCCGACAGCGTTCCAAACGCGATCCCGCCCGCGATGGAGCCAAACCCATACAGTACCCCGATCAGCCCCACCGTCGCCGGCTTCAGCTTCGCGAATACCGTGAGGAAGGTCGGGTACACGTCCTGTGTGCCGTGCGAGAAGCTCATGAAGGCCGTCATCAGCAGCACCAGAAACAGAAACGTGGGCAGAAACTTGAGCAGCATCGCCCATGTCCCGGCCCCGGCCCGCCTGCCCCCTCCGGCTTGCCGCGCCAGCCGCTCTTTTGCCCCCGCCAGCCACACCGGCGATTCACCCACCCGCGCCTGCACATAGAACACCAGCAAAGCCGGCGCCGCGCCCAGGATGAACAACCCCCGCCAGCCGATCCAATGGAAGAAAAGCGCGAAGGCCGCCGAGGCCAGAATCGACCCCATCGCGTAACCCTCCTGCAAAACGCCGCTGAACGTTCCGCGGCCCTCCTTGGGCAGCGTCTCAAATGCCAGCGCCGCACCCACGCCCCACTCCCCGCCCATGGCCAGCCCGAACAGCGCCCGCAGCGCCAGCAGCACGGCCAGTGACGGCGCAAAGGCGCAGGCCAGCTCAATCACCGAGAAGCTGAAGATGTTCACCATCAGCACCGGCCGCCGTCCGTACCGATCCGCCAGCATCCCAAACAGAATCGCTCCCACCGGCCGGAAGGCCTGGGTCAAAAACACCGTGCCCAGCACCGCCGATGGCTGCGTGTGGAACTCCCTGGCAATGGCCGGAACGCAGAAGATGAGGATGAAGAAGTCCAGCGAATCCATCGTCCAGCCCAGAAATGCGGCCACAAACGTGTGCCGCTGCGGGCGGGTCAGCCGGCGGAAGTGGCCGATCACAGACGAGGACATAGCCGGGAGCATATCAGACCGGATTTGGAAAAATCCCGCGCCCGCTCGCCATCCCCTTGCATTCTCGCCGGCCAAAGGCGCTGATCCCGCGGCGCTCGGCCCTTCCCGGGCCCCTGAAATTTCGGCCGCACCGAAAATTCAAAAAAATATTTGTTGCAACGAATAAATTGCCTGCCGCATCCTACATGCATCCAAAGATTCAGCGCGGAGCGCTCCAGCTTATCCCCGTTCCGCGCCCGTCCGGCGAGAGCGCTCCGCTCTTCCCCAACCCCAAAGCGGCCCAACGGCCCGGCATCGAAAGGATTTGACCTATGAAGCGTTTGGCAATTGTCACTGGCATTCTGGCGCTCGCGGCTCCCGTGGCCTTGGCGCAATACTCCACCTGGACCTCCGATCCGGCCCACAGCGAGGTCGACTTCACCATACGCCACGGCGGCGTCTCCAACGTACATGGCCGCATTGGCGGCGTAGCTGCCACTCTTGTCTACAACGAGGCCGACGTCACCAAGTCCACCGTCACCGCCACCATCGACATAAGCACCGTCGACACCGGTGTGGCGCCCCGCGATTCAGACCTCAAGAGCGATTCATTCTTTGACGTCGCCAACTTCCCCACCGCCACCTTCACCAGCACCAATGTGGCCAGGAACGGCAACAACAAGCTGACCGTGGCCGGCAACTTTACTGTGCACGGCGTCACCAAACCCCTGGTCCTGGATGTGGAAGGTCCCAGCACGCCGGTCCAGAACGGCATGGACCACAAGCTGCACTCAGGCTTTTCGGCCACCACCACCATCAGCCGGGCAGCCTACGGGATTGGAACCAAGTTCCCTGCGGCCCTGGTGGGCGACGAGGTCAAGCTGACCATCGAGCTGGAAATCATCAAGCAGGAAGTCAAGCCGTAAACGGACTATGGGAACCGGTCTCAGGAGACCGGTTCCGGGCGCCAGTGGGTTTTGAAGGGTGCGGCGTTTCAGCCCGTGCCCTTCACCCCATGTTCTTTTGAATGCTCCAAAGCCGCCTGCGGAGGCCGCCGATGGCAGGCCTGAAACTCGAAATCGTGCAGGAGCCTCCCTTTTCCAGCGTGGAAGAAGAGGCGTTCCTCAACCTGCTCCGCACCGCCGACTGCCTGCAGCGCGCCTTCCACTTGCACACCCGCGAATGGGGCCTCACCTCCACGCAATACAACGTGCTGCGGATTCTGCGCGGCGCGCAGCCGCACGGGCTCACCTGTTCGGCCATCGGCAGCCGCATGATCGCCGCCGAACCCGATATCACACGGCTTCTGGCCAGGCTCAAGGCGCTCAAACTCGTCCGCCAGCGCCGCGACTCTCATGACCGGCGCGTGGTCTGGACCGTGATCTCCGAGCCTGGCCTCGATCTGCTGCACAGGATGGACCCGGCCATCCGCAACCTTCCCGCCAAACTGCTGGGACACCTCGACCGCGCCAAATTGGTTGCGTTTGTCCGCTTGCTGGAGCTGGCCCGCAAGCCCATCCAGGACGCTTTGACGCCTTTGAGCTCTACCGCCGCTGGGGCGGCGGAGCGATGAAGTCCTTGGGAGCGCCTGACGCCCCTTTTCGGGCTATCGCTTGAGGGGAAAACTGGTGGAGTTTCTAGGGAATCTCTGCATAAGTCGGCGTTTTGAAAGGGCGCGGCTTCATCCCCCGACGGATTGCTGACTCGCTGCGAGAGCTTATGCCTGGCTTTCCTAGCTCTCCACGACCTTCTGAGCCACCAGTGCCTCGTCCGCATCCGTCTGAATAATCTTGTTGTGCAGGCAATAGAGAGCCAGTTCCAGCCGGTCGCTCACGCCCAGCTTGTCATAGATCTTGCGTAGATAATTCTTGATTACCTGTTCGGTCGTTCCCAACTGGAAGGCTATTTCCTTGTTGCGCTTGCCTTGCGTAATGCAGGTGATGATGGCCATCTCCTTGGGCGAAAGCCGCGGCTGGGTGCGCGGGTTCACCAAGGTCGCTGCCTGGGCGCGATAGGCCTCGATCACCCAGTTCACTGATTGATTGTCGATCCAGGTTTCGCCGGCTGCGATCCGGCGCACGCACCGCACCAGGAGGTCCGGCGAGATGGACCGCGAGATGATGCCCCGCACGCCGCGCCGGTAAAGCTCCACGGTGTGGTTTTCATCGGCCGCAACCGCCTGCACGATCAGCTTTATGTCCGGGGCAACCTTCAAAAGGTCGGGGATCACATTGGCCGTGCCGGCCAGCAAACTCCCCTCCAGAAGCACGATGTCGGTGGGATAGCGCTCTACCGCCGACCGCAGATTCTCAATTGAATCCGCCTGGGCCACCACGCGCAGATCGTCTTCCAGCGCGAACACCTTGCGGATGCCCACGCGGTAAATAGCCTGCGAATCCGCAAGAATGATGCGAACCGCTCCCGGCTTGGCCGGTGCGCCAACTATCTCGCCGTCTGCGGTATCGTCCAGAAATTCCGTCATGGAGACTATCAAGCCAACCCTGGACCGTCACTGTTCCGCGAATAGGTACTCGTCGATCGTGGCGGCAGCCAAATGTGGAGTTTGGCTTATGGAGCAGCGTACCACACGTCCCACACAATGAACCAGAACATCGTGCTGGGTACCCAGCACCGCACCCGGCATGCGAAGCGAAAAACGGATCGTCTGCCCCACCTGCAACTCACCATCCAGCTCAAAAAGAACACCGCTGGCGGAAACATTCCGCGTCAGCGCCGCAACCTCCCCGCCGCCGGTCGACGCCACCACGGGCAGCACCAGCGGAAACCGCACAGCACATCGCACCTCCTGCCGTGCGATGGCCGGCTCGGCAACTGCGGATGGAACCGCTAACCCCGGTTTCAAAGCGTTCATAGGCTGCATCCAAGCCCTGAAATGGGCCTTCTCGTCACTCTATCCCATCTGTCCCTCTTTGACCCACGGCACCAAAGTTTTCAGGAAGGTAACCGATTGTGCGATCCCCGGCCTTCCCTGGCAGGAACCGCGAGGAAGAATGCCCTCCCGGCCCTCCGTATCTACCAGAGAGTTAACTATTTATATGCCAAAGTGTCAATTTTTTACTGGACAGTGCCAAGTTCTCGGTTGGGATCAGGAGCGCTTGTTGGCCAGGCGGAGGTTGGATAGTTCGGTGGCCAGATCGATCCAACGGTCCATCAGCATCTTCATGACCTCGTAGTTCTTCA
>Ga0224558_1000309_pt1 | contig 58367 bp, 54 predicted proteins | sample 714S32024metaG_FD_180682 | JGI IMG/M metagenome (GOLD analysis project Ga0224558, IMG submission 180682) | Peat soil microbial communities from Stordalen Mire, Sweden - 717 S3 20-24 | ecosystem: Environmental > Terrestrial > Soil > Wetlands > Peat | place: Sweden: Norrbotten County, Stordalen... | reverse complement strand
CATGCGGGCGAACAACCGCCTGGCCGGTTTCATCGGGGACCTCCGCTCGCAGGTCGGGGCGGCGCAACTCGGAGTGGCCCGACTGCAGGAGATCGCCCGCCGCCACGGACCGGACACGGTGCGAGCCACCGTGGAGTGGTCGATCAACGACTCACGCCGGAGGCTCCAGCGGGAGATCGAGCGGTGGCCGGATGGTGTCTACGACGCGGACATCTACTTCGACGCCGACCCCGCCGGGAACACCGACATCGTGGTCCACGTGAGCGTCACGGTGGAGGGAAACCGGCTGGTCGTCGACTTCACCGGCTCCGACGACCGTCCCGAGATCCAGGCTTGGTCGACGTTCGGCAACACCCGGGGCAACGTGGTGGCCCAGTTGGCCAGCATGGTCGACCCGACGATCTCCAAGAACGAGGGGTTCTTCGACTCGATCGAGATCATCGCCCCCCTCGGGTGCTGTGTGAACCCCGCCGAGGGCAAGCCGGTGTCGAGTGGTACCCACCACCCCGGTGTCGAGGTCAGTGACGCCATCGCCGTGGCCCTCAGCGCGGTCATCCCCGAGCGGTGCAGCCCCCAGACCTACAAGTTCGGAAGCCCAAGGCAGATGTGGGGGGACCTCGACCCGCGCACGGGGCGGCCGTTCTTCGACCACGGTGGCGAGGTCTCCGCCGGATGGGTGAACGCGGTCAAGGGCGTCGACGGGTGGGGGGCGTTGTCTGCCTCGTCGGGCAATCTCATCAAGGCGACCGCCGAGTTCAACGAAGGCCTGTTCCCCCACTTCCTCAGGGGACGCAACTACCGCACCGACTCGGGCGGCCCGGGCCAGTGGCGGGGCGCCTGCGGGAGCCTGTTCATCAAGGAGGCCCGCACGCCCACCTATGTGAACCAGTACGTGGTCAACCAGATACACCTGCACCCCGGGATCGCCGGCGGGAAGAGCGGGGCACCCGACCGCTGCGTCCTGAAGGGCACGGTCGAGGTGGCCCCGTCGGTGGCCAACCTACTCCTCGAGACCGGCGAGCAGCTCGTCTACGAGTTCGGAGGTGGCGGAGGCTGGGGCGATCCCCTCGACCGCGACCCCCAGGCCGTCCTCGACGACGTGTGGGACGAGTACGTCTCAGTCGAAGGGGCCCTCCGTGACTACGGCGTGGTGGTCGTCGGGTCCCTGGAGCAGATGACCCTGGACCTCGACGAGGCGGCCACGTCCGCAGAGCGCAAGCGCCGCCGGGAGCAGTGAGGCGGACGGACGTCCCTTGACCTCCGCCGCGACCGGTCGTTACGATCCGGCCCACCAGGGGGTCTCAGCGCGGCCCGACCCGAGGATCGGCACGCACCGCGCCCGTGCGCCCTCGACCGACCGCCCCGGCCCCACCGTCCGACCCCCGCTCGACCGCCCCGTACCTGACAGGAGTCCCGGCATGACCACCACACCCACGACCGACGCCACCCACGACCTCGTCGGCGAGTTCCGGATGCTCGTCGACGGCACACTGGTGGAGGCGGCCGGAGGCGACGGGTTCGACAACGTCAACCCGGCAACCGAGGCCGTGATCGGTCAGACCACCGACGCCACGGCCGCCGACATGGACCGAGCCATCGCCGCGGCGCGACGGGCCTTCGACCAGTCCGGGTGGGCCGATGACCGGGCGCTCCGCCAGCGCTGCCTGCGCCAGCTCCAGGACGCCATCGTCGGAGAGCAGGAGTCCTTCCGCTCCGAACTGGTCGCCGAGGTGGGCTGCCCGGTCTCCATCACCTACCTGGCCCAGCTCGACGCCCCCCTCGAAGAGGCCCTCCTGTGGCCGGCCGAGTACATCGACCGGTTCGAGTGGGAACGCCCCCTGCCGGACAACCACGCCTTCGGCCAGCCCAGCTGGCAGCGGGTCGTGAAGGAGCCGGCCGGCGTGGTGGGCGCCATCATCCCCTGGAACTACCCCTTCGAGATCATCCTCGGCAAGCTCGGCCAGGCGCTGGCCACCGGGAACACCATGGTCATCAAGCCCGCCCCCGACACCCCGTGGAACGCCACCCGCATCGGCCGCCTCATCGGCGAACAGACCGATATCCCCGCCGGTGTCGTCAACATCGTGCCGTCCTCCGACCATCTGCTCGGAGAGCAGATGGTCGTGGACCCGCGGGTCGACCTGATCTCCTTCACCGGCTCCACCGCCACCGGACGGCGCATCATGGCCGCCGGGGCACCGACGCTGAAGCGCCTCTTCCTCGAGCTCGGGGGGAAGTCCGCGGACATCATCCTCGAAGACGGAGACCTCGAGACCAAGATGGCGTTCTTCGGCTTCATGTGCATGCACGCCGGTCAGGGCTGCGCCATGCTGACCCGCACCCTCGTCCATGAGTCCCGCTACGACGAGGCGGTCGAGCTGGCCAAGGTGGCGATGGAGGGCGTCACCTACGGGGACCCGACCGATCCGGCCAACATCCAGGGCCCGCTGATCAATGCCCGGCAGCGGGAACGTGTCCTCGGCTACATCGAGAAGGGCGTCGCCGAGGGTGCCCGGCTGGTGACCGGAGGGGGGCGGCCCGCCCACCTCGAGAAGGGCTACTACGTGGAACCCACCCTCTTCGCCGACGTCGACAACTCGATGACCATCGCCCGCGAGGAGATCTTCGGGCCGGTGCTGGTCATGATCCCGTTCCACGACGAGGACGACGCCGTCCGGATCGCCAACGACAGTGACTACGGGCTGTCCGGTGCGGTCACCTCGGCCTCCGAGGAGCGGGCCGTGGCGGTGGCCCGGAGGATCCGGGCCGGCACGGTCGGCGTGAACGGCGGGATCTACTACAGCGCCGGCTCGCCGTTCGGCGGCTACAAGGCGAGCGGGCTCGGGCGGCAGAACGGCAACGAGGGGTTCGAGCAGTACCTCGAGACCAAGACCATCGCCGGTGGCCTGTGAACGCCTCCGGCACCATCGACCAGCTGCCGGCGGTCCCGCCTGACGGCTCGGACCGGGTGCGTGCCTGGTCCGAGCACGAGCAGGTCCTGGCGACCGGCGAGCACCTGCTCCAGCAGTTGGACTTCCGTGAGGTCCCGGACGCCGACGCGGACTTTGCTGTCGAGCTCGACCTCGACGCCCGGGTCAAGAACCCCCGCGGCGGTCTCCAGGGTGGCCTGATGGCCACCCTGGTCGACGTGGCCGCCGGCCGGGCGGTGCTCGGAGGGGGGCCCACCGACACCGTGGCCACCGCCGACCTCACCATCCACTTCCTGCGGGGGTTGACCGTGGGCCCGGCCCGGGCGGCCGCCACCGTGGTGCGCCGGGGGCGTAGTCTCGCCGTGGTGACCGTCGAGGTGGTCGACATGGCCACCGGGGCACTGTGCGCCGTGTCCACCCTGACCTTCTCCATCGTGGCCGGGGATGCGTCGGACCCCTCACCGCAACGAACCCATGTCCAGTCCGAACGCCGGCACGCCGGCGACCAGCCCAACCGGGAGCAGTGATGTCCGAAGAATTCGTGAAGTACGAGACCCTCGACGAGGGCAGGATCGCCCGGATCATGCTCAACCGGCCGGAGGCCCGCAACGCCCAGAACCGGGGGCTGCTGGTCGAGCTGGACGAGGCGTTCCTGCGGGCCGAGGCGGACGACGCCGTCCGGGTGGTGATCCTGAGCGGGATGGGCCCGATGTTCAGTGCCGGGCACGACATGGGGTCGAAAGTGGCCATGGCCGAGTGGAGCTCGGACAACCCGCACCCGACCCGGCTGGTCAACGGGGGTACCCGCACCGGGGCCGAGCAGCGGATGCTGCAGGAGTGGCACTACTACTTCGAGAACACCCGGCGGTGGCGGAACCTCCGCAAGATCACTATCGCCCAGGTCCACGGCACCGTGTTCGCCGCCGGCCTCATGCTGATGTGGGCGTGCGACCTCATCGTGGCAGCCGACGACGTCTCGTTCGCCGACGTGGTCGGTACCCGACTGGGCATGTGCGGGGTCGAGTACTTCGCCCACCCCTGGGAGTTCGGGCCCCGCAAGACGAAGGAGCTGATGCTGACCGGCGACTCCCTCGGCGTGGACGAGGCGCACCGCCTCGGCATGGTCAGCAAGGTGTTCCCAGCCGACCAGCTGGGCGACCGGACCCTCGAGTTCGCCCGGCGCATCGCCGACCTACCTACCATGACCGCCCTCCTCATCAAGGAGTCGGTCAACCAGACCGTCGACAACATGGGCTTCTACAACTCGCTCAACGCCTGCTTCACCCTGCACGAACTGAACCATGCGCACTGGGCCGAGGTCCACGACGGCGGCATGCCCATCGCAACGGTTGACGACGGGATCCCCGACTGGCGCTCCGCCCCTCCGGTCCGGCCGGCCACCAAGTCCGAGCCCTGAGCCCCGGCGTGCCGGCCGGTCAGTCGGAGGCCGGGAGGGCCTTGGCCGACTTGACCGACATCGGGCGGCCGTCGAGGCTCAGTGTGCCCTCACCCGGCTTCACGCAGAGGATCTCGACGGTGGCGTCCTCGTCGGTGTAGCGCTTCCCGAGCAGCGTCCCCTCCGCCCGGTCCGGGGACAGTGCGGCCGCCGGGTCGACCGGGTCTCCGAGGGGGACGACCGGGACCCCGCCACAGGCCAGGTCGGCCTCACCGGAGGCCTTCACCACCACCACCTCGGTCTCGCAGACCTGGCTGCGGAATCGCATTCCGGGCTTCAGCTGCACCCCACAACTCCCTCATCGCCGCGTTGCCGCCGAGCCGTCCGACGGCTCGGCCTCGGAACCCGGGACCGTACCACAGGCCCCGGGACGACCGGATCTGGTCGACAATGGGCGGCCACGTCGCCTCCTGCCCCGGGTCGGCCGGCCCGACCCGACCCGGGTCACCTTCCGGTTGAGATCGCCGGGGCGGGGTGATAACGTCCTTCTCGTCTGGCGAGATGCTTCGTACGTCCCGCCGGTGCACCAGGGGAACGCCGGGCGCGGCCCGGAGGGTCCTTCCCGGCAACTCATCGAGAAAAAAGGGGACTGACTGTGCCATCTCGAACGCTCGACTTTCCCATCTTCGACGCCGACAACCACATGTACGAGACCCGTGAGGCGCTGACCAAGTTCCTCCCCAAGAAGTACGCCCGGGCCATCGACTACGTGGACGTCCACGGGCGGACGAAGATCGTGGTCCGGGGAGAGATCAGCGACTACATCCCCAATCCGACCTTCGACGTCGTCGCCGCCCCGGGGGCCCAGGAGGAGTACTACCGGCACGGCAACCCCGACGGGAAGTCCTACCGGGAGCTCATCGGTGACCCGATCCGGTGCCATCCCGGTTTCCGGGAGCCGGCACCCCGGATCGAGCTGATGGACGAGCTGGGCATCGACCGGGCGCTGATGTTCCCCACGTTGGCCAGTCTCATCGAGGAGCGGATGAAGGACGACCCCGACCTGATCCTGGCGGTGGTCCACAGCCTCAACGAGTGGATGTACGAGACATGGCAGTTCAACTACGAGGACCGCATCTTCGCCACCCCGGTCATCAGCATGGGGCTCGTGGACAGGGCGCTCGCCGAGCTCGAGTGGGTGCTCGAGCGGGGGGCCCGCTGCGTTCTGATCCGACCCGCCCCCGTCCCCGGGCTGCGTGGCACCCGGTCGCCGGGCCTGCCGGAGTTCGACCCCATCTGGTCCCGTATCCAGGAGGCGGGTGTCCTCGTCGGGATGCACGCCTCGGACAGCGGCTACAACCAGATCGCCAACTGGTGGGAGGACAGCTCCGAGTTCCTCCCCTTCCAGCCGTCCGCCTTCCGGATGATCTCCCAGGGGAAGCGCCCGATCGCCGACACCATGACCGCCATGGTCTGCCACGGCGCCTTCACCCGGTTCCCCGACCTCAAAGTGGCCGCTGTCGAGAACGGTGCGAACTGGGTCGGCCACCTCCTCCACGACCTGGGTGACGTGTACGACAAGATGCCCCACCAGTTCCTCGAGGACCCGGTCACCGCCTTCCTCCGCAACGTCTACGTCAACCCGTTCTGGGAGGACAACCTGGGCACGCTGGTTGACCTGGTGGGCGCCGACCACGTCCTGTTCGGCAGCGACTACCCCCATCCCGAGGGGCTCAAGGACCCGATCACCTACGTCGACGAACTCGAGGGGATGCCCGACGAGGTCGTCCACAAGATCATGGGGGGCAACTTGGCCGGGCTGATGGGCGTCACCGTGCCCGCCTGACCCGACCCTCCGGGTCGTGCTCGGAACGGGTCAGGCCGTCGGCTCGGTGCCCACGATCGACACGAAGCTGACGCACTCCCCGGGCGCACCACCCAGGTTGTGAGTCAGCCCGAGCCTCCGGCCCTCGTCCACGGAGCGGATCTTCCGTTCCGGCGGCGCCTCGCCGCGGAGCTGGAGCCAGCACTCGAACAGCATGCGCAAGCCGGAGGCCCCGATCGGGTGGCCGAAGCTCTTCAGGCCACCGTCCGGGTTCACCGGGAGCTCGCCGTCACGGTCGAAGGCGCCGGCGAGCACGTCCTTCCATCCGAGCCCACGCTCGGAGAAGCCGAGATCCTCCATCAGGACCAGCTCGGTGGGCGTGAAGCAGTCATGGACCTCGGCCATGGCCAGCGACGCCCTCGGGTCGCTGATGCCGGCCTGGCGGTAGGCGTCCTCGGCCGACCGCACAACCTCGGGAAAGGTCGTGTAGTCGTAGTCGGGGTCGATCGCCCCGCCCCCGGGTCCGGCCACGAAGCTCAACGCCTTCACGTAGAGCGGGTGCTCGGTGTAGCGGTGGGCGTCCTCGGCCCGACAGATGATCGCCGCCGCCGAGCCGTCGCTCACCCCGCTGCAGTCGAACACCCCCAGCTGACCGGCGACCAGCGGTGACTTGGTGATCGTTTCGATCGACACCTCCTTGCGGAACTGGGCCCGGGGGTTGACGGCACCGTTGCTGTGGTTCTTCCAGGCGATGCGGCTCATCACCTGCTTCATCTCGTCGGGGTCGACCCCGTACCGGTGGGCGTAGGCCGGTGCGACGAACGAGAAGGCGGCGGGCGAGGACAGGGCCGCATCGGTGCCGTCCCCGACCGGTCGCACCCCGGTCAGCCCGGAGTAGCCCGAGTCCTTCAACTTCTCGACGCCGATGGCCATGGCCAGGTCGTAGGCGCCCGAGGCCACGGCGTAGCAGGCGTTGCGGAACGCCTCCGACCCGGTGGCGCAGAAGTTCTCGAGTCGCGACACCGGCTTGTAGTCGATCTTCAGCGGCTTGGACAGGGTCACCCCGGAGACACCCGACGCCATCGTCCCCAGCCAGAACGCGTCGATGTCGTCGAGCGTGACGCCCGCCGAAGCGATGGTGTCCTTGGCCGCATCGATCAGGAGGTCGTCGACGCCCTTGTCCCATCGTTCGCCGAACCGGGTGCACCCCATGCCGACGATCGCCACCCTGTCACGTATCCCGTTGCTGCTCACGACCCATCACCTCCCACGTCCTCGCCGGCCGATCGGGTCTCGACCGGCCGGGCCTTCCAGAAGTAGTTGTGCACGCCCTTGGCGGTGTAGAGCCGCCGGAACGTCATCTCGACCCTCGTCCCGATCTCAACGGTGTCGGGGTCCACATCGGTCATCTCGCACCGGTAGCGACCGCCGCCGTCGAAGTCGACCACCGCCCCCACCACCGGCGGCGACAGGCTGAAGGCCAGCCGGTCGACCGTGAAGGTAGCCACCTGGCCGCCGACATCGGCCATCCGGAGGTGGTCCATCTCGTCGATGGTCCGGCACCGCAGGCACACCCGGGCCGGGGGCAGGTGGCGGAATCCGCAGGCCCGGCAGTCACTCGCCTCGAAGCCGCCCTTCCACGGAGTCGCCCGCCAGGTGGCCGGGGCCCCCGGTCGCTCGGGGTCGGGTCGGCGGGGTGGCTCCCGTCGGAGCTCGCCGCGCCAGGTGAGGAACCGGGCGTAGGGCAGGTCGTCCCGGCCGCCGGAGGAGAGCTCGGCGACCGTGGCCAGACCGGAGGATGTCCGTGCGGCCTGCACGCGGGGCAGCTCGGACGTGGTGCGCAGCAGGAACGCGTCGGCGCCGTCGGCCACCACCACCACGGCGATCAGTGCGCCCGGTTCGGCCTGGTCGAGGGCGTCGGCCAGCATCACGCCCGCCTGGGCGGCACCCAGGTTCCCGATCGAGGACGTGCGGTCGGCGACAGTAGCCTCCGGGCGGAATCCCAACCCGGCCCGGCACGCCTGCACGGCTCGTTGGTGCAGTCCGGCGATCACCACGTGATCCACGTCCGTCGCCACGACGCCGGCCCGCTTCAACCCCTCGGAGCAGGCGGCCTCGACGAGCGGGACGTACACCTCCTGGCCGAAGCGCTCCTCCCACACCTTCGAGTCCGGCTCGCCGGGCGTCCGCCACCGGTCGAGGAACTCCGCCGAGGTGCCGGCGTGGGCGACCAGCTCGGCCACCACCCCCTGGCCGGCGGTGGCCTCTCCGAACACGAACGCGGCGGCGCCGTCGCCGCTGTCCCGCTCCTCGGCGCCGCCGGCCAACCCGGACCGCAGGTCGGAGAGCACCGCCAGTGCCCGCCGGTCACCGGCGACGGCGTGGGCGGACCGGAACGCACCGGCCGCCGAGCGCACCGATCCGGCGAGGTCGTACGCACCGGCCCACGTCGGCAGCTCGAGGGCGGCATGGATCGCCGTGGCATTGGTCTTGTCGAGGTAGGCGGGTGCCGGGGTGGAGAAGAACAGGTCCTCGGGGACCGCCCCGTCCAGCGCGGCCAGCGCCCGGCGCGCCGCCTCGACACCCATGGTGGTGGTGTCCTCGTCGTAGGAGGCCACCGACCGGGTCCCCCGACCCGACCGCTCGCCCAGGGTGGCGCCGATGGCGGCCCGCTGCAGCCGCCAGTGCGGGAGGTACACACCCCACGAAAGGATCCCAGCGGTCACGTTCCCCCATCCTCCATCCGGTCACTTCCGGTCACCCGGGCCGACAGTCCCTGCCCCGGCAGAGCATAGTGGGCCGCCACCTGGGATCTAGACTGCGGACGTTCGGATCCACAGGTGCCGGTCCGGATCCCCACCCGTGCCCCGGGTGACGGCGGCCGATCCGAGGAGAACCATGCGCCGTACCCTGCTCGACGACGAACACGACGCCTTCCGCGCCAGCTTCCGCCGGTTCGTCGAGAGCGACATGGTCCCCTTCGGGGGCGCCTGGGACGCTGCCGGCATCGTCGACCGGGCCGTGTTCGAGCAGGCCGGCGCCCACGGCTACCTCGGGATGGCCATCCCCACCGAGCTGGGTGGTGGTGGCAGTGACGACTTCCGTTTCAACCTGATCATCACCGAGGAACTCCACCGGGTCGGGCTGAACGGCGCAGCCCTCGGGTTCGCCCTCCACAACGACATCTGTCTGCCGTACCTCCTCCGGTACTGCACCCCACAGCAGGCGCAACAGTGGCTGCCGGACGTGGCCAGCGGCCGGCGAATCCTGGCCATCGCCATGACCGAGCCGTCTGCCGGGTCCGACCTCGCCTCCATCGCCATGACGGCCGAGCGGGACGGCGACGAGTACGTGCTCAACGGCTCGAAGACCTTCATCACCAACGGCATCAACGCCGATCTGGTGGTGGTCGCCGTCAAGACCGACCCCACCCTGACCCACCGGGGCATCAGCCTGGTGGTGGTCGAGGCGGGCACGCCCGGATTCGAGCGGGGCCGCAACCTGGACAAACTCGGCCTACACGCCCAGGACACCGCCGAGCTGTTCTTCTCCGACTGCCGCATCCCGGTGGACAACCTGCTCGGAGCCGAGGGCGAGGGCTTCGTGCAACTCATGAGCAACCTCCCCCAGGAGCGGCTGTCCCTGGCCGCCGGCGGGCTGGCCGGTGCGCGCGCCGCGCTCGACTGGACGGTCGGCTACGTGCGGGAGCGCTCTGCCTTCGGCGCCCCGATCGGCTCCTTCCAGAACACGAAGTTCACTCTGGCCGAGCTGGCCACCGAGGTCGAGATGGGCCAGACGTTCATCGACCGCTGCACCGAGGCCCTCAATCGGGGCGAACTGGGCCCCGAGGACGCGGCCATGGCCAAGTGGTGGTGCACCGAGCTCCAGGGGCGCGCCGTCACCCGGTGCCTGCAGCTCCACGGTGGATACGGGTACATGTCCGAGTATCCGATCGCCAAGGCGTTCGTCGACGCCCGAGTCACCACCATCTACGGCGGCACCACCGAGATCATGAAGGAGATCATCGGCCGGTCCCTGCGCCTCGGGTGACCGACCCGGAGGAGGCTGACCCGACCGGTGGAGTCAGCCGGTGACCGCCACCGCCGGCTCGGGCTCGACGTCCACCAGCAGGTCGCCATCCGGGGTCATCTGGCACCGGTCGCCGGGGCGCAGGACCAGCGTGGTGAAAGGACTGGCGACCACTGCCGGGCCGACCAGGCTCGTCCCCGGACGGAGCGACTCGGCGTCGAACACCGGTCCGTCGACCCATCCGCCGGCCAGCCACATGCGCCGTTGGCCGACGGGGACGGGGTCGTCGCCGGACGGCTCGAGCGCCAGTGGGGCCATCTTCTCCACCTCGCCGATGGCGGTGAGCCGCAGGCCCCGCAGGACCGGCTCCTGGGCTCGGGCCTCGATGAGGCGCGCCTCCTCGTTCCGCCGGTGGAACTCGCCGACTGCCGCCTCGAGGTCGGTCGGCGCGTCCACCGGGATGGCGACGTCGAACGTCTGGCCCGGATAGACCATGAGCAGCGACCAGTTGAGGCGGATCCGGTCATCGGGAACGCCTGCCGACCGGAGTTCGTCGGTGGCCACGCCGCGCAGCTCCTCGGCCATGTGGGTCAGCACGGCAGGATCGGCCTGTTGCCAGGGGACGACGTAGCCGCGTGACTCGTCGATCACATGGTCGGCGGTGAGCAGCCCGAGGGCCGACAGACCGGCGGCGCCCCGCGGGATCAGGGCACGGGACATCCCCAGCGCCGCGGCCTGGGTGGTGGCGTGGACGGCGCCCATGCCCCCGAATGCCACCAGGTCGAGCGACCTCGGATCGGCTCCGGCCAGCGACAGCACCCGACGCACCGCTTCGGTCATGTGGGCGTCGACCAGTCGCACCGCGGCCACCGCGGTCTCCTCGGCATCCATGCCCAGCGGCGCCCCGAGGTCGGCCAGTGCAGTCCGGGCCCCTTCGAGATCGAGCTCCATCCGGCCGTTGGCGAATCCCCCGGGCTCGAGCCGCCCGAGCACGAGATCGGCGTCGGTGATGGTCGGCCGGGTGCCCCCCCGCCGGTAGCAGACCGGGCCCGGCGAGCTGCCGGCCGACTGCGGACCCACCTGGAGCACGCCGTCGTCGACCCAGATGATCGATCCCCCTCCGGCGCCGACCGACGAGATGTCGACCATGGGGATGGCGATGCAGTAGCGATGCCTCCAGTTCCAGTCCATCTTGACCTCGGGCCGCCCGTCACGGATCAGGCAGAGGTCGTAGCTGGTGCCGCCCATGTCGACGCTCACCACGTCCCCCAGGCCGGCCCGGGCCGCCGACCGCGCCGCCGCGGTCACTCCGCCGGTCGGGCCCGATCCGATGGTGGCCACGGCACGCTGGCTGGCGGCGGAGGCGGCGGCCACCCCACCGGCCGACGTGGCCACCAGGAGGTCGTGGCCGTAACCGATCGAGGCCAGGCCATCGGAGAGCCGGCCCAGGTACCGGGCGATGGGTGGTCCGATGTAGGCGTTGACCAGGGTGGTGGAGGTCCGCTCGAACTCTGGGGGCTTGGGCAGCACCTTGTGGGAGAGCGAGACCATCTGGACGTCGGGGTACTCCTCGAGGATCAGCTCGCCGGCCCGGAGCTCGTGGACCGGGTTGAGGTAGGAGTGGAGGAAGCTCACCGCGATCGAGGTGACCCCGAAGGCTCGAAGCCGGACAACCGCCTTGCGCACGGCCTCCTCGTCGAGGGCCGTCTCGACGTCGCCCTCGGCGGTCATCCGCTCGGGGATCTCGAGCCGGACCCGACGGCGGGCGATGGGGTCGGGAGGCGGGAATGCCGGATCCCAGATCTCCTCCTTGTAGCAGCGGCGGAATTCGATCTCGTCACGGAATCCCTCGGTGACCAGCAGCCCGGTCGGCGCACCGGACATCTGGATCATCGTGTTGTCCCCGGTGGTGGTCCCATGGACGATCGTCCGGGTCTGGGCGGCCAGCTCCTCGACCGCGATCCCTTCGACCTCGGCCAGCTGGGAAAGCCCGGCCAGCACACCGATGCTCTGGTCCTCGGGCGTCGTGGGTGCTTTCTCCAGCACGACCGATCCGTCCGGTCGGAGCAGCACGCAGTCCGTGAACGTCCCGCCGACGTCGATCCCGAGCCGATAGCTCATCGCCCTCCCCCACCCTGCCGTGTGCAGTTCACGTTTGTCCCCGGCAACCCTACTGCCCTGCTGGCGAAGGTTTACTGCCGTAGGTGGAGAATCCCGCTCTTCGCTGAGGTCGTCGCCCCTAGGGCGGTGGGCGAAGCACCTATACTCAGGGGGTCTGCAGCCGGGCCGGGCACTGCGCTCCGACCTGTTCCAGCATCGCGGCGAACCACCCCTACCCTCGAGGCGTCCATGACAGACGAGAGCTCCGGAACGACCCAGTGGCAAGAGCGCACGGTCGAGCGCTCACTCAAGGCGGCCCGGCAGCGTGCGATCTCCCGGGGCAGCATGTTCATCGCCGCGGCTGTCGAGCTCCTCCGGACCACCGGCAAGCCCGACTTCACCGTGCAGGAGGTCGTCGACCGCTCGGGGATGTCCCTACGGTCCTTCTACCACCACTTCGCCACCAAGGACGACCTGCTCCTCGCCCTCGTCGAAGAGACGGTGCAGCGCCACATCGGCTCTGCCCGCAAGCGGGTCGATGCCGAGACCGATCCGGTCGCCAAGCTAAAGACGCTGTTGACCTCGATGTTCGGCAGCCAGGAGACAGACGATCCGGCCTCGCGCGGCCTAGTCCTGTTCCAGTGGCACCTGGCCGACTCCCGCACCGACGAGTTCGCCGCCTCCATCTCGCCCTACGTCGACATCTTGGTGGAGATCCTCGAGTCCGGGGTGGCCGACGGGATCTTCCGGACCGACATCGGTGTGCCGGTCATGGCCAGCCTGGTGATCCACACACTGGTCTCGATCCTCGACATGCGGGTCCTCGGCGTGCACCTGAGTGACGAAGCGGTGACCGCCGACGACATGGTCCGCTGGTGCCTCTCCGGCGTCATGGCCGTGCCGGTGCAGACCTCCTGACCGGCGGCGGCACCGGGCCGGGCCGCTCACCGGGTGCGGGGCAGGCCGAGCCCTCGCTGGGCGATCATGTTGCGGTGGATCTCACTGGTGCCGGCGTAGATGGTCGTGCCCAAGGAGAAGCGCACCATGTGCTCGAGGACGCCGTGCGAGGGTGCAGTCGGGTCGAAGTAGCTCCGGAGCGCGTCGGGCCCCACGATCTCGGCAATGTCCTGGGCCCGGGCCTTCAAGGCCTCGGAGCTGAACAGCTTCGACATCGGCCCTTCGGTGGCCAGGGGGAGGCCGGTCTCGGCCATCCACGCCACCCGTCGCTGCAACAGGCGGGCGACCTCGAGATCGACCGCGGTGCGGCCGAGCGCCTCCCGTACCTCCACGTCCTCGAGCCTGGCCACTCCATCGTCGTCCGCCGCCGTACGGGCCCACGACTCGGCTGCTCCGAGCAGGCGGTCGATGGCGGCGGCGAACCCGGCGCCGTGCTCGGCGGTCAGCGCCACGGTCATCGTCGTCCAGCCCTCGTCGACACCGCCGATCCGCCACGCGTCAGACACCCGGACGTCGTTGTAGTAGGTGATGTTCGTGCGCTCACCCGACAGCGTGTAGACGGCCTGCACCTCCACGCCGGGCTGGTCCATCGGCACCAGGAACATCGTCAGGCCCTGATGCTTGGCCACGTGGGGGTTTGTGCGGGTCAGCAGGAAGACGTAGTCGCCGATCTGGGCGTTGGTGGTGAACATCTTCTGCCCGTTGATCACCCACTCGTCCCCGTCCCGCACCGCCCGGGTCGCAGCGGCAGCGACGTCCGACCCCGCCTCCGGCTCGCTGAACCCGAGGACGATCACGATCTCCCCCGACAGTGCGCGGGGGATGATCTCGGCCTTCTGTGCATCGGTGCCTGCCGCCCGGATCACCGTGGCCACCATCATCGTCGTCCCGATGCCGTAGGTCGGGGCATCGGCCAGGCGCAACTCCTCGCCGATGGCCACCATCTCGATCGGGTCGAAGCCCTGACCGCCGAATTCGACCGGCCATCCGGGCGCCATCCACCCCCGCTCGACCAGCGCCCGAGTGAACTCCTCGTCGTGGGAGACCCCGGTCCGGTAGACCTGCTCCTCGAGGTCCCGGGTCATGTGCTCGTCGAGGAACTCACGTACCTCCGACCGGAGTGCCTCGCTCGACTCGCCCAGACGGAAGTCCATCACGACGCACCTCGCGGTCCGTAGCGCCGGTCGGCCACCAGGCGGCACGCCGCCGCCGGGCTCATGACGACATTGGCCCACGCCCGTGCTCGCCGGAAGTACAGCTGGATGTCGTACTCGAGCATGAACCCGTAGCCCCCGTGGAAGTGCAATGCGTAGTCGCTGGCGTCCCGGGCGGTGGCCGCGGCGAAAGCGAAGGCCATGGCGGCCAGCTCGGCGCTCCGGTCCGGATCCTCGGCCACCGACCACGCCGCCTCCCGGGCGAGCAGCTGGGCGCCGGCGGCCGACGTGGCACAGTCGGCCAGACGGTGCCCGACCGCTTGGAACCCTCCGATCTTCTGTCCGAAGGCCTCCCGCTCCTTGGCGTACCCGACACCGATCTCCACCGAGCGCTCGGCGATGCCCGACAGCGCACTGGCGGTCAGGACGAGCCAGTCGTCCAAGGCCGCATCGAGGGCCTCGAGGGCCGCTCGGCCGCTCGCGACGGTCACCGCGGCGGCCAGGGCCGTCTCCGACAGCGGCACGTCCGCCAGGGGCATCGAACCGGAGTTCTGGGGGACGATCCGGTCGTCCGCGGTCGGGACCACGAGGAGACTCCCGCGGTGCAGGACGACCACATCGGTGGCGACGGCGCCGGCGGGCACAAGGAAGGCCACGTCGGCCCGCGGCGGGCGCAAGGCCACGGTAACCAGCCGGTCGCCGGTCAGGGCGTCCTTCAGCAGTGCCTGGGCGGCGTCGCCACCCCCCCGGGCCAGCAGCCTGCAGGCGACCTGGGTCTCGATGAGCGGGGCCGGTCCGAGCGCCCGGCCGTGCTCGTGGGCAACCAGGGCGAGGTCCAGCACCGAGGCACCCCAACCACCGTGCACCTCGTCGACGGCCATGGACATCGAGCCCATCTCCACCAGCTGGCCCCACAGGGCCCGGTCGAACCCGAGGGGCTCGGCGGCCCGCACCCGCTCCGGGGACGACTCCTTGGCGTACAGGGCCGCGTAGGCGTCGATCAGCTGCTGCTGCTCATCGCTGGGGCGAAGCTCCATCGCCGTTACTCGCTGGGCATCAACTGGGAGAAGTCGATCTGGCCGGTCTGGAGTGCCCCGTAGAAGCCACCGTCGGCGTAGAGCGACTCCCCGACCACGTAGCTGGCCCGGCTGCTCCCGATCAGCACCATTGCCCACGCTTGCTCCTCAGGGGTCGAGTAGCGCCCGACGGGGCCGAGAGCGGCATCTACCAGCTCCTTGCCGACGGCGTCGTGGAAGAAAGGCATCATGGCCGTCGTGGTGGGTCCCGGGTTGGTGCAGTTGAGGCGGATCCCGTGGTCGTTCATGAGTCCGACCGACCGCCACGCGGTCCAGGCGTTGATCACCTGCTTGGAGGCTGCGTAGCCGTTCCCGTCCCACAGCTCCGGGTTCGCCTCGAGCCAGGCCTTGCCGGCGGCGAAGTCAGCGGTGGCGAACAGCTCCATGAACGTCCCGAGGTTCGCCTGCCAGCCGATCCCTGCCGCCGAGGCGACGTAGACGATCGCCGATCCACGGGGCATCTTCGGCACGGTCCGCTCGATCAGGTCACGACCGCCGACGAAGTTGACCAGCATGACCTCGAGGTCGGTGAAGGGCGGCCCGGGGAGCCCGGCGCAGTTGAAGAACGCATCGATCTCCCCGTCGATCCCGGCGGCGGCGGTGGCGATCGCTTCCGGGTCGAGGAGGTCCACCTCGACCGTCTGAGCGACTGGCGCCCCGATGACGGCCCTGTCGACCCCCACCACCTCAGCACCGAGCTCCGTCAGCAGCCGTGCGGTGGCGTCGCCCATGCCCGAGGCGGCTCCCGTGACGACAGCCCGCTTGCCTGCATATCCGAGTACGTCGTCCATCGCGCTTCCTCTCCACTGCCCGCTGCCGGATGCCCGACCGGGGGTCCCCTGCCGGGGCATCGAGCGCCGGCCGACGTCCCCGCCGCTGGCGGAAACGTGATTCGCCCTACGGTAGAGCATCCTTGCTCCGCTGCCAAGCCACTCGTTCCGCCATCGCCGCCGATCCGCCGCCGGCGGTCAGTAGGCGGATTTCTCCCCCGGGGGCGGCGCCTGGCCGGGCTCGAACGCCCGGATCATGTTCTCCTGCACGAATGACGCCACCAGGGCCCCGTCCTCGGTGTACACGTGGGCGCGCCCGTAGCTCCGCCCCCGGCCGGCAGCCGGGCTCTCGTGGCGGAGCAGCATCCACCGGTCGGCGTGCACGGGCTCGTGGAAGGTGAAGGTGTGGGTGATGACGCTGGTGGAGATCGACCGGTGGGCCATCGACTGGCCGACCCCGGCGTGGGGGCGCATCGCCGTCCCGATCAGGAAGCCGTCGGAGGCGAAGGCCAGCAGTGCCTGGTTGACGGTCGGGTCTGCCGGAGCATCGACGAACCGCGTCCAGACGTCGAGCTCGGCCGGTCCGACCGCCTCGGGGTCGCCGATGTCCACCCCGTCGACCACCCGCACCTCCCAGAATCCGCTCGAGTGCGGGGACGGCGCGGCGTCCGACGGGTCGGCACCACCCGGAGGCTCGGGCTGGTGGCGGATGAGGTCCGCCTCCGGGGCGTGGAGGAGCACCAGTGAGCGGGTGCACAGCCGGTCACCCTGGCGGGCGGTGACCGAGGCACTGGCGAACGACCGGCCCGACTGCATCACGTCCACCTCGAACTCGAGGGGGGCGTCCAACGACGCACCCCGCGCGAACACGGTGTGGATCGACTTGACCTCCTTCGTCGGATCGACGGCTGCGCCCGCCATGATCGACTGGGCGAGCAGCTGGCCACCGAAGACGACCGACCCCGCCCCGAAGTCGATGCTCGAGCCCCGCCAGGTGCCCTCGCCCGTCGGCTCGAGCGCGAGGACGGCGAGCAGTTCGTCGAATTCCGGCATGGTGGCGGCCTCCGGTGGCTCAATGGTCGGGACGGAACAGCTGTGACGGTACCGCAGACGGAGTCGTCCCCGCCCCGGCACCGCCGTCTGCGACGGGTGGCGGTCCGGCCTGGTCCCGCCCTTCCGACCGTGGCTACGCTGGCCCGGAACGGGGCGGACCTCACAGGCACGATCCACGAGCCGGACCGCGCCTCGCCCAAGGAGTTCGACCGCCATGCCAGACCCAGCCCCACCGCTTCCGGATCCCGGGGAGCCACCGCGCGCCGCCGACCGTTCCGACCCGGTGGGCGAGTTCCGCAGCTCCCTGCGCTCGTGGTTGACCACCGAGCTTACGCCGGAGTTGCAGCAGTCCGCCCAGCATCCCCCCGACGGGGACAACCTCGAGCTCCTCCGCCGATGGAACCGGCGACTCGCTGACGCCGGCTGGGCGGCTCCGGCGTGGCCCACCGAGCACGGAGGGCGGGGTGCCGGCATCGACGAGCAGTTGGCCTACCTCGAGGAGATGAGCGCGGCATCCGCCCCCGGTCCGCTCAACGTGATCGGCGTGTCCAACATCGCGCCGGCGATCATGACCTACGGCACCGCCGGGCAGCAGGAGCGGTTCCTGCGGCCGATGCTGCGGGGCGACGAGATCTGGTCACAGGGGATGTCCGAGCCCGATGCCGGATCGGACCTGGCCTCCCTGCGCACCACTGCCGTCGCCGACGGGGACGAGTTCGTGATCAACGGCCAGAAGACCTGGAACAGCCTCGGGCACCTGGCCGACTGGTGCCAGCTCTACGTCCGGACCGATCCGGGCGCCCCCAGGCACAAGGGCATCAGCTGTCTGCTCGTGGACCTGCGCTCCCCCGGCATCGAGGTCCGCCCGTTGCGGACCATCACCGGCGAGCAGGCGTTCAGCGAGCTCTTCTTCACCGATGCCCGGGTACCGGCGTCGTCGCTGCTCGGGCCCCTCCACGAGGGATGGAAGGTGGCCATGACCACCTTGAGCTTCGAGCGGGCCGGCGTCGCCCGCCTCCACCTCGGCCTGACCCGGAAGCTCGATCAGCTCCTCGCCGACTCCGATGCGGCCGGTGCACTCGGCGATCCGAGGATCCGGGACCGCGTCGCCCGCGTGTACGCCGACATCGCCTGCATGCGGTGGATGACCAACCGTTCCCTTGCCCAGTTGCGCAGCGGCCAGCCGACCGGGGCCGACGGCAGCATGGCCAAACTGGCCTGGGGTCGGGCCGAGCAGCGGCTCGCCGCGCTGGCTGTGGACATCCTGGGAGAGGCGGGGGCCACCGGACCGTGGGCGTACAACCTGGTGGCCTCGTGTCAGACCACCATCGCCGGAGGGACGACCGAGATCAACCTCAACATCGTGGGCGAGCTCGGCCTGGGACTGCCCCGAGAGCCTCAGGTCCGCTGACCCGCCCACTCAGCAGTCCGGATCAGTCGGGCGCTGGCCGGTCGGTGACGATGATGGCGTCCTCGGGACAGTTGGCCGCCGCCAGCTCGGCTTGGCGGACGAGCTCGGCATCGAGCTCCCCTTCGTGGAGCACCTCGCCGAACCCGCGGTCGTCACAGCCGAAGACGGCCGGCGCCAAGGTGTAACACCTTCCGTGGCCGGTGCACTTGTCGACATCGATCCGGATCTGCATGGTGGCCCCACTTCTCCTCGAGTTCCAGGTGCCGACACCCTCCCCGGTGCCACGAGAACAATAGGATCAATCGACGGGACCCACGAGCTCGGGAGCTCCGGGTCAGGGACCTATGGCCCTGGACGGACGTGCCGCCGCGGCGCGACGATCCTCGAGAGGCACGACCGAGGAGGAAGCATGGCTGCGAATCTGGTGGGTGCGAGCGTGTGGGAGGCGGAGCTGTACGCCCATCTCACGTCGCACGAGGAGGGTGAGCGTGGCCTGTTGGTCGAGTACGAGCAGGCCGCAGCGAGTTCGGGGTCGCACGCCTTCCGCTACCTGACCGCGCTCATCGAGGAGGACGAAGTCCGCCACCACCGCCTCTTCGTCGAGTTGGCATCTGCCCTCAAGTCCGACGCCGAGCTACGGTCCGAGGAGCCGGCCGTGCCCCGCCTGGACCATTGGGGACCGGACACCGCCCACGTCGTCCAGCTCACCGAGGCGCTCCTCGAGCGGGAGCGTGCGGACGCCAAGGAGCTCCGAGTTCTGGCCGCACACCTGCAGGACGTGAAGGAGAGCACGCTCTGGCATCTGCTGGTCACCCTCATGGAGATGGATACGGCCAAGCACATCGAGGTCCTGGAGTTCATCAGGAACCACGCCCGGAAGCTGTTGAAGTAGTAGTCGTCGGCCGCCCCGCTCAGGGGGCCGGTTCGAATCCCTCCACCGCCGGGAGGCCGTGGAACGGGCTCCCTCGCTGCTTCCACTCCTCGTACCGCTCGAAGAACACGTCGCCGAACGGGTCCTCGCCCACCAAGGGCATGCCCGCCCGCCAGATGGTCAGGTCGTCCGGCGCCAGCTCGGAAGCCCGGGCCAGGTGCCGTCGCACGACGTCCTGGTTCCCCTGGCGGTGTGCCTCGGCGGCCACCCGGAAGTGCAGACGGGCCAATACCTCGTCGTCGGAGAGATCGCCGACAGCCTGGCGCGCCTCGTCCTCGGCGATGGGGACGACCCCCTCCCGCACCCACCGGCCGACCTCGTCGAGGTGGGGACCGGCCTCCACCCCGGTGAAGTCCCGGAAGGCATCGGAGCCGAATGCGGTGCCGTTCGGCCGCACGATGCGGTCGTCCTCGTCGATCCACACCACCGTCGGCACGTTGGAGATGGCATACAGCTCGGTCAGCACGTGATGGGGGTCGTAGAGGATGGGCATGGTCAGGCCCTCGGCGAAGGGCAGGATGTCGGCGGCCGAGTGGTCGATGGCCACTGCGATCACCGAGAACCCCTCTGGCGCCAGCTCGTCGTGGAGTGCCTGCCAGCCCGGCAGGTCGTAGCGGCAGCCGCACCAGCTCGATAAGGTGACCAGGAGCTTCTTCTTCCCAGCCCACTCGCCCAGTCGGTGGGGTTCGCCCTCGAGATCGGGCAGCTCGAACGCAGGGGCCTGCAGCTCCTCGAGGGCCCGACGCCTCAGCTCTGCGGGCAGTGCCACGGCCATCACCCCGGCATCGAGGTCCACCACCACCGGCTGTCCGACCGCGGCGGCCACCGCCGCCAGGTCGAGCCGTTCCCCGATCCGCAGCGCCCCGGTGTCGGCCACCGGCACGCAGGTGCTGTCGCGGCACAGACCGCTCGCCTTCAACTCCCACCCGAGTGCGTCGGGGAGGCCGGCGGCGTCGACCAGAAAGGTCCCATGATCGGGATCGGGCATCGCCTCGACCACCCGGGCGTGCTCGTTGATGATGGTGATCCGGCTCACGGGGGCCCTCCTCGGTTCCGTCCCACCGTTGCCGTCGGCGGACGCCGCTGTCAATCCACATCCCTCCGCCCGGCGTCCCGCTGATCGCCGGGACGGTGGGCGAGGCCGGCTGCCGCGGCGAATTGACGGCTCCGCTCGCCGAATCCCCCACCGCCCCGGGGGGTCGGGGCCCCGGGCGAGAACAGCACCACACCGCCGGCCGGCGTGACCGCCACCGCGGCAGCGACGGCGCCGGCGAGATCCGGGGCTGTCGCCACCACCAGCGGAGCCGACCCGGCCGCCGACCCCGGTGAGGCGGCGATGGCATCGACCAGATGGGCCGGGTCGGGTGCGAGGACCACCACCCGTGGGGCCGGCATCCGGGCGCCCAGCGCCTCCACCAGCACGGTGGGGTCCACCCCCCGGTCGGCTCCACCCAGGATGACCGTCAGCTCCCGGCCGGGAAAGGCCTCGATGGAGGCGGCCGTGGCGAACGGATTGGAGGCCAGGGCGTCGTCCACGAAGGTGCGCCCGTCGAGATCGCCGAGGGAGTGGCACCGGGAGGGCAGTCCCTCGAAGCTGTCGATGGCGGACCCCACCGCCTCGGCCGAAGGGGCCCGCCCGTTCAGCAGCATGGCACCGGTGATGGCGCCGCACAGGTTCCAGAGGTTATGGCGACCCGGCGCCCGGAGCCCCGACGCATCGGCCAGCGGAGTGCCGTCGACCGTCACCACCCGGTCCGGTCCCGCTCGGACCCGGCCCTCGGGCCCGAACAGCGTACGGGCGGGGTGGCCCGCGGTGCGGCGAACCGCCTCGTCGGACCCGGCATTGACGCCCAGGGCGCCGGGGGGGCCGGCCTCGATCAACCGGAGCTTGTCCCGGTAGTAGGCCTCCTTGCTCCCGTGCCAGTCGAGGTGGTCGGGCGCCAGGCTGGTCAACACGCACACGCCGGGCGTGACCGTCACGTCGGCGGCCTGGTAGGAGGAGACCTCGACGACGTAGGCGTCGACCACTGGGCGGCCGTAGGTCTCCGTCACCGGGACCCCGATGTTGCCGATCAGCTCGGTGGCGAGTCCGTCCCGACGCAGAATCGACGCGGCCAGGGCCGCCGTGGTGCTCTTGCCCTTGGTTCCGGTGACGGCCACCACCCGGGCGTCGGCGAAGTCCTCGAACCACACGGCCATCGCCGTCGTCACCGACACCCCGACGGACCGGGCCGTCTCGAGCTCGGGGCGGTACCGGCTCACGCCGGGCGAACGCACCACCACGTCGAGGTCGCCCCACGCCACCGACTCGGGGCCGACCACCCGACGGCCGGCATCGGCCGCATCCCCGAGCCGGGCTGCGGCCTCGGCGGGGTGGTCGTCGATGCAGAGCGGCTCCACCCCCCGACCGGCCAGCAGCCGGACCACGTCCGTCCCCTCCTGGCCGAGGCCCCACACGGCCACGCGCCGGGAGCAGAGCTCGTCGAGGGTCACGGCGCCCTCGACAGGAGAGCGTCCACCGCATCGGCCACCTCTGGTCGGGAGAAGGCGAGATGGGCATCGGGGGTCAGCAGCATCCGCACGTCGGCGTCGGTGACCATCGCCCGGGCCTGGCCCGACAGGGCGGCCACCACCGCCTTGTCCCTCCACTCGGGCAGCGCGCTCAGTATCCGCATAGCTGCAGCCGACTCGCGGCGCTCGCCCACGCACTCGAACGGCTTGTCGACGTCGCTCATCAGTGCCGCGAAGCCCGGGACCTGGCCCGGTTGGTCGAACAGGTCGTGACCGATGATGGCCGCCACCGCCCCGGGGGAGAGGAACGGCGCCAGCATCAGTCCCACGAACCGGCACTTCGGGCAGTGGCCGCACCACCGGTCGCCTGGTGCGGCCGATTGACGGAACGCGGTGTTGCAGCTGCAGAATGCGTCATGGTAGCCGGTCAGCCGGGCGAAGGCGCGGGCGATGCCCAGCTCCGAGTAGGGCCGCAACGCCGATCCGTAGTTCAGACCGGGGTCGATGGTCGTGGTGATGAGGTCCTGCAGGAGCCGCTCGAACCCGAGGCTCTTCGAGTACTGGTGGTTCACCGGGACGCCGTCGACCTGCACGGTCTCCTCGCTGGCCGAACGCTCGACTGCCATGGCGATGGTGTCGTAGCCGTACAGGAAGCTGCCGACCACGGCGATGAGCGAGACGATGGCGGTGATCGGCACGTGGCCGTTCAGCGCGCCCGACCGGTTGAGGTCCATCAGCTGCGGCGAGAGCGTGCGACGTACGACAATCAGCTCGAGGCCGGTCCGTGCCGCCAGGTCGATGACCAGGTGATGGGGGTTCACCGCGAACAGGGTCGGCCGCAGGTGCCTCACCGACTCGATCAGCACCATCGAATCCTTGCCGCCACCGATGGGTACCAGCAGCCCGCCGGGCCGGTCGGCCCCGACCGCGGGTGACACCCGCATGTGGTCGCACCCCGAGGTGATGGCCACCTTCCGCGGTACAGGTCGGCCGTTGGCTACCGCGAACTCGCGCAGCCCGTCGTCGTAGAGGTGCCGGTGGAACTCCCGCTCGGCCAGGACCAGTCCCTCCCCCTCCACCACGACGAGCGGGGGCGCCGCCGCCTTGTAGTAGCTGACCCCGGCGGCGATGTGGAGATGGAGCAGCGCACGCTCGAAACCCGGCGCACCGGCCCCGCCCGTGGTGGTGGCGGTCTCGAAGGTGATGGTCTCGACGAATCGGTGAGCGTCGTCGAAGGCGTAGTGGAGGGCGAGGGTCCTCGTGTCCTCCTCGAAGGACCGGCCGAGGACCCGGAAGGTGTCGACGGAGTCCGGGTCGAAGCGATCGGGGGTGTTCATGGCGACACGAGCGTACCGGTCAGCCACCCTTCGCCGACTTCTGCACGCGACCACCGGCCCGTCCGAGATGGTCGACGATGGTCAGCGCGTCACCGATCGAGCGGACCACCCACACGTCCCCCTTCTGGAGCCGCAGCGAGTCCTTTGCCGTGCCGTCGGAGCCGGGGACCAGTCCGTCGAGGAGGGCGAGGGCCACGTCCCCGTGGGTGCACAGGATGGCCGACTCCCCCGCCATCCGGTGCAGCAGCCGGACCGCGTCCGGTCCGTGCCCCTCGGCGAGCTCGTCGACCGATTCGACCGGGATCCCCAGTGCGCCGGCGATGGGTCGGACCGTCTCATAACAGCGCGTGAACGGGCTGGAGAGCACGCGTTGCGGATGGTAGCGGCTCAGGAGACCGACCAGTTCGGCCGCTCGAGCCTTGCCTCGTGCCGACAGTGGCCGCACCCGGTCATCGCCTGTGTACGCACTGCGCCTGCCGGCCGGCGCATGTCGGACCACCAACAATGGCATGGGCATGATGCTCCCATGCCACCGGGCCCCACGCGACGATCCCGCCCGCACACTGGGCGAACCGAGGCGGGCGGTGCCCGTGGGCCCCGGTCAGGGCCCGAAGCGCGGCACCTCGACGCCCGGCGCCTCTGGGAACGGAAACACGTCGAGATCCCGGCTGTGGCGGGCCAGCGAGTGGTACCGCCGTTCGGCGAACCGCCAACGCCCCGACGCGAAGGCATAGCGATCGTGGTAGAGGCCGAACGCGTTGGTCCAGCGTCCCGAGTCACGGTCCTGGCGGAGCTCGCACATGAAGAGCCGGGCCACTGCCGAACCGGCATCCGGGCCGTCCGGGAACACGATGTGGGCGTTGAGTATCACGAACTCGAAGAACTCGAACCGCTCCACCGCGTCACCGATGAACTCCCCCACCGCCGTGCCGCCGACCAGTCGGAGCGGGTCCCCGGAACGCCGGTCGATGACCACCGGTGCCTCCGGCAAGAACAGGCCCTGCAGCTCGGACCAGGCTCGCCGGTTGACCACGTCCGCGTAGGCGTGCTGCAGCCTCCGTACCCCGGTGTCGTGGACGGCTTCGGCCACCAGGGCGTCATCGATCATTGGGGGAACGCTACCGCCACCACCGGCGTGTCGGGCACTCCCGCCGCCAGCAGGTCTGCCCGGCCGGCGGCGGTCAGCCTCCGGAACGGGCGCCCCCGCCGAACCCTCCGGCACCACCGAACCCACCCGCTCCCCCGAACCCTCCCGCTCCCCCGAACCCACCAGCGCCCCCGAACCCACCAGCGCCGCCGAAGCGGCTCGTCGAGGTGGATGCGGCGGGGACGGGCTCCTGCAGGTCGGCGAGCGACACGACGTCGCCCCGGGCCAGCCCGGAGGTGACCTGGGTCAGGACGTCGCCCACCGTCCCCACGGTGATCCGGACTTCCTTCGTCGTGGTGCCGTCGACCTCGGTCACCAGGTGGTTCGTGCCCACGGTCCGGACCGCCGACGACGGGACGGTGGTGACGTCGACGGCCCGCCGGGTGACGATCGAGAGCTCGGCTGCGGCGCCCGAGTACAACCCGAGCTCCGACGAGGTCATGGTGACCGTGACCGGGTACGTCGTCGCCGTGGTGCCACTGGTCGCCAGCACGCCGATGGCAGTGACCGTTGCTGTCAGCACGCGGTTGGTCGAGTCGGGCGTCACCAGCGCCTGCTGGCCGAGTGTCACCTCCCCGATGTCGGCCACGGCGACGTCGGTGACGGCCTGATAGGTCAATCCGGAGCCGATCACGACGATCTGGGGGGTGCCGGTGGACGAGTTCGCCGACTCCGTCGCACCGGCGGTGATGGAGACCGAGCCCACGGTGCCGGAGATGGTGCTGACCAGGTCGGCATCACCGAGGGACTGTTGGACGTCGTCCAGGTTGGCCTGCGCAGTGTCGATGGAGGCCTGGTCGAGCGCCAGCTGCTGCGCCGTGACCACCCGGACCCGGGTGGCCGCCGCCGTCGTCGACGGGGAGGACGCGGCGGACGACCCGGCCGGAGTGCCGGAGGAGCTGCCCCCACTGTCGGTGGCGGCTGTCGTCGTCGTGGTGACCGTGGTGCCGGCCGGCGAGCCGTGGACCGACCCTGCACCCGGCGTACCCGTGCCGCTCCCCGGCGCCGAGCCCGATTCGAGGGCGGAGGTCAGTGAGGTCTCGTCCCGGTCGACCTCCTTACCGTCGGCGGCCACGGTGGCCTGGTCGGCCGAGGCCTGATCGAGAGCCTGGATGCACGTGGGTGCGCCTCCCGCCGGTGCCGTGGTCGTCGGTGGCGAGTAGGCCCGCGCGCTCGCTGCGGTCGATGCCGGGGTCGGAGTCGGAGTCGGGGTCGGAGTCGGAGTCGGAGTCGACGAACAGGCCGCGGTGGCCTCCTTCAGCGCGGCCCCGACCTTGCCGGAGTCAGCGTCCTCGTGGGTCTGGTCGGCGACCAGGGCGGCCTGGAGGCCGGACACCGCCGGGTTGCCGCCGGAGGTCCCGCCAACGGACACGGCAGTGGTCGTGGTCGTAGTCGGTTTCGCCGTCGACACGTCGGACGAGCTCGACGAGGCCGCCTGGCTCGCCTCGTCCGAGGCCAACTTCGCCTGGGCCGAGGCCACACCGGCCTGGGCGGTGACCACGCTGTTGGACAGCGGGGTGGTGTCGAGCGACGCCACGACCTGTCCGGCGGTCACCGGTTGGCCCACCGATACGTCGACGCCTGCGACCGTTCCCGACACGTCGAAGCTGAGGCCGGCCTGGTTGACCGGGGTGATCGTCCCGACCGAGTCGAGCGTGGCCATGGTCGATCCCGTGCCCACCACGGCGGTCCGGTACACCGGTGCCGAACTGCGGGTGAGCTGCCAGGCGACGGCGGCCGCCGCCACCAGCACGACCACCGTCACCAGTCGGAAGGGCGAGCGCCACCCCGAGTGGGCGGCCTTGCCGGCCTGGCCCGTCTGCACCGTGCGGCCCGCAGGACCGTCGGGGCCGTCGTGGATCGGCGCGGCGGGACCGCCCACCTCGTGGTCGGCTGGATCAGGCACCGGCGGTGGACCCTCCGGTGGCACCCCCGGCTCCGCCCCGGAACCCGCCGAACCCGCCGGTGCAGCTACCCGAGACCGGCTCGGAGAGGGTGATCGACGTGGCGGTCACGGCCCCGGTCGTAGCGGCCGGGCCGATGGCTCGTGCGCACTTCCCCACGGCCAGGTCGGACGACGCGGCGGCGCCGGTGGCGCTGAAGGTGGTCGTGCCGGTGAGGGTCACCACCACGCTGGCCGTCTTCTTGGTGACGGGGTTGGTCTCGTCGACGGTGACCGTCGTTCCGCTGACCGCCGTGACGGCGCCGGAGACGGCGCCGAACTCACCGTTGCCGAACCGGCTGCGCGCCCCGCTGGGCGGATGGAACCCGGAGCCACCCTCCGGCGACGAGCCTCCGCCATTGGGGGCGCCGCCGCCGGACGGAGCACCGCCGGGCCGGCCGCCGAAGCCGCCGAACCCGCCGGTGCAGCTACCCGAGGTCGGCTGGGTGATGGTCACCGACGTTGCGGTGATGGGCCCGCCGAAGGTGCTCGATCCCGACGAGGACGTCGAGGTCGGCTTGCCGAACCCGGAGATGCACGATCCCACGGTGACCGCCGACACCGTGCTGGTGACCGTCTGGCGGAAGGTGGTGGTCGGCGTGTAGCTGACCGTCGTCTGGCCCGAGGTCGGGCTCTGCACCTCGAGGGACGTCCCGGAGATGGCGGCGATGGTCCCCGACACCCCGGGGATCTGGCGGGCCGCCCCGCCGGTGCCGGTGCCGGCCGGCCGGGTTCCCGAGGGCGAGCTCGACGGGGTGGAGGCCGATGACGAGGAGCCGCAGGCGGCCAGGGCCAGGCCGGCGACGACCAGCGCCGTCAGGGTGACGGCCCGACGTGCCGGCACGGACCGCCGACTCCTGGATCGCCCACTTCCGGATACGGATGGGCTCGATGTCGTGGTGGGGATGGTCATGGTTTCTTCCTTGTCGTGAGGTGTGGATGGAAAGAGTCACTCGCTCCGGAGCGCGTCGATGGGTGCCAGTCGGGCGGCCCGGCTGGCTGGATAGACACCGAAGCCGATCCCGATGGCGATGGCGATGGCGATGGCTCCGATCGTCGCCACCGGCGAGATGGCGATCTGGTCGGATATGAAGTGCGGGAGGACGACCGCGCCGATCAGTCCGAGGCCGGCGCCGAGCACTCCGCCGACCGACCCGAGCACGGACGCCTCCACGAGGAACTGGCGGCGGATGATCCGCGGCGTGGCACCCAGCGCCTTGCGGAGCCCGATCTCGCGGATGCGCTCGGTCACCGAGACCAGCATGATGTTCATGACCCCGATCCCGCCGACGAGCAGGGAGATGCCGGCGACGCCGCCGAGGAGCACGGTCAGGGTCTTGTCCACCGAGGTGGCGGTGGTCAGCACCTGTTGCTCGCTCTCGACGGTGAAGTCGGCATCGGCCGACGTGGTGATCTTGTGGAGCGCCAGGAGCTCGCCGTCTGCCTCCTGATAGGCCGCCGACAGGGTCGACGCCGAGGTCGCCTGGATGAGGATCTGGCTGACCGAGTTTCGGCTCGCTCCCCCGAAGAGCGCGACCGAGGCGGTAGTCAGGGGAACGACGGCCTGGTCGTCCGGGTCCGAGGTGGTCGACGAGCTCGACGACGACCCGACGGTGTTGAGCACCCCGATCACCGACATCGGCAGTCCGGCGACGGTGACCGACTGGCCGATCGGGTCACGGAAGCCGAACAGCTCCTCCGCCGTGGTGGAGCCGAGGACGACGACGTTGGCCCGGGTGGCCAGGTCCTGGGAGGCGATGAACCGACCCTCGGTCATGGTGCGTCCGCGGACGGTGAGCCACGACGGCTCGGTGCCCACCACTGGCGTCGTCCAGTTGGTCGTGCCCACAGCGAGGCTCTCCGACTCGGAGGTGATCGGGGCCACCGCGTTGATGTCCGGTGCCACCACCTTGGACGACAGCGCGTCGGCGTCACCGACCGTCAGGGTGGAGGCGGTCCCGAAGCCGCCCCGGATGCCCGAGCTCGAGGTGGTGCTCCCCGGGGACACGGTGAGGAGGTTGGAGCCGAGCGCGGAGATCTCGGAGCCGACCTGCTGTTGGGCGCCCTCGCCCAAGCCGACGGTGAGGATCACCGCGGTGATCCCGATCATGATCCCCAGCACGGTGAGGGCGGACCGGAGCCGGTGTGAGACCACGGCCTCGAGGCCGGTCCGGACCGTCTCGAGCGCGTTCACCGGCCACCGAGCCCGCTGCCCGCCAGCTCGGGCTGGACGATCTGACCGTCCAGGATCCGGATGGTCCGCTCGGCCGCATCGGCGACGTCGGACTCGTGGGTGATGAGCACGACTGTCCGTCCACTCTGGTGGAGCTCGTCGACCAGGGTGAGGACATCACGGGCGGAGACGGTGTCCAGGTTGCCGGTGGGCTCGTCGGCCAGGATGAGGGCCGGGTCGGTGACCAGGGCACGGGCCACCGCCACCCGCTGTTGCTGGCCACCGGAGAGCTCACCGGGCCGGTGGTCGACCCGGGACTCGAGTCCGACCCGCTCCAGCGCGGCCATGGCTCGGCCACGGCGCTCGGTGCGCTCTACGCCGGCATAGATGAGGGGCAGCTCGACGTTCCGCCAGGCCGACAAGGTGGCCAACAGGTTGAACTGCTGGAAGACGAAGCCGATCCGCCGGTTCCGGACGTGGGCCAGCTCCTCCTCGGACATGGTGCTCACGTCCTCGCCGGCCAGGAGGAACCTCCCCGAAGTGGGCACGTCCAGGCACCCGAGGATGTGCATCAGCGTCGACTTGCCGGAGCCCGACGGACCCATGACCGCCACGTACTCGCCGCTCCGGATCTCGAAGGAGACCCCGCGCAGAGCGTCGACCTCCAGAGTGCCGCTGCGGTAGGTCTTCCAGACGTCACGCACATCGATGACCGGGGGGACGGCGACACGGTGGACGGCCGTGTCCTCCAACCGCACCTCGGCCGTGTCCTCGTCCCTCCCCCGGTCACAGTGTGCCCCCTGGCGATCGCCGGTCATCCGCCGCCTGCCTGACCGCTGAACCCACCGCCGCCGGAGAACCCGCCGCCGCCGGAGAACCCGCCGCCGGTTCCCCCGAAGAGCCCCGAGCCGGTCCGCCCGGCGCCACCGGTCAGTCCGTGGAACGAGATCTCGGTCACGTAGATCTTTTCCCCCACCGCCAGCCCGCTGGTCACCTGGGTGTCGCCTCCCGAGGCCGTCCCGATGGACACGTCCTGGACGACCTTCTTGCCACCGGAGTCGGTGGTGACCGTCGTGTCGCCTCCCGAATACGTGATAGCCGTGGTCGGGACCACAACGACGTCCTGGAGCTCCTTGGTGATGATGGCGACGTTGACGCTCGTCCCCCCGAAGATCCCCGAAGGGCTGCCGGTCACGTCGATGACCACCGGGAAGGTCGAGACGCTCGAGCTGGTGGAGGCGACCAGGCCCACCGACGCCACAGTGCCGTAGATGTCCGAGGTGGAGCCGGACACGGTGAGGGTCGCCTGGTCACCGACCAGCACCTGGGAAACGTCGGCGCTGTCCACCGTGGTGTTGACGATGTAGGAGCCCGTCGAGATGACCACGATCTGGCCCGACGAGGAATTGGACGCCGCGCTGGTGGACGACGAGGCGGCCGAGCTCGAACCGAACGAGCTGGCTCCCGACCCACTGCTGGAGGCGCTGCCCGACGACGCGCTCGAACCAGCTCCCGAGGACGACGACGAGCTCGACGCCGAGACCTGCTGACCCACGGTCAGGTCGACCGAGGCCACCGTGCCGGCGATGGTCGACACCAGGGTGGCGGCGTCGAGCGAGGTCTGCGCACTGGTGACACCGGTCTGGGCCGAGGCGATGTTGGCGTTGTCAAGCGCGATCTGGGTGGCGGAGGCGTCGGCGGTCTGGTCGGACGCCAACTGCGCCTGATCGTTGGCCAGGGTGGCCTGGGCCTCGGCCAGTGACGCAGCCAGTGACGTGTCGTCGACGGTGGCGACGGCCTGGCCGGCGGTGACCGTCTGGCCGGCGGTGACGTCCACGGCGGTCACGCGGCCGGCCACGGCGAAGTTGAGGTCGGCCTGCTGGGCGGGCTCGACGGTGCCGGTCGACGCCACGGTCTGGGTGATCGTCCCGGTTGACACTGTCTGGATCGTGGTGGTGGTGGTGACAGCCGGGGTCGCGCCGGAGCTCTTGGTGGCGTACCAGGTCCCGACGCCCGCAGCGACGACCAGGACGATGACGGCGCCGACGATCGTCCGCCTGCGGGCGAACCAAGCCCTGCGCTCTTCTCCCACCAGTGCCTCGCTTGCTGCTGTGGCCGGGGCCACTGCCGTCCGGAACGACCGGTCGGGCGACCAGGTCTGCCGACCCATCGATCGGCGCTACCAGTGAAGCCACCGAAGATATACGCCGGTCGATAGTCAGCTGTGAGTTTCCTGAGAGCCACTCGCGGTGCCGAACTCCCTGCTCAGGAGGGCGCTCGGCCGACGGACTGGGCGCTCGGGACGCACCGTCGGCACCGGGGGTCCACCTCCGGGCCCCACCCCGGCGGGATGCCGGGGCCGGCAGCCGCCCGGTAGCGTCGGAGGGAACACCGACGAAAGGGAGGACATCATGCGCTACGTCAACCTCGGCGGCACCGGCCTCCGGGTCTCCCGGATCTGCCTCGGCATGATGAGCTTCGGCAACGGCAGTGAGCGACCGTGGGTGCTGGACGAGGACCACGCCGAGCCCATCGTCAGGGCCGCGGTCGAGGGAGGAGTCACCTTCTTCGACACCGCCGATACCTACTCCAAGGGGGCGAGCGAGGTGGCCACCGGCAAGATCCTGCCCCGCTACCTCACCCGCGACGAGATGGTGGTGGCCACCAAGGTCTTCATGCCGATGACCCCGGGTGAGAACGGGGGCGGACTCTCCCGCAAGCACATCCTGTCGGGGATCGACGCCTCACTGACCAGGTTGGGCCTGGAGTACGTCGACCTCTACCAGATCCACCGGTGGGACCCGAGAACCCCCATCGAGGAATCGATGGAGGCCCTCTACGATGTGGTCCGGGCCGGCAAGGCCCGGTACATCGGGGCCAGCAGCATGTTCGCGTGGCAGTTCGCCAAGGCCCAGCACGTCGCCGACCGCAACGGATGGACGCGATTCGTCTCCATGCAGCCCCACTACAACCTCATCTACCGGGAGGAGGAGCGGGAGATGATCCCGCTATGCATCGACCAGGGGGTCGGGGTCATCCCCTGGAGCCCACTTGCCCGCGGGGTACTGGCGGGCAACCGCAGCCGCGACGGTGTCCGGTCCACCACCCGGTCGGGCACCGACGACTTCACCGACTACCTCTACGGCCAGCCGACCGACTTCGACGTGGTCGATCGGGTCGCCGAGGTGGCGGCCGCACGGGAGGTGCCACCGGCCCAGGTGGCCCTGGCCTGGGTCCTGCAACGCCGGGGGATCACCGCCCCGATCGTCGGTGCCACCCGGCCCGGGCACCTCGAGGACGCCCTGGCCGCCGAACACCTCGTCCTCGACGACGACGAGGTGGCCCAGCTGGAGGAGCCGTACGTTCCCCACCCGGTACTGGGCCACTTCTGAGCGGCCGTCCCCGGTCCGCCCGGTCGGGATGACCGGGCACGCGCCCGCCCGTGCCGGCCCTCGAGCACCGCGTGTACGGTTCGGGGACCGGGGCCCGCGGTGCGCCGGCGGGAAGGAGTCCGATGGCCAACGAGCAACCCCGAGGGGTCGACTTCCACTTCGACATCATGTGCCCGTACGCCTACCAGACCTCCCTCTGGATGCGGGAGGTTCGGGATACGGCCGGCGTCGAGGTGCGCTGGCGCTTCTTCAGCCTCGAAGAGATCAACCGCGAGGAGGGCAAGAAGCACCCCTGGGAGCGGGAGTGGTCCTACGGGTGGTCGATGATGCGGATCGGCGCCTACCTCCGGCGCCAGGGCATGGACCTCCTCGACCACTGGTACGCCGGCGCGGGCAAGGCTCTGCACGAGGACGGCCGCAAGCCTCATCGGCCTGACGTGGCCGAGGCGCTCCTCGGCGAGCTGGGACTCGATCCCGGGATCGTGCGCGCCGCCATCGACGATCCCACCACCGGTGACGAGATCCTCGCCGAGCACGAGGCCGTCGTGGCCAAGGGTGGGTTCGGCGTGCCCACGTTGGTCTTCGACGACGGTCAGGCGCTCTTCGGGCCGGTGCTGATCGACCCGCCGGCCGGCGACGAGGCCGTCCGCCTGTGGGAGCACGTGACAGGATGGCTCGAGTTCCCGCACGTCTACGAGTTGCAGCGCCCCAAGGGACCGGCGGACATCGACACCATCGTGGCCGCCTTTGCTCCCTATCTGGAGGCGCGGGACTGGTTCTCCGTGCAGCGGGACACGCCCTGAGCCGCACGCAGCCAACCGGTGCGGCTACGGGTCGGCAGCCAGCGAGCCTTCCTCCCCGCCGGCACCGGTCCCGCCCGGGGTCGCACGGTCGCCGTCGACGATCCCGGCCGAGCGCATCCGCCACAGCCCGGTGGCCGGGAAGAGAAGGACCGAGAGCATTCCGGCGGCGACCAGCGATGCGGCGTTGACCGGCAGGATGCGGTGCTCGGCCGTGGCGATGCTGGTGATGACCACGATGAGCGGGAGCCCGGTCGCCGAGAAGAGGGCCATGGGCAGGTACTCCGGCCCGCTCAACTCACTGCGGTAGAGCAGGTAGACCGGAATTCCCCGGGCCACGAGCATGAGGACCAGGAAGAACGGGACCCTCCACAACGACATCGGGTGTTGCACGAACACGTGGGCGTCGAACTCGATCCCGCTGACCACGAAGAAGATGGGGATGAGGAACCCGAACCCGATCGCCTCGAGCTTCCCCCGTATGAGCTCGCTCTCACCACTGGCGGCGAAGAGGCGGACCACGATACCGGCGGCGAACGCCCCGAGCAGGACGTCGAGACCGAGCGTCTCGGCCAGCAGGACAAGGAGCACGATGAAGAGGAGGGACACCCGGACCGGGAGTTGGGCGCTCGACTCGAGGTGTCGGTTGAGGAGGGCCACCACCCGCGGCGGCTGGGCCCGGGCGGCGAGCAGCACGGTCGCCACGGCGACCACGATGAATACCACCAGGAGCACCGAGGTCAGCAGTGGCTCCTTCTTGGTGAGGAGAAGGGCCACGGCAACGATCGGACCGAACTCCCCGACGGTGCCGATGGCGGAGATGTGGGCACCGAACCGGGTCCCCAGCACGCCTGCGTCCCGCAGCATCGGGACCAGTGTCCCGAGCGCAGTGGTGGTGAGGGCCAGGCCGACCACCAGCGTGTCGTGGACCAGGCCCGACGAGACGAGGGCGAAGGCCATCCCCATCCCCACCATCAACGAGATGGCCCAACCCCCCGTGGCCAGCTGCAGCGGCCGGCCCCGGATCCTCCGGAGATCCAGTTCGAAGCCGGCGAGGAAGATGAGGAAGGTCAGCCCCAGATCGGACAGGCCGGTCACCACCGTGCTGGGATGGGCCAGGTTCAGCGCGTACGGGCCGATGAGCATGCCCAGTCCGATCTGGATGACGATCTCGGGCACGGCGACCGGCCCGGTCAGCTCGGACAGGATCGGCGCCAGCACCGCAGCCAGGGCGATCAGCACGAGCGCGCCGACCGCGCTTGCCGTCACGGTCGCCCACCCCTGCGTGGCCGTCTACGCATCGCCTCACACTAGGCCCGCGGTCGGCGTACCCGGGGGGCCGGAACGGTCGCGACCAGGCCCTCGACTAGGTTCGGGATCCATGCTGGTGGTGGTGGGGCCGGTGGAAGCCGGGGAGCATCTCGAGGTCGGACACCCGGAGCGGCCGGCACGGATGACAGCGGTCATGGGGGGCATCGCCGACCTTCACCTCGGCAGCGACCTGATCGTCGTCCCGACCCGGCGCGCCGGGTTCGAGCAGCTCCACCGGGTGCACACTCCGGCCTACCTCGACCGCCTCCGGAGATTCAGTGCGCAGGGCGGGGGCCTGCTCGACTCCGACACCTACGCCACCGGCGCCTCGTGGGAGGAGGCGCGTCGCAGTGCCGGAGCCGGCCTCGTAGCCATTGACGTGCTCCGGGAGCAGGGGTCGGGGGTGGCCTTCGTGGCCACCCGCCCCCCGGGCCACCACGCGCTGGCCGACCGGCCAATGGGATTCTGCCTACTAAACAATGTGGCCGTGACGGCCGCATCCCTGGTGGCGGTGGGCGAGCGGGTGGTGATCATCGACTGGGACGTCCACCACGGCAACGGCACCCAGGACCTGTTCTGGGACGAGCCGGGCGTCCTCTACGTCTCCACCCACCAGTGGCCGTCGTACCCGGGCACCGGCCGAGCCGCCGAGGTCGGCGGGCCCCGGGCCAGGGGGACCACGCTCAACGTGCCGCTACCCGAGGGTGCCACCGGCGACGTCGTCCACCAGGCGTTCGAGGACCTGGTCGGTCCGGCGGTCGACGCCTTCCGGCCCACCTGGGTGCTGGTGTCCGCCGGCTTCGACGCCCACCGGGCCGACCCCCTTGCCGAGCTCGCCCTGTCGGCCGGGGACTTCGCCGATCTCGCCCGGACGGTGGCCGATTTCGCTCCGGAGCCGGGCCGCCTGGTCCTGTTCCTCGAGGGCGGCTACGACCTCGGCGCCCTGCGCGCCTCCACGGCGGCGACGCTCGGCGCGCTGGTCGGGGCCGGACCATCGGGAGAGCTTCCGACCACCGGCGGGCCGGGGCGCGACCAGCTCCGCCAGGTGGGCGAGCTCCGGCGGCGGGGCCTCGACCAACTGGACTGAGCATCGGCGCCCCTGGGGGGCGCGGTCCTGCGTGGGGTGGTCCTGCGTGGCATGGTGAGGGGCACCGGACCGGGGGCCGAGGACGCCGGGCCCGGCCCGCATGCGGAAACCCGAGAGGAGTCCATCGATGACCGACCAGCCGGAGCAGACAGGCCAGACGGTCGTAGTGGGGGTCGACGGCTCGGACATCTCGATCGAGGCACTCCGGTGGGCGTGCGGCCTGGCATCGGTCACCGGGGGGACGGTCGAGGCCATCACCACCTGGCAGTGGCCGATGAGCCTCGGCACCGCCATCCCGTTCCCGGCCGAGTACGACCCGGCCGGCGATGCGCAGCGCATGCTGGACGGCATCGTCGAGCCGCTGGCCGCGGTGTTCCCGGCGGTGTCGATCCGGGCCCGCGCCGTCGAGGGCCATCCGGGCGAGGTCCTGGCCGCCGCCTCTCGGCAGGCCGATCTTCTGGTGGTCGGCAGCCGGGGCCACGGGGAGATCGCCGGCGTGCTCCTCGGATCGGTCAGCCAGCACTGCGTCACACACGGCTGTTGCTCGGTCCTGGTCTACCGCCACCGTCAGCCGTGAGCATCCACCGGGTGGTGTACGCCGGGCCGGGGGGATGACCAGCGAGCTCCTCTGCCAGGTCATCGCCGGCATGCCGGACGACTTCGCCGATCCGGACGACGACCACCGGGCCACCAGGGCGAAGATGGCACCCTTGCACGGCCACCCCCCGGCCCCGGGCACCGTGGTCTGCACCGGCACACTGGGTGGGGTGCCCGTCGCCTGGGTGACCGGCCCCTCGAGCGACCCGGACCGGGGCACCGTGATGTTCGTGCACGGTGGGGCCTTCGTGTCGTGTGACCTCGACGAGTACCTCTTCTACGCCGGATATGTCGCCCAGTGGACCGGCCTCCCGGTGGTGGCCGTCGGGTACCGCCTGGCCCCCGAGCACCGGTATCCGGCCGCGCTGGACGACTGCCTGGCCACCTACCGGGCACTCCTCACCGGTGGCCACTCCCCCCAGCGCCTCCTCTGCCTGGGCGACTCGTGCGGCGGTGGCCTGGCCCTGAGCACGGTGCTGGCCGCCCGGGGCGACGGCCTGCCCCTCCCGCGAGGGATGGTCAGCCTGTCCGGCTGGGTCGATCTGGACACCTCGGGATACGGGCCCTCGCCCCCGGCCACTCGGGACCCGTTCATCTCCGAGGGGTTCCTGCGGGCGCGGGCGGGCGACTACCTCGGGCCCGACGCCGATCCGCGGGACCCGGGAGCGTCACCCGCCCGGGCGGTGCTGGACGGCCTGCCACCGGTCCTCCTCCAGGTGGGAGCCACCGACCTCTGCCGGCGGGACGCCGAGCGCCTGTTCCGGCGAGCCCGGCGAGCCGGGGTGGACGCCCGACTCGACGTGGTCAGCGGTGGGATCCACGGCATCCAGGGCCTGGTCGACCTGGGTGTGCCCGAGGCGGTAGCCGCATGGGAGACAGTGCGGAGGTTCGTCGCCGAGCTCCTGCCGGACTGACCGGCGCGCCGTGCCGGCTCGACGGCCCGGCTCGACGGTCGCGCTCACCAGGTGTCGATGAAGCCGCGCCGTCCGCCCGACCGCTCGGCCGGTGGTGGGACGGCCCGGAGGGCCTCGACGATCCGCCGCCTCGAATCCACCGGGTCGATGACGTCGTCGATCTCGAACGCGGAGGCCACGTTGATCGCCTTGCCGTGCTGGTAGGCGCGCTCCACCATGTCGGTGAAGAGTGCCTCCCGCTCCCCGGGGTCCTCCACCGCATCGAGCTCGCGTCGGAAGCCCAGCCGCACCGCGCCCTCCAGGCCCATCCCGCCGAGCTCGCCGCTCGGCCACGCCACGGTGAAGATCGGCGAGCGGAAACTCCCCCCGGCCATGGCCTGGGACCCCAGCCCGTAGCCCTTGCGTACCACGATGGTGAAGAAGGGGACGGTCAGGCTCGCCCCGACTACGAAGAGGCGGCCGAAGTGGCGTACCTGTCCGGTCTGTTCCGCTTGCGGCCCGACCATGAACCCCGGGGTGTCACAGAGGAACAGGACGGGGATGTCGTGGGCGTCGCACAGCTGGAGGAAACGGGCCGACTTGTCCGCCCCGTCACTGTCGATGGCCCCGCCGAGGTGGCCGGGGTCGTTGGCCACCACGCCGAGCGGCCTGCCCTCGACCCGGGCCAGCGCCGTCACCATGCCCGACCCGAAGCCGGCCCGAAGCTCGAGTACCGAGCCGCTGTCGGCCAAGGTCTCGATTAGCTTCCGCATGTCATAGACACGGAGCCGCTCCTCGGGGACGCACGAGCGCAGGAGTCGCTGGTCGGCACAGTCCCACAGCTCGGTCGCCCCCTGGAAGTAGGAGAGGTACTGCCTGGCCAGTCGGACCGCGTCGGCATCGTCCTCGGCGACCAGGTCCACGACGCCGTTGGGGACCTGCACGGCCAGCGGGCCGACCTCCTCGGGTCGGAAGGACCCCAGGCCGCCCCCTTCGATCATGGCCGGACCACCCATCCCGATCGACGCCTCGCGGGTGGCGATGATCACGTCGCTGCAACCGAGGAGGGCCGCGTTGCCGGCGAAGCACCATCCCGAGGCGATCCCCACCATCGGCACGAGGCCGCTCAACCGGGCCCAGCTGGCGAACGCCGTGGTGTCGAGGCCGGTGACCACCGCGTAGTCGGTGTCTCCGGGCCGGCCCCCTCCCCCTTCGGCGAAGAGCACCACCGGGAGGCGGAGGCGCTCGATGAGCTCGAAGACGCGATCCTTCTTGCGGTGGTTCTGCTGGCCCTGCGTACCGGCCAGCACGGTATAGTCGTAGGAGAGGACCGCGCAGGACGACTGCCGACCGCTGAAGCGGTCGCCGTTGATGCTCCCGAAGCCGGCCACCAACCCGTCGGCCGGCGTCCGGGCGATGAGCTCCTCGACCGGGCGGCGAGCCCGCTGGGCGGCGATGGCCAGTGAGCCGTACTCGGTGAAGGTCCCCGGATCGCACAGGTCGTCGATGTTCTCGCGGGCGGTTCGCCTCCCCTGGCGGTGACGTCGCTCCACGACGTCGGGGCGACCGGCGTCGAGGAGCTGGGCCTGGCGTCGGTGGAGCTCGGTCAGGTCGGGCCGCACCGCGTCGGGATCGACCGGTGCTACCGGTGGCGCATCCGGGTCCGGCCCGTCCGTCACCTCGAAGTCGACCAGCGGGTCGCCCAGCGCGACCAGCGACCCGGCCGCCACCGAAAGCGAGCGGACGATGCCCGGTGACGGTGCCCGCAGCACGTGCTCCATCTTCATCGACTCGATGACGACTAGCGGTGCGTCCGCCAGGACCCGATCCCCTGGCACCACCGGGAGATGGGTCACGGTCCCCTGCAGCGGCGCCGACACGGTCCGGACCGGGACCGGCTCCGGGGCCTGGGGCCCGGTCATCCCGTCGGCATCGGGAAGATGCCGGGCTCGTGGGCCATGGAGGTGACGGCGTCCTCCCGCTCGGCTGCCCCCATCGGCTCCCCATCGGCCGCGGCCCGGAGGGCGAGCGCCAGCACGCCGATGTCGCCGGGCGTGCAGAAAGCATGGACCCCGGGCACCGACAGCGCGAACCGGATCCCGCACCGCAGGTCGTCCGGTGTGGTGAAGGGCTCGTACCAAGTGGACGCGGTGCGGGGCCGGCCGGCCCAGGGGCGGGCGGCGGCGGCCTTGATGGCCATCACGCCGACGTCGTGCGCCATGGCGTGCTCGAGCAGTGCCTCGGCGTCCCTGCGGTATGTGGCGTCCGACCAGAGTCCGGGGTTGACCGGGAACATCACCGTGTCCAGGTCGTACCGGCGCAGCGCCTCGAGGTGGGCAGCCGGGGCGGTCAGCTCGTGCCCGGTGATCCCGATCCACCGGCACAGGCCCTCGTCCCGCGCCGACACGATCGCCTCGATCGCCGCCGACCGGGCGTCCAGCTCCGCCAGGTCGGTGACCGCGTGGAGCTGGTAGAGGTCGAAGTGATCACAGCGGAGCAGGCGGAGCGACTCCTCGAGCTGGTCCCTGACCCCGGCGGCGCTGTGCCGGAGGGTCTTGCAGCCGACGAACAACTGGTCGCGCACGGCCGGGATGAGCGGCCCGAGGAGCTCCTGGGCCCGGCCGTACTGTGGAGCGACATCGAGATGGTTGACCCCGGCGGCGACAGCGGCGGAGAAGGCGGCAGCCGTGGCGTCCGGTCCGGAGTCCCAGAACGCCGCCCCGCCGAGCACGGCCACGGACGAGCGGTGCTCGGTCCTTCCCAGTCGCCTGACCTCCACGGGAGCAGGGTACTGCGGCCGCGGCGGCGCGGGTGCAGCGGTCGTCGGGCCGCGGTCGTCACCCGTGGGCGGCGGCCTCCCTTGCTGCCTCCCACTCCCCCACCATCACGCCGAACCGGAGCGGATTGTAGATGTCCTCCTCATAGGACCACTTGCCCCCGCCGGCATACTTGAGCAAGGTGAAGTTGTACTCCTGGTGGACGGACCCGTCGCCGGGGTCCCTCATCCGGTTCCACACCTGACAGACCACCCAACCCCGTTCCTCGTCGACGATGTGCCACTCGATGGGGAACTCGGGCATGTCCCGGCCCGGATAGCCGGACATACAGTCGGTGATCCACCGGTAGATGGCCTCGCGGCCCTCGAACCTCCCGAAGTGGTGTTCAACGTAGGTCGCGTCGTCGGTGAACTGGTCGGCCCACGCCCTCCAGTCCCCCGACCGCCCGGCCTCGGCCGCGCGGTGCTGGTAGGCGGCGAACGCCTCCTCGATCTCGTCCCTGCTCCACTGTCCCATGTCCTCGGCTCCTCGCCGGCCCCCGTGGGCCGGGATCAGTGTGGGCCGTCCCGCTGGAAAGATCAACCGCTCGGAGGGGACGTGGGCGCCGGGGGTCGCCGTGCGCCAGGGCTACACCGCCAACCGGCGGCGGCCGTCCGATCGGAGCTCCCCGGTTCGAGGCCCACCCGCGCCTGATGGTCGGGAGCGGTCCTCGTCTCGAGGGCCGATGTCGGTGAGCCCCCGACCTCGGCCCGGAGGGGATCGTGGCCAGGCGAGGGTCAAGCACCTATCGTCCAGGGGCACGGAGTCACGACTGGATCGAGGTCAAGCACCAACGGACCCAGGAGGTCGTCATCCGCGGGTGGCCCTCCGAGCAGGGCAACCGACGCGACCTGTTCGGGTCACTGCCGGTGGGCCTGCGCTCCGCCGCCGGTCGGGGACGGCTGGACCATGCCGGGGAGGTGGGCACCGGTTTCACCATCGAGGCGATGGAGAGCATCCTGGGGGGGTTCGCCCCCCTGCGCGGGGCGTCCATCCTGTTCGACGACCGCCTCCCGCCCGGCCTGGAGCGCGATGTCATCTGGGTCCGTCCCGACCCGGTCGGCGGGGTCCGCTTCAGCGAGCGGACCCGCGACGGCCGGCTCCGCCATCCGGTCTGGCCGGGGCGGCGCCAGGACAAGTGCCCGACGGAGATCGTCCGTGAGCCCTGACCGCATCGGCGAGGTCCGCACGGTGGTGGACGGCCGGCAGCTGACCCTCTCCAGCCTCGACAAGGTCCTCTACCCGGAGACGGGATTCACCAAAGGGGAGATGCTGGACTACTACACGCGGGTGGCCCCCAGCATGCTGCCCCATCTGCGGGACCGGCCGTTGACCATGAGGCGCTTCCCTGACGGGGTCGACGGCACCTCGTTCTACGAGAAGCACCGGCCGGCCCATGCACCGCTCTGGGTCCGGCACGTCGCCGTCCCCACCGGAGCCGACGGCGCGGTCGAGTACAGCGTGATCTGCGACCTTCCCGCCCTGGTCTGGGCGGCGAACCTGGCCACGATCGAGTTCCACGTACCCCTGTGGCGGGTGGGCCGGCGGCGCAACCTCCCGGGTCGCCCCGACCATCTGGTGTTCGACCTCGACCCGGGCGACGGGGCGACGATCGTCGACTGCTGCACGGTGGCCCGTCTGGTGGCTGACGAGCTCGATGCCCGGGGTCACACCGGGGTGCCCAAGACGAGCGGTTCCAAGGGGGTGCAGGTCTATGCCCCGCTCGGCGGGCGCAGGACATGGGACACCGCACACGAGGAGGCACGGGGGATCGCCCTGGCCCTCGAGGAGGAGCATCCGGACCTGGTCGTCTCCAACATGCGCAAGGAGCTCCGTCAGGGAAAGGTCCTCATCGACTGGAGCCAGAACCATCCGGCCAAGACGACCGTGGCCGCCTACTCGATGCGGGCCCGTCCGGAGCCGTCGGTGTCCACGCCGGTCACCTGGGACGAGGTGGGCCAATGCGCGGCGACAGGCGATCCGGCGGTGCTCCGCTTCGGGCCCGGTGACGTCCTGGCGCGGATTGAGGAGATGGGCGACCTGTTCGCCGCACTCGCCGCCCACTGACCCCCGGGGCCCACCGGCGGCGTGGCCCCCGGCTACTCCCGCAGGCTCCCGATTCCCAGCGAGCCCGTTCCGCCGCCCGGGCCGACAGCCTCGGCCTCGGCCCCCACCACCGGATCCGAGGTGAACAGGTAGGTCCGGAGGTGCCTGTCGAGCACCGCTTCGTGGCGTCGCAGCCACTCGAGGGTCATCGCCGCGTGCTCCTTCTCCTCGTCGCGGTTATGGGCCAGCACGGCGGCGAGCTCGGGATCAACGGTCGCGTCGACCCGCTGGTCGTACCAGCCGACCGCCTCGAGTTCCTCCTGGATCGAGACGATGGCGCGATGGCGGTCGATCGTCCCGGCTCCGAGCCGGTCCTCGGGCTCGTGCAGTCCCGCGGGTCGACCGACCCACCAGCGTACCCGGCGGCCACGGCTGTGACCCTGACAGGCGGTACGCCCTGCGGCTCGGCGGTGGGCGACCCGGTCCGCCCACCGCCGAAACGAGGGCGGGGCCGGGGTCGGCGAGGTTTCCCCAGCCGGGTCACCGGGTAGCGGGGACAGTGGGCCGGACACGCCGGGGCGGGGCGTCGCCACACCGGTGGAGTGCCAGCGCCACGAGGAGCTGCTGAACGTTGTGCTCACCGGGTCCGCCTTCTGGTCGCTCTGCCCCTACGACGCCTCCGCGCTCGCTCCCGAGGTGATCGAGGGGACCCGGCGCGGCCACCCCTGGTGTGGGAGGGCGGGCAGTCCGGCGCCAGCTCGAGCCATCCGGGCGCCGGTGCCCTGGCCCAGGCAGAGGCTCGACGGGCGTCCGGGCCCACCTCTCGGTCGACAGGTCGGGGCGGTGGCTGCGACTGGAGTACCCAGTGCGCGCCGGGCCGTCGGGTGGGCAGCCACCAGACACCGGGTGGCCTTGGCCGCCCTCCGCCAGGCCATCGACGAGGTCGTGGTACTCCAGGACCATCGGCTCCCCCACGACCCCACTGCGGTGTGGCCGGAATGGCGCCCCGAAGGCGGCGGTCACGCGTAGACGACCGGCACGTCGAACGCCGCCCGGCGCGACGCCCGCCGGAGGGCGGCCAGTACCGGCTGGCCCAACAGCAGCACGAGGACCGCGTTGGTGACGGCGCGGGTGATGTCGAACCCGAGCGACGTGGTCAGGTCGAAGAAGACGAAGCTGTGGAGATTGGCCAGGGCTCCGACCCCCGGCGCGTAGGAGAAGCTGGTGGACGTGCCCGCACCGAACGGCCAAAACCACAGATTGAGCAGGGTCCCGTAGGCGACACAGGAGAACGCGGCATAGCCGGCCAGCAGGGCGAGCTCGGCCCTCCCCCTGGCCGGTGGCAGGCATCCGGCCCCGAAGCCCATCCACGCGGCACCGAACATCTGGAAGGGCAGCCACGGACCGATCCCCCCGGTGATGAGGGCCGACGCGGCGATGGTGACGGCACCCAGCACGAAGCCGAATCCGCGGCCGAGGACCCGGCCGGCCGGGATGAGGAGGAAGAAGACCGGCTCGAAGCCGGCCACCCCCGGGCTCGGCACCCGCAGGGCGGCGCCGCAGGCGGCCAGGATCCCGAGCAGGGCGATGGCCTTTGCGTCGAGCGATCCCTCGGCCATCTCGCCGAGGACGACGGCCAGCAGCAGCGGCAGGACGGCGACGAACAGCCAGGGAGCGTCGGCCGAGTGGGCCGAGTCGGCGGTGGCGTGGCCGTGGATGAGCAGCGGCCAGCAGAAGCCGGCGATGCCCACCAGCGAGGTGAGACCGAGAAGGACCGACGCCTTCGGCCGCAGCCGAATGGCGCTCGTCCGGCCCCGGTCGCTACCGGGCACGGTCGGGCACCCCCATCGCGCACCGCACCTCGTCGACGGTCAGCCACGGCTCGGGAGCCAGGACCTTGGCCACCTGGGGTGCGAACACCGGTGAGTGGCACACCACCTCGCGGGCGACCCCGTCGGACACGATCTCCCCCTCGGCGAGGACCACGGCCCGGGTGGCCACCTGGGCCACCAGTTCCACGTCGTGGCTGGCCATCACCACGCACACGCCGTCGGCAGCCAGCTTGCGCACCAGGGTCACCAGGCGCGCCTTGCCCGGATAGTCGAGTCCCCGGGTCGGCTCGTCGAGCAGGAGAAGTGGCGGCCGCGGCGCTAGGACGACGGCGAGGGCGACGGCGAGGCGCTGGCCCTCCGAGAGGTCGCGGGGATGGCGGTCCCGGGGCATGCCCGGGAGCACGGCGTCGAGCACGGCGGCGGTCGACCCGGACTCGAGCCCTGTCTCGCGGTCGGCGCTGGCGCACTCCGCCCCGACGGACTCGCCGTAGAGGAGCAGGCCGGGATCCTGGGGTACCAGGCCGACCAGGCCGATCAGCCTGCGGGGCGACAGGCCGGCGGGTGCCAGGCCGAGCACCCGCACCTTCCCGTCGTCCGGTGCCCGGAGGCCGGCCATCTGACCGAGGAGTGTCGACTTACCCGACCCGTTGCGACCCATGACCGCCACCACCTCACCGGCGCCCACCTGTAGGTCCACCCGGTCGAGGGCCAGCACCTCGCCGTAGGCGACGGACAGGCGCTCGACCGAGGCCACCGGAGGGTAGTCGCCGTCGGCGGCCCGGACCGGCGGCGGCGCGTCGGCGATCCGCTGCCGCAGAGGCCCGGCGACCCGCCGGGCCTCCCGGACGGACAGCGGTACGGGGTCCCATCCGGCCACCCGGGCGAGCTCCACGATGGGGGGAGCCACCGGTGAGACGGCCATGACCGCCGCGGTCGGCCCCACAACCAGTGGCTGCCCGCGACCGGGCACCAGTACCACCCGGTCGGCGAACGGGATCACCCGTTCGAGGCGGTGCTCGGCCAGCACGACCGTCATCCCGACGTCGTGGACCAGGCGGGTCAACGAGGCCAACACCTCCTCGGCGGCGGCCGGGTCGAGGGCGGAGGTGGGCTCGTCCAGCACCAGCACGCGCGGCGAGGCACTGAGCACCGCCCCGATCGCCACCCGCTGCTGCTGTCCCCCGGACAGCGCCAGCAGCGGTCGGTCGCGCAGCTCGTGGAGGCCGAGGAGGTCGAGCGTGTCCTCGACCCGCCGACGCATGGCGCTCGGGGCGATTCCCAGGTTCTCCATCGTGTAGGCCAGCTCGTCTTCGACGGTGTCGGTCACGAAGCTGGCCGCCGGATCCTGGCCCACCACTCCGACCACATCGGCCAGCTCTCGCGGAGGATGGTCACGGGTGGACCGTCCGTCCACGGTCACGCTCCCGGAGAGCCGTCCCCCGGTGAAGTGGGGGACGAGGCCGTTGATGGCTCGGAGCAGCGTGGTCTTCCCCGAGCCGGTCTTCCCCACCACCAGGCACAGCTCTCCCTCGTCGACGGCCAGGTCGACATGGGAGAGGGTCGGCGCATCGGCCCCCTCGTAGGTGAAGGTCACATCGTCGAAGCGGATCATGCCGGCGTCCCCTCGGGCTGCCCCACGACCCTTCGGGCCCTCACCGTGCGGGCCGCCGCCCGAGCGGCCCGCCGCGGTGCCGGAGCGGCGACCGCCGGGACCAGGCCGACCAGGACGGCCAGCGTCGGGAGCAGCGGGAGCCCCGGGGCCTGCAACGGGTAGACGTGCAGCTGCATCCCGGCCACCCCGAGCGCCGAAGCGGTGACGAACCCGCCCAGAACCGCCGCGCCCGAGCCCACCACCGCCCACTCCGGCAGCTGCCAGACGTCGGGGCGGTAGCGGGTGCGCACGGTCCGGCGGCCGCTGACGGCCATGCCCACCCCCACCAGCACCGACCCGACAGCGAGGAACGGCACCCCACCGGCCGGCAGCGAGCCACCGTCGAGGACCCCGTAGACGCCGGCGATGACCAGCAGGAGCCCCGACGCCGTCGCCCCGGTGGCCAACCGCCGGGTCCCCCGGTCCACGGCGACCCGGCGACCGTACCCCCGGGCGTCCATCGATGAGGCCAGCTGCAGCGAGCGGTCGAGAGCGCTCTCCAGCACGGGGATGGCCATGCCCCGCAACCCGGCGATCCCGCGGGTCGGCCGGCCCCGTAGCCGTCGGGCGTCACGGACGGCGGCGATGGCCATGACAACCTCGGGTGCGAAGGCCAGGGAGACGGTCACCGCCACGCCGGCCTCGTAGAGCACGGCCGGCAGGCACCGGAGGAGACGGTAGGGACTGGCCAGCGAGTTCGCCGCGCCGAAGCACACCAGCACGACGGCCAGTCGGAGCCCCTCGACGGCGGACTGCAGGACCGCCTCGAGGGTCACCGGGCCGCCGATGCTCACCCCAGCGGCCCACGAGGGGAGGGGCACCTGGGGAACGGTGAACAGGACGTGGCCGGGCAGCCGGTTGCCGAACAGCACCTGGACCACGACCCGCACGACGATCACCACCAGGCCCAGTCGGAAGAAGAAGACGAGCGAGCGCGACCAGGGCGCCGAGGTCCTGCGGGCCGAGACCACGAAGGCGGCCACAGCGGCCAGCAGGGCCAGCAGGATCGGGTTGGTCGTCCTGATGGCGGCACCGGCCAGGCACGCCGCCCACAGCCACCATGCCGCCGGGTGCAGGCCGCGGCGACCGGACGTCGTCGACAGGCGTCGGCTCATGGCGCCCCGGGACGACGGCGCCACCGGAACACGGCGCCGGCAGCCAGTACCGCCACCAGCAGGCCGCCGATCACCAGCGGGGCCGCGCTCCCGCCGGTCCCGCCACCCGACGGGGAGGGGGTGGCCCGGAGCGACTGGGCCTGCCCGTCGGGGAACCCGGTGGGCGGTGTGGTCGACACCGGGCCGCCGGCCCCCGCGGCCGACGGGGATCCCGACGACGGGGTCGTCGATGGGGCCGAGGTCGACGGACCGCCGGGTGCCGGGGTCGACGGGGACACCCCGGCCGTGCGGGTGGGCGGCGCGGTTTCCCCGTGCCCTACTGCCCTGCCGGTGGTGGTGGTGGTAGCGAGCGATCCCGACCTCCCCTGCGTGTCCCGGGTTGTGGTGCTGCCGGTCGGAGCCGTCGTCCCCGTCACCACCGTCGTGGTCGTGCTGGGCGTCCCCGACCCGCAGATGTCCGAGTAGTCGGGGGTGCTGCGGGGCGGAGGGTCGTTGGGGAGCCCGGTCCCGGGATCCTGGAAGCGCCAGCCCTCGACGTCGTCGGCCTGGCCGTTCCACGTGCCGACGGTGGCGAAGGCACCACCTGAGGCGTACCTCCAGGTCCAGGGGGTCCCTTCCAGCCCGTGGAAGTACGACCAGTAGACGTACCCGCCGCCCACCACCTGGCCGCACCCACTGTTCGGCACGCCGTTGATGGAGCACAGCAGGCCGCTGGCGTTGTAGGTGGGCGCCGACTCGTGCTCCTGGGCGGCGAAGGCGGCCAGCGCCTCGTAGCCGTTGTCGGTCGAGGGGACCTTGACGCAGCCCGACACGACCCCCGTCGAGCCTCCGAAGTCGAGCACGAACGCCACACTCACCTCGGAGGCCGCGCCGGCCGCGTCCTTGAACGGGACGAGTGCATCGGGGCCGGCGAGGGCCAGGGCGGCCGAGGCCGCGGCGGCCAGGAGCGATCCCCGGACGAACCTGCTGACGAAGGGTCGCTCTCTGGCCATGGGGTGGATCCTCGCTTGGGGTCACGACCCGGCGTCCCCACGACGCCCCACCGGGCCCGTGACCGACCGAGTCCGTGCCGCAGTTCTCGACGGTCAGGACTCAACCGGCAGCCCATCGGTATCCCGGCTTGCGACGAGGGCTTCCCCATGTCGCCAACGGTTGCGGACCAGCGCCGGACTTTGACCGGCTTCCCCGATGTGCTGCCTCTGTTGTGGGATCGACCCTACCAGGGCTGATCCCGTCGGGTCGTGGCCCCGGAGGAGCCCCTGGCCACCTACCCGGGGCGGTCCGGGCCCGTGGGGTCCGGCGTCAGTCGACCAGGGGCAGGACGGTGCCGACCCCCGCCACCTGGAGATGGTGAAGCACCTCGCGATAGGCCCGCCAGGGGCTGATCTCGGCGTAGGCGATGCTGCGCTCGGCACAGAACGGTCGCACCAGCCGGCGGGCCCGGGCCAAGTTGGCCCGGGGCATGGCCGGAAAGAGGTGGTGCTCGATCTGGGCGTCGAGCCCTCCGAAGAGGAAGTCGGTCACGGCGCCGCCGGAGAGGTTGCGGGAGGTGACCACCTGGCGCCGGAGGAAGCCGAGATCGTCACCGTCGGCGACGATCGGCATGCCCACGTGGTTGGTCAGGAAGCTCACCCCCAGGTAGAAGCCGAACAGCGCCTGGGTCACCGCGATGCACGCCACCGCCCGGATCGGCGAGAACAGGAGGAATGGCGTGACGAAGAAGATGCCGACGTGGACGGCCAGCAGGCCGGCCTCGCCGAGGGCCGCCCGGTCGCGGCGCCGGACCAGCGCCCTCACGCTGGCCACGTGCAGGTTGAGTGCCTCGAGGAACAGCAGGGGCACCAGCAGGGCGGCCTGGGCCCGGGCGAACCGACGGCCGAAGCGGCCCCGCTCCCCTGCCTGCTCCGGAAGGTAGACCAGGGCGCCGGGTACCAGGTCCGGGTCCTTGCCGGGGCGGTTGGTGTGGGCGTGGTGGCGGTTGTGCTTCGAGTACCACCAGCCGAAGCTGAACCCGGTGAGCACATTGGTCACCACGAGGCCGATCAGGTCGTTGTGGCGACGCCGCCGGAAGATCTGATGATGGCCGGCGTCGTGGCCGATGAAGCCCAACTGGGTCAGGACGAACGCCACACCGGCTGCCACGACCAGGTTCCACCAGCTGTCGCCGAGGACGACCGCCACCCCCAGCAGGGTGGCCAGTGCGAGGAGCGTCGCCCCGATCTTCACCGCGTAGTAGCCGCCCCTTCGCTCGAGCAGGCCTTCGGCGCGCACGGCCCGGGACAGGACGGCGAAGTCCTCGCGGTACGACGCAGCCGACGGTGCCGCGCATTCGGTGATCATGGGCTGTCTCTCGGTCGGTGCCGGTGGCGGATGTGATCCGAGGACGACCGGCGGCGGTCGGCTCGGAATGACGGTCTGGACGCCGCGGCTGCAGCACGTTGACAGCCGGGCACCCGTCAGCCGAGCGGGGGGTGGGCCGAGCGGGCTCGCCCCACCCCTCCGAACCGAAGATGACCCCGCTATCTTACGCCCTGGATGACCGTCCGCAGCCGTCAGTCGGGCGTCGCCGGCCGGTCGGGCCCGGCCGCGGGAGCCGGGCGCTCCTCGATCACCCGGCGGACCGTGTGGATCAGGCCGGTGTCGCGGGCCCCGATCAACTGCCAGGCACGGGCCATGCCCACCAGGAGGAACACCACGGTCAGGACGGCCAGGTACCGCACAACGGACGCGTCGTGCGGGCTCCTCACGAGTTGGATGGCCGCAGCGGCCTGGAGGGCGAAGACCGCTCCCTGCAGGATCAGCAGCCGCACCTTGCGCCCGCGGCCGGCGATCCTGCCGGCCCGCCACAGCACGATCCCGAGCCCGATGCACGAGGCCAGTCCGGTCACGGCCACCACCAGGGCCGGGGTCCCGAGGTCGACCCCGGGGATGAGGGCGAACAGGGACACGGCCAGCGCATCGGTGAGGGCCGAGAAGGCCACCCCGGCCCGCACGTCCAGGTCGATCCTCCGGTCGGGACCTCCGTCCGGCGGAGCCACCGAGATGGCCACGAACAAGAGGCCGATCAGCGCCCCGGCAACCCCGGCACTGGCGGCGAAGAAGTCAGAGAACTCGGAGGGGACCACGAGTCGGGACCGTACTGCGCGGGTCGCCCGAACACCGGGACCCGTCGGGCGGAGGCCCGGATCCGGTATGGATCATCCGGGCCGATAGGCGTCGGTGGTCAGCTTCGAGGGCAGTACCAGCACGACCACCAGCGCGATCAGCGAGAAGAAGAAGCCGAAGATCACCCAGCCCACTGCGTGGCGACCCTTGCGCCTGGCGATGTTGTAGATCCACACGAGGATCAGCACCCAGATCACGAATCCGATCAGGCCGCCGATCAGGCTCGGCCCCGAGTCCGAGGCCACGAGCACCGTCGACAGCTGGGACGCCACGGCAATCGCCATGGGCCGATCGTACCAAGGCCGATCCGGGGCCAGGGTGATCGCCGTCGACCCCGGTGGGTGGCGGAGGGGCCCGTCGTGTGGTTCGCTGCCATCGTGAACACCGTGCGCCGAACGATCGGTACCGCTGCCATCCTGGCGCTGGTCGCCTTCTGCGCCGCCTGCTCCGATGCCGGATCGGTCGTATCTGGTGCCCCGGCACTCGGCGCGCTCACCGGGCGGGTGGCCGCCGGGCCCCCCGTCCCGTCGTCCGGCTGTTCAGCGCCGCCCGGCGCGGCGGTGAGCGACCAGCGGCACGACGTCGAGCTCGACGGGGCGGACCGCTGGTACCTGCTCACCACCCCCCCACCCTCCACCCCCGATCCCACCGTCCCGGGCGCAGCCACCGACGCGACCCTGCCGTCGGTCGCCCGTCCCCTGGTCGTCGACTTCCACGGTCTGGCCGAGGGGGCGGCCATCCACGCCACGACCAGCGGGTTCGGGACCGTGGGCCAGCATGACGGCTTCGTCGTCGCCTTCCCCGACGGCACCGGCAACCCCGTCCAGTGGGACACCTCGTCGCAGTCGGGCGCCAACCCCGACCTCCAGTTCGTGACGGCCATGCTGGACCAGTTGGAGTCGACGCAGTGCATCGACACCTCGCGGGTCTACGCCAGCGGGTTTTCGGACGGGTCGTTCATGGTCTCCCTGCTGGCCTGCACGATGTCGGACCGGTTCGCGGCCATCGGCGCGGTGTCGGGCCTCCAGCTGCCCGTACCCTGTCCCGCCACCCGGCACGTTCCGATCGTGGCCTTCCACGGCACCGCCGACCCCATCCTGTACTTCAACGGCGGAATCGGGACTGACACCCTCAACCGGGCACTGGGGCGGGGCGGGCCCGCGCCGGCTGACTCCACCACCACGACCACCCGTCCCACCGACCTCCACGGTCCCGGGTATCCGGCCACCGTGCAGGCCTGGGCGGTCAAGGACGGGTGCAGCCCCCGCTCCTCCGACTCCAGGATCGCCTCCCGGGTCGTGCTCCGCACCTACCGCTGCCCGGCCCGGACCGGCGTGGAGTTCTACATCATCCTCGGCGGCGGCCATTCGTGGCCAGGAAGCACCTTCAGCCAGGCCATCAGCTCGATCACCGGGTACACGACCTTCGAGATCGACGCCACCACGGCGATGTGGGCCTTCTTCCGGCAATTTCGTCTGTGAACGCCGCCGGGCGGTGGAAGGGTCGGCGCTAGTCTGACCGGCGCACCGCCACACCGACTCGGTGACGCCCGCGGGCAGGCGGATCGCACCCGGCAGGAGGGACCATGGCAGCCACCGGCACCACCGGCGGTGGATCGAGAAACCTGATCCTGGCGGCGATGATCTTCGCCGTCTCGATGACCTTCATCGACCAGACCATCGTCTCGATCGCCGTGCCCGAGATCCAGCGGCAGCTGGGCCTGACCGCCACCGGTGTGCAGTGGGCGGTCAACGCCTATCTGCTGTCGCTGGCCGCGCTCTTCGCATTCGGCGGGCGCCTGGCCGACACCGTGGGCCATCGGAGGATGGTGGTGCTCGGGGTCGTCGTCTTCGCCGCAGCCTCCGCCATGTGCGGGCTGACCCCGAAGGGGGGCCTGGCCGAGGCGTGGATCGTGACCTTCCGTGTCGTCCAGGGCGCGGGCGGGGCGATCATGTTCCCTGCCGCACTTGCCATCGTCGTGCAGACCTTCGCCCTGCGCGAGCGGGGGAAGGCGCTGGCCACCTTCTTCGGCATCGCCGGCGCCCTCACCGCAGTCGGGCCCGTCCTCGGGGGGTATCTCACCCAGTGGACGTGGCGGGCCATCTTCTGGGTGAACATTCCGGTCGCCGTGGTCGCGCTGGTCCTGATCGCCGTGTCCGGGCCGACCACCGTCTACCGCTCGGCCCGGATGGACTACCGGGGGCTGGCCCTCATCGCCAGCGGCGTCGCCCTCAGCGTGTTCGGCTTCCAGCAGTCGACGATCTGGGGCTGGGGCAATCCGGCCATCGGCCTGTGCATCGCCCTGGGCGCAGCGCTCCTCGTGGCCTTCTACTTCGTGGAGATCCGAACCTCCTCACCGCTGATGCAGGTCAGCATCTTCAAGATCCGCGCGTTCCTCGTGGAGAACCTCGTCCTGGGCATCTCCATGCTGGCCTTCATCCCGATCTTCTTCTTCGCCAGCGAGTACGCACAGATCTCCCTGGGCAAGTCGGCGTCGGAAGCCGGGCTGTACCTCCTCTACTTCTTCCTCGGCTTCGTGGTCGCCGCCCAGATCGGGGGGAGGATGCTGGACCGCGGTGGGGCCAAGCGGCCGGTCGTGCTCGGCTGCGTGCTGGCTGCGGTGGGGTTCGCCCTGTGGGGAGACAGGGTCACCGGCCTCGACTTCGACGCCCAGCAGTGGTACGTCATCCTGGCCGGCGCCGGCATGGGCTTCATGCTCGGACCGGCCAGCACCGACGCCGTCAACCGGGCGTCCCGCCTCTCCTACGGCGAGGCCACCGCCATCACCCAGACCGTACGCAACTACGCCGCCAGCCTGGGCCTGGCCATCCTCGGCACCATCTCGGTGACCGAGATGCGCTCCCGGCTCACCTCGTCCCTCATCGCCCAGGGACTACCCCCCGGCCGGGCGGCGTCCGAGGCGGCACGCGCCTCCGAGTCACAGGGAGGCGGGGCGTCCCCGGCGATCCCCCACTTCGCCCGGCTCGACTTCGCCTACTCCATCCGCTCCGTGCTCTACGTGATGGCAGGGGTCATGGCCGCAGCGGCCGTGGTGGCGCTGGTGGGGCTCCGGTCCGGGGCGCAGGACGAGGCGAGCCTGGCCGAGCCGGATCCCGAGGTGGCGGCCCCGCGCTGACCCAGGCCGGTCGGGCGCGTCCCCCGACGGACTCAGCCCACCAGCACCGGCGGGTGGGGGAACCCCTCCGCCTCGCACAGGGCGAAGTAGGCCTCGAGTGTGCCCGGACCGTCGAACACGCTCTCCACGTTTCCTGCGCCGTCGAGGTTCAGGTTGGCCCCGTACATCTGGAACCACACCCGGGTGTCGTCCTCGACGCACTGCAGCGTGTGGACCGACCCCGCCGGCTCGTACAGGAACGATCCCGCCCGGTTGACGTAGGCGTACTCCTTGTACTTCCAGGCCCCGGCGGTGGTGTAGGCGTAGACGGGCCCGGTGTGGCGGTGGGTCTGCACCTCGTAGCCCTCCTGGAAGATGTTCTCCACGATCCAGAGGCCCTCCTCGGCCTTGACCTGGATGACCTTCAGCTTGTTCCCGCCGCCGATCTCCACGAAGGGGAGGTCGTCGGCACCCAGGTGGGCGGCTTGGGGCACGGTTTCGGTGGTGGTCATGGCGCTCCTCCTGGCTCGGCGGCCGAACTGGCGAACCCCATTGATAGCAGCGGGAAGCCGGACGGGACGGCGATCACGTCGGGGAAGGTGATCGGGAAGGGCGGGGTCGGCGTCGGGCGACCAGCACCCGGACGACCCGGTGGCGCCCGTCCTTCTCGAGGATCACCTGGGCACGGTCGCGGGTAGGGGCCACGTGCTGGCGCATGTTGACCAGGTTGACCTCGGTCCAGGTCGCCTCAGCCACGGCTCCGGCCTCGACGTCGGACAGGGTCGAGAGCCACCGGATGATCTCGCCCGACTCCGGCGTCGACCCCGCCCGCAGCGCGAAGAGCCGCTCGCGGAACCACCGGCCGGCATCCTGCTCCGACGCGTCCACGTAGATGGATGCGTCGAGATAGTCCGACACCGCCGCCGGCCCGTCGGCCCGATCCCCGGCGGGCGCCTGCAGGACGTTGAGGCCTTCGACGATCAGGACGTCCGGCTCGCGGATCGAGTGGCTCCTCCCGGGCACGATGTCGTAGGCGAGGTGCGAGTAGACCGGGACCGCCACCTCGGAGACACCGGATCGGATCGCGTCCAGGCTGGCCACCAGGGAACGGTGGTCGTAGCTCTCGGGGAAGCCCTTCCGGCCGAGGAGGCCGCGGGCGGCCAACACGTAGTTCGGATGGAGGAACGCGTCGGTGCCCAGCAGCTCCACGGTGGGGCCGCCGTGCCCGCCACGCAACAGCGCCCGCAGCACGCGGGCAGAGGTGCTCTTCCCCACCGCCACCCCACCGGCGATCCCGAGGACGAAGGGCGGCACGGCTCCCCCCCTCGCCGGTCGGGGCGGGGGATGCCCCCCGCCGAACCGCTCCGCCAGCAGTCGACACAGGGGCAGGTAGACCTCCTCGACCTCGCCGGGTGGCACCGGGCCGGCCCCGGCGGCGGCACGGACGAGCTCGGGTGGTGGCGGTGCCGTGCCCGGGCCGCGGGCGGCCCACTGCTCCCACTCGACGGCATCAAAGCCGCCCGGCGGCATCGTGCGCCCCTCCCCACGGTCCATGCCCCATCATCGCCCAGCCCGACGGGTGCCGGTACCCACGGCAGGGCACCCGCCGGCGGCGGTCGGTTCACCGAGCGCACCCCTCGGGCGTAGCGGGCCGCAACTGGCAGGAGAACCCGTGGGGCCTTCCGCGGGCCGCTGGCCGACATGCCTTCGTCGAGCCCGGTGACGAAGACCGTCAGCCACAGCTCACGGCTGGCGTCGTCCACCGCTTTCGGCGCACCGTGCATCGCCTGACGGGTCAGCGAGGGTTGGAGCGTGGTGAGCGCGGAGGCGACACTCGTGCTACGGCAACCGGCCACCCATCCCGGCGCGACACTTGGGCGATGAGCAGCAGCGCCATACCGAGCTCGTGGATGTGCGACATGGACGGGGTGCTGGTGCACGAAGGCCGACTCGTCCCCGGCGCCGACGCGTTCCTGAACGCCCTCCGGGCTCGCGGGCGTACCTTCCTGGTGCTGACCAACAACTCGATCTACACCGCCAGGGACCTCTCGGCCAGGCTCAGGAATCTCGAGCTCGACGTCCCGGAGGCCTCGCTGTGGACCTCGGCCGAGGCCACCGCGGCGTTCCTCAACTCCCAGCGGCCCGCAGGGACCGCCTTCGTGGCGGCGAAGCAGGCCTGACGACGGCACTGCACGAGGCCGGGTACGTGCTCACCGACCAGCACCCCGACTACGTGGTGCTCGGTGAGACCCGGACGTACAGCTTCGAGGCCATCACCCAGGCCATCCGCCTGGTCGAGCGGGGCGCCCGGTTCATCGCCACCAACCCGGGCCCCACCGGCCCGTCGCTCGAGGGGATCCTGCCAGCCACCGGGTCAGTCGCCGCCCTCATCGAGAAGGCGACCGGGGTGGCACCCTACTTCATCGGCAAGCCCAACCCGCTGATGATGCGCGAGGCGCTCAACTCCCTCGTTGCCCACTCGGAAACGACCGTGATGGTCGGCGACCGCATGGACACCGACATCGTGGCCGGCATCGAGATCGGGCTCCAGACCATCCTGGTGCTGAGCGGCGTCACTGACGAATCCGACATCGACCGCCTTCCCTACCGACCGGGCCGGGTGGCCCGATCCGTGGCCGATCTGGTCGAGGAACTCAGCCAGGATGACTAGGGACCCGGGAGCTGGAGGTCCGGTCGCCTCACCGAACCGGGCGGCGTGGCACCGTGCGCCGGGGCCGAGCGCACGGTCACTTCGGCTCGGCCACCAACGACTCGTCCACCTGGGTCCGGATCGCCGTGAGCCGCTCCCGCCGCTCCTTCAGCTTGGCCCGGTAGGCGGGGTTGTCGGTGTCGGCGATCTCACTGCTCATGTCGCGGATGACCTCCCCGAGGACGTCACTGAGCTCGACGGCCAGTGCTTCGGACAGATTCACGATCATCGTTCGACCTCCCAGGTCATCCATACGGCGTGGCACGATCTTCGCGTCCGCCAGGCACGGGGCAGTAGGGCCATTGGTCCCACGTGCGGGAGTCCCCCGCTCCCGCGGGAGTCCGGCCGGGGAGGCACCCGTGGTCGGCGCAGAAAGGGACTTCCGACCCTTCCCACCGCCCACCCCCCGGGTGGAAGGTGCAACCATGAGAGCCGACCGGCCGACCGACGATCCGGTCAGAGCGCTGACCAGGGCGGCACGTCCCGTCACCGGCGTGGCGGAGGACTACGACTCGCTCCTGGACCTGGTCGGCGACCGGAGGATCGTCCTCATCGGCGAGGCGTCGCACGGGACCCACGAGTTCTACCGGGAGCGGGCCCGGATCACCCGGCGCCTCATCGACGAACGAGGGTTCACGGTGGTGGCGGTCGAGGGGGACTGGCCTGACGCGTACCGAGTGAACCGGTACGTGATGGGGATGTCGGTCGACCCCGACGCAGAGGCCGCCCTTCGGGGATTCCGGCGGTTCCCCACCTGGATGTGGCGGAACCGCGACGTGCTGGGTTTCGTCCAGTGGCTACGCGCCCGAAACGACGCCCAGGCCCACCCTGCCCGGAAGGCCAGGTTCTACGGGCTCGACCTGTACAGCCTGCGCACCTCCATCGAGGCGGTCATCGACTATCTCGACGAGGTGGACCCGATCGAGGCCGCCAGGGCCCGAGAGCGCTATTCGTGCTTCGATCATGTGGACGCCGAAGGTCAGGCGTACGGCCACTCACTCGTGTACCAGGGTGCTGCCCCCTGCGAGAACGAGGTCGTCGCCCAGCTGGTCGAGTTGCGCCGGCGTTCGGAGCTGTACCTACGCCGCGACGGATGGGTGGCCGAGGACGAGCTCTTCTTCGCCGAGCAGAACGCCCGGTTGGTGCGCGACGCCGAGGAGTACTACCACCAGATGTACCGAGCGGAGGTCTCGTCGTGGAACCTGCGCGACCAGCACATGGCCGGGACGCTCTCGGCACTCGTCGATCATCTGGACCGCCAGGCGGGGAACGCCAAGGTCGTCGTGTGGGAGCACAACTCCCACGTCGGCGATGCGAGGGCCACCGCGATGGGGCGACGGGGCGAGTTGAACGTCGGCCAGCTGGCGCGTCAGCGGTTCGGGGGGGACACCTTGCTCATCGGCTTCACGACGTTCGACGGCCGGGTCACCGCCGCCTCCGACTGGGGCGCACCCACCGAGCGCAAGCGAGTGCGCGCCGCCCGACCCGACAGCCACGAGGCGCTTCTCCACGAGGTCGGTCTGGGCCAGTTCTGGGTGGCCACGTCCGACCCGGCCGTGCAGCGAGCGCTGGAACTCCCCCGGCTCGAGCGCGCCATCGGCGTGATCTACCGGCCGGAGACCGAACTCCAGAGCCACTACTTCGAAGCCCAGCTGGACCAGCAGTTCGACGCGGTCATCCACATGGACCGCACCCGCGCCCTCGAGCCGCTGGAGCGCTCTCCGCTGTGGGACCGCGGTGAGCCGGCGGAGACCTACCCGAGCGGGATGTGACCGTGCCCCCCGACCGGAAGGAGGGCGACGTGACCTTCCGGGACCGCCACGCCGCAGGACGCCAGCTGGGGGAGTACCTCGCCTACCTGCGGGACGAGCGGCCGGTCGTGTTGGCGCTCCCCCGTGGTGGCGTGCCGGTGGCCGCCGAGGTGGCCGCCGCCCTCGGTGCGCCGCTCGACGTGATCGTGGTCCGTAAGCTCGGTCTCCCCTTCCAACCCGAACTCGGCTTCGGAGCCATCGGGGAGGGCGGTGTGCGCCTGTTGGACACCGACCTGATCCGCCGCGCCGGGCTCTCCGAGCAGGACGTGGCAACCGTGGAGCACCAGGAGCGGATCGAGCTCGCCCGCCGGGTCCGACGCTACCGGGGAGACCGACCCCCGACCCCGATCGGCGGCCGAACGGTCGTCATCGTCGACGACGGCCTCGCCACCGGCGGGACGGCGGGAGCGGCGGTCCAGGTCGCCCGGGCCCAGGGCGCCCGGCGCATCGTCGTGGCCGTGCCGGTGGCACCACCCGAGACCGTCGCCCAGCTGCGGCGCGAGGCCGACGAAGTGGTGAGCCTCGTGACACCGTCCCGGTTCGTCGCCGTCGGCCTCTGGTACGACGACTTCGGCCAGACCCCGGACTCCGAAGTGGCGACGTTGCTCCAGGGTCGCGACCCGGCAGCCGACGGGCGCCCGATCCGGACCCGGGAGGTGGTCGTCCCCGTTGACCAGGTCGAACTGGCCGGGTCCCTCACGCTGCCCCCCCGCCCGGTGGGCCTCGTCCTCTTCGCCCACGGGAGCGGGAGCGGCCGGCACAGCCCGCGGAACGTCATGGTGGCGGAGTCCCTCCACGCCGTCGGCCTGGGAACCCTGCTCTTCGACTTGCTGACGCCGGACGAGAGCCAGGACCGGAGCAACGTCTTCAACATCGCATTGCTGGGGCACCGCCTGCTCACGGCCTCGACGTGGCTCGGTCGGCACGAGGGCTGCGCCGACCTCCCGCTCGGCTACTTCGGCGCCAGCACGGGTGGCGGCGCCGCGCTGTGGGCGGCGGGCGCGCCCGGCAGCACGGTTGGGGCCGTCGTCTCCCGGGGCGGACGACCCGATCTCGCCGGTGACAGGCTGTCCACCGTGCACTGCCCCACCCTGCTCATCGTGGGCGGTGCCGACCGAGAGGTGCTCATGCTCAACCGGACGGCGGCCACCCGACTCGGGTGCCGGCACCACCTGGCGGTCGTGCCCGGGGCGGGCCACCTGTTCGAGGAGCCCGGGGCGCTCGAGGGCGTCGCCCAACTGGCCGGGAGGTGGTTCCTCGAGTACCTGCCGTCGCCGGAGGAGC
>Ga0224558_1000307_pt1 | contig 58501 bp, 62 predicted proteins | sample 714S32024metaG_FD_180682 | JGI IMG/M metagenome (GOLD analysis project Ga0224558, IMG submission 180682) | Peat soil microbial communities from Stordalen Mire, Sweden - 717 S3 20-24 | ecosystem: Environmental > Terrestrial > Soil > Wetlands > Peat | place: Sweden: Norrbotten County, Stordalen... | reverse complement strand
CGACCACCGCGCGGGCCTATCAGAAGACCAACCCGAAGCCGAACGCGTATGACTGCAACACGGGGAATGCGTTTCTGGCGAAGCTCAACTCCAGCGGTTCCACGCTGGACGATTCCACCTTCTTGAACGGCACGAGTTGCTTCGGCCAAGCCACAGGCTATGGCATCAGTGTGGATTCCGCCGATAACGCCTATATCACCGGATTGACGAACGATGCCACCTTTCCAACCCTGAATCCGATTCAGGGATTCGGCAGCACTCCGGAAACTTTCGTTACCGAGATGAACAAGACCGCCTCGCAACTGCTCTTTTCGACGGACTTGGGCTGCTGCGGCGACGCGGGCTACGGGATTCATGCGGATAACTATGGAAACGTGTACGTAGTAGGGACCACTAGCGGTGTAACGCTTCTAACAACCCCGGGCGCCGTGCAGACCGTTTTTGGAGGCGGCGGGCAAGACGGCTTCGTTACCCGCATCGCCCTCACCCAGGCCGATCTGTCGGTGGCCAATGGCGCGCCCGCGACGGTTCTCACTGGGACGCACCTGACCTACACCATCGTCGTCACTAACAACGGCCCGAGTACGGCGGACGTAGTCACGCTCAGCGACAGCGTGCCCAAAGGGACCACGTTCGTGAGCGCCGCTACCAGCTCCGGCTCATGCAAGACGCCGGCTGTCGGAGCCACCAGCGGCAGGGTGACTTGCACCGCCAGTTCGCTCGCCAACGGCATCGCGTTTACCGTGAGCATGGTGGTCGATGTGACCGTCAAGTCCGGCCATACCGTCACCGATACGGCCAGCGTCAGTTCGTTGGTCTTCGACCCGACCGCCACGAACAACTCGGCCACCGCCACCACCAAGGTGAACTGAGCGGGTGGGACAGGCCTCCGGGCCTGTCCCTTACTCGTCTTTCCCGGCGCAACAAGCGTCCTTATAACTGGAGGACAACACCGCCACTTGCCCATCGAACACGAAAGCCGCGCCTCCAAAGAGTTGCGCGACGCCTTCGACTCCGGACGCCCCCTCACCTACATCCGCTCCTCCGAAGAGCAGCGCATCGCCCGAGTGCTGCGTGAAGTAAGCCTCCGTCTCTCCTCCACGCCCACGCCCGTCTGGATCTGGAGCCTCACCGAAGGCCTGCACCGCGATGGGGAAGCCGCCCAGCCCGGCACCCAATCCCCACGCGCCGCGCTCGATTTCATCGCCGCCTCGAAAGACGCCGCCATCTTCCACTTGAAGGACTTTCACGAGCCCCTCCGCGAATCGCCCGATACCCGCCGCCGCCTGCGCGACCTCTACGAAAGCTGTCGCGACCAGCGCAAGTTCATCGTCATCAGCTCGCCCGTTCGCTCCATTCCGGAAGAGGTGGAGCGCAGCCTCCTCTATCTCGAACTCCGCCCGCCCGATCTCGTCGAGTTGGTCGACTTCCTCCGCGACGAACTGGCGCAGCACACGCCCGCTCCCGGCGCCGCGCCCGATACCACCGACGCGAACCTGCACCAACTCGCGCACTCCCTGCTCGGGCTAACGCTCGATGAAGCCCGCTACGCCCTGCGCCGCGGTCTGGCCGCCAGCCCCACTCTTGGGCCGGAAGCCATCCCGGCATTGCTTGAAGAGAAGCGCCTCCTGGTCAACCGCAGCGGCACCGTCGAATTCATCGCCGAAGGCGGCAGCATGGGCAACATCGGTGGTCTCGAAACCCTGAAGAAGTGGCTGACCGAGCGCCGCAAGCTCTTTCAAATGCGCGACACACTCAGCGCCGACATCGCCCCCAAGGGACTGCTCATGATGGGCATTCCCGGCTGCGGCAAAAGTCTCTCCGTCAAGGCGATTGCTTCGTACTTCAATCTGCCCCTCTACCGCATCGACATGATCGAGATCTTTTCCGGCAGGCACGGCAAGCCCGAAGGCGCGTTCGTGGCCGCCTGCAAAATGCTGGAAGACATGGCCCCCGCCGTTCTCTGGTTCGACGAGATCGAGATGGGCATCACCTCCACCGAATCCAGCGGCGAGCAGGGCCGCATCTTCGCCTTCTTCCTCACCTGGATGCAGGAGAAATCCCGCGGCCTGTTCGTCGCCGCCACCGCCAACCGCATCGACCTGCTGCCCGCCGAAATGATCCGCAAAGGCCGCTTCGACGAAGTGTTCTTCGTGGACCTGCCGCTCGACGACGAACGCCTCGAGATTTTCAAGATCCATCTGGACCGGCGCGGCGCCGATGCGGCCCGCTTCAACCTCGCGCAACTAACGGAGTTCACCATCGGCTGGACCGGCGCAGAGATTGAGCAGTGCGTGGTGTCCGCGCTGACCAAGGCCAAGCTGGCGGACCGCGAGATCGCCGACGACGATCTCCTAAGCGTCGCGGTGAGCATCGTGCCGCTCTCCCGCACCATGAAGGAGCAGATCAATCACATCCGAAGCTGGGCTTTCGAGCGAGCCATCCGCGCCTCCCCGCGCCAAGGCGGCCAGTGGTAAAAGCGTGTACTCTAAGTGTGGGGCGGGCGTCCACGCCTGCAAGCGGGTCTCCAGACCCGCTCCGCCGCCACCAGCCTGTAACCAGACAGGCAAATCCCCGCGCTTACAGAACCCCCGGCACCCGGCCGCCGATATCCGGTCGCCGACGCTTACTTTCGCGCGTCAAACCGCACTTCCACCTCCGTTACGACGTCGACGGGGTGGCCGCCCTTAAGCGTGGGCTTATAACGAAACTCCGACCACGGCACACTCTCACAGAGCTGCGCGCCGGTTTCCAGGTCCGAAACTTTGCCTTCCTTGTCGATGACCAGTTTGCAGCGAGCCGTTCCCCCCGCGGGCGCCCAGAGGGGTGCGCTTTGAACCGTCGGACCTTCAATCAGAAGAGCGCGTTGTTTATCCGCCGCTACCGTCACTTCCCGGACGTCCTCGGCGGAACCGGCCCCTTCCTTCGGTTTCGCGGCGCCGCTCTCCTTCGAGGTAACGGGCCGCAGCCGCGTCACCAGGAATACGGCCCTGGCGGGATAGCGTTTCACCCTGGTGCATAAAACCCTGGCATCCAAATCCGTCACATCCATAGCCAGCCCGGGCCAAGCCGTCCTGATGACACGGTCGCAGCTCGATGGGAGCGGATACCCGTTCTTGCCCTGGTCGGGGTCGCCAATCTCGTCAATCGCCTTTTGCGCATAGACCCCCTCGGCAATATACTCCTGGTTGGGGTCTACTTGCGTGGCCGATTTGAAGAACAGGCGGTAGCGGCGCAGGCCATTCATAAGGTATACGGAAGGTCCACCCGCGTTCATAGCGACATCGGTCGAGGTCGTTTCCATGAGAACCTCTTGGACCTTTCCCTGGATTTTGTCTGGCGGCGCCGCGCCTTTCTTGGATTCGTTGGCCGATGGGCCGCCCGAGCAACCGCCCAATCCGGCAAGAGTCAGTACGAGAAGGAAAAAAAGGTGCGCGTTACGGAACATACGCTGTGCCCTCGCTTTCAGGATGTTATTATCCGAATCTGAAGGTAGCACGGGGCATGATCGCTGACAACCCGGTCCGCCGGGCCATTCGTCCCCGCGCCCTGCTGCGCCGGTTTTGTGCAGGCCGTTTCCGGCAGCCCAACAGCGCCGGGTCGATATCGCCCCGATACACCGGCACGCCGCAGGCGATGCCGCGCTGCACCCGGCGCCCGAAATCTCCACGCCACGCGTATCCACCTGTTGTCTGGCGATGCGCCGGGGGGTGAACTGAAGCCCTCAGCCGCTTTCGGCAAACAACGCGGTATGATCCGATGGTGACTCTCTCCATTGAACTCGAGCGCGAAGATGACGGCCGCTGGATCGCGGAGGCCCTCGAAATACCTGAGTGATGTGTTACGGAACCACGCGCGAGGAGGCCATCGGCAATACGGAGCGCCTGGCCATTGAAGTCATCGAGGACCGCATCGCGCATGGCGAGATGCCCGCGTCTTCCCGCAACCTGTCTTTCGTCGTGCTCGAAGAGCAAATGGCCCGCAGCTAAGGCGAAGCGAGTACTAGCACTTTGCGGCGCACCGGCTGGGTTGTCAAGAGGCAGGCCGGATGGCCTGATTTGCGAGCTTGTCTTTCACCGCCATGCCGAGATCGTCCCAAGGTGCTAACCCGAACAGGCTGTAACAGGCTCGGAACCTGCGGAGCTCCCCCCTATCGATCCATAGCTATCGCCTAAATGGCTTCAAGACTCTAGGATTTGTTAGCCTGTTCCCGGCCTGTTAGCAGGCAGCATCCCTGGTTCGAGTCAGGTGGCCGCCAAGCTTATTCAACCGCGTTCGAAAACGGCATATGAATGATAAAGGTCGTCCCCACCCCGGCTGCGGTTTCGAAACTGATAGTGCCCTGGTGCTTCGTCACGATCACCGCGTGGGCGATAGCCAGACCCTGGCCAGTGCCTTTACCCACCGGCTTTGTGGTAAAAAATGGATCAAAAACCTTCGACTGGATGGCCTCCGGTATTCCCAGCCCGGTGTCGCTGACCCGAATCTCAACGCATTTCTCCTTCAGGCGAGTACTGATTCGGATGGTTCCCTTTCGGCCGGAGCCTTCGAGCACAGCGGAAATCGCGTGCGCGGCGTTCACGATCAAATTGAGCATCACCTGGTTGAACTCACCGGCAATGCAATAGACCAGAGGCAGATTCGGATCGAGATCGGTCGTCAGGTCGGCCACATACTTCCACTCGTTCCGGGAAACCGTGACCGTGCTTTCTATCGCCCGGTTGATATCTACTGGCATTTTCTCCAATGGTCCAGGATGCGAAAACTCCTTCATCGCCCGGACGATGCGGGCAACGTGGTCGACTCCCGCCAGTAATTGCCCAATCGCTTTAGGAATCTCCTCCTGGAGGTACTCTAACTCCACAGCGGTCACATCCGCGGAGTCGTCCGGCCTGGTTGACGGGCAGACCACCCTGATCAAGTCCCGGAAGGCATCCTCCAGGAACTTCCCGTTATCGCCGATGTACTGAATGGGCGTATTGATTTCATGCGCAATGCCCGCTGCGAGCTGACCGATGGATTCCAGCTTTTGGGCTTGCGCCAGTTCGCTCTCGAGCCGCTGGCGCTCAGTGATATCGCGGAAGACGCAGACCAGGCGCATGACTTCCCCGCCCGAGCCGGTGATGGGGCTGATGACAACGTCCCAGCGCTTCGAGATTCCTTTTCTGGTACGTGCGCTGCCTTGGTAGTTCCCGACTCCTCCGGCCGCCGCATCGGCGAGCGCGCGGCGGGCCTGCTGCTCGTTTGGTCCTTCCCAAAAACTCAGCCACCGCAGATCCAGAATACTCTCGCCGTCAGTCAAATCCAGCGACCTACGGCCGCCTGCACTCAGATAGAGCAGCGAACCCTGCAGGTCGAGGACGCAGACACCGTCGGATGTGCTTTCGAGGATGCGCTTATTGAACTCCTCGCTCGCGCGCAGGGCATTTTCCGCGAGCTTGCTCTTGGTGATATTGCGAGAGATGCCGAAAACTCCGATGATCTGCCCGCATGGGTCGGAAAGAGGCATTTTGGAGGTAGCCACCCAGGTCTCCCGGCCGTCTGCCCAGGTCTCCTTCTCGACCACTCCCATCATCGCCTGGCCGGTTTGCAGTATTCGCCGCTCGTCCTCGAACGTCTTAGCCGCATGGTGCCCGCCGAAAAAATCGAAATCCGTCTTGCCAACCGCCTGAGTGGCGTCGGTCAGCCCAAACAGTTTCGCGTGCGCACGGCTGATCCGCATGAAGCGGCTCTGCCGGTCCTTGAAGTAGATGTGGTCCGGAACATTGTCCATCAAGAACTCAAACAGATGCCGGTCTCCGGCAGTGGCTGCTGCGGTCTGCTTGCGCACACTGATATCGTGGACACGAGCGAAGCCCCACTCCCTGCCATCGAGTTTCGCGTAATCCGCCCTGATCTCAACCGGGAAAATGAAGCCGTCCTTGCGGCGGCAACGAGACTCCAGCGTGAGCGAGCCAGCCTGCTTCAGGGATTGCCAGTGCGCCAGCCAAACATCGGCGCCAAAATCAGGATCGACATCCTGCACGTTCATGGCGAACAGTTCGTCGCGAGAATAACCGAGAGCGCGGCAGGCGGATTCATTCGCGTAAAGGACGCTCCCGTCCGGTTGGACCCAGAAGACTGCATCTGCAGTGCGGTCGAGCGAGAATTGTGCCATCCGCTGCGTTTCTTCCATACTTTAATTCACGCTACCTTCGAACGCGACTCGCACGGCGCGGAGGCGCCCGCATCCAAGACCGGCAGCCGTGCGTCCGGGCCACCGCTCGCCGATTTCGAGACGCCGTGAGGCACAATCACGCAAATCGGTTCGACGACCCCCGTGGTCCAGGAGAAGCTCTGCAATCGCGCGATGGCCGATTGCGTCACTTCTTGTCCGTTGGCCAGCAAGAGGAGGCCGTTCTTGCTCCGCACATCCGCCTTGATGATCATCCCCGTGCGCAGATGGGCAAGGTCCACCGACCGCGATTCGCTTTGAGACGCTTCGACCTGCACTTCTTCCAACGCCGACAGGAATGCAGTGTTGTAGTCCTGACTGGTGCGCATCCGTGCGAGCGCCGACTCCGCGTCGGCTCCACGGACCAGCAACTCATCAAAGTCCAACGCCACCTTCAACAATTGCGCTCCGTTACTCACCGTCTCCGGCTCGCTTCGGCCATGCCAGGCAGTGTTTTGACCGGCTATCATGGCCGCCACGGCTTCGAGACGCGGGATTTTTGCAAGCAAGCGATGGCCCAGCGTGCTCTGTGACAGCAGCACCTTCTCTTCTTGTGGACTCAGCCGTTCCGCGGTGTAGAATTTGTCCAAAACATCCGGCGGGATGGTCACGCAGCCGATTTGCGAGAGCATGGCGGCGATTTCGAACTGCCAAACATCCGGCAGCTTTAGCTTCTCGGCCATGTGCCGCACGTACCGGGTGGTGCGGCTCGCGCGGCCGAACGCGGGAGGATTCACCAGGCTCAGAATCTCGCTCAACACCCCGATCGCGCCGTGGAGGGTCTTCTCCAACAGCTCATGCTCCGCCGTAATCAATCGGTATTGTTCGAGCGCCGCCCCCAGGGTGCGCACCAATACCTCGGGAGCACACGGCTTGGTCAGAAACCGAAACACGTGACCTTGGTTGACGGCCGCGATGGTATCCGGCAGATCCGCCTGACCCGTCAACATCACACGTACCGTATTGGGCGAGATCTTGCCCACGCGGGTCAGGAATTCGATTCCATTCATCACCGGCATGCGCAGGTCCGAAACCACCACGGCGAAAGGACCGTCTTCGGCAACCGCCTTGAGCCCCAGTTCGGGTCCTGGCGCGATTTGGATCTCAAAGTCCTTGCGAAAGCGGCGCGCGACGGCTTGCAACAGATTGATCTCATCGTCCACAAACAGGATGCGCTTCGACATGGGACCCCCTTCCCAGTCTGGTTTCCCTGGACGATCGCTGCCAACCGGCCAGCTTTTCACCCAGCCCGACTGCGGTGAGGCAGGCGACGGCGTCTGGGTCAAAACCGCCATTACCCAGCGCGTCAGCCACATGGACCGCGACGGAGGGGCTGTAGACCGCCGCCGGATCGGCTGGGAATTCATGATGCCGAAGAACGATTTCGGTGATGGGATCGGGAAGGGCCCATAGCCACAACAGATAGGCGCCGACTTCCGCGTGGGTGGTCCCAAAGGTCTGCACTTCCGCGATGCGATCGAGTACCCCCTCCTCGCTCGCGTGACGCATCGCTTCGTCGTACCTCTCCGGGTAGTTGCACGCCAGCAGCAGTTTGCCGACATCGTGCAGCAGTCCGCCGACGAACGCGTAATCCAGAGCCGCCGGGGAGAGTTCCAGCGACTGCGCAATACGCCGCGCAAGTCCGCCGACTGCGAGGCTGTGAATTTGGAGCCGCTCAATGGAAAAGTGGCGCAGACTCTTCGGCTGGAAGGCGCTAAACGCCGAGGCTACCAGCACGAGTTGTCTCACCATCTCCGGACCCAAGTAGATCACTGCCTGCGTTGGATCGGTGATCTGCCGTTGAATTCCGAAAAGGGCTGAATTCGCCATCTGCAGAACTTTGGCGGTCATGCCGATATCCTGGCTGACGACCTCTGCAACCTCTTTAGGCGACACATCCAGAGACCGCAATACCTCCATCAAACGCAGATACAGGGATGGAACGCTGGGCAAGTTGTGCAGACCCGATATCAGTTGCTTCAACGCCGGATCGTCGAGCATAACCCGCAGACTGAAAGCGCGCCCCACGGTAGCGCGGATTGTGGCGGCATCACATGGCTTTACCAGATACTGATGAGCCAGAGTTGCCGAACGCACGGCGATCTCCTGATCCGCGGTGCCGGACAGGACCATCCGCACCACCTGGGGATGACGGCTCACCACCTTCGCCAGCAATTCCACTCCGCTCATCTCCGGCATCCGCAAGTCGGTGACCAGGACCTCGTAGTCGGATTGCTCCAGCAACTCCAACGCTTCGCGGCCGCTGGTAACAAAGGCCATCCGCCACTCATTCCGCAGCGGATAAAGCATGCGCTTTAGCCCGTCGAGGACCCTTGGTTCGTCGTCTACAAAGAGAACACGTTTCATGCCTGACACCGGTTCCTCACCTCTGCCGGGTTCGCAGCCGCAATCGGCAGTAGAATTTCGAATTCCAGTTCGAACAGCTCTCGCCGGGCCGGAGCGCGGCAGCCGGAATCGGACTCTGCTGATACCGCAGCTGAAGCCAGTGGCGGAGCAATTTGTCCATTCCGATTACGAGCCGCGATCCTGGCCGCAAACCTTCTAGTCCAACATGTCGGCGCGGCTTTGCCAGTTTCGAGGAATTCTCTGTAAAAACGACGACTGGAACAGAAGAAACGCGAGCAGTGGCTCATCGGTTCCGCATGTCCGCAAACGCCGGATCGGCTCGCACAAAATCTTGAGCGTACCGCGTGAGGGCGCCATGGGCGTCGTTTATCTGGCCGCACGGGCCGATGGTGCCTTTTCGCAAACGGTCGCTCTCAAAAATGCCTGACCCTCGCCTGGGAACTCGTGTAGCCTGTTGCGCAGGAAAAGGCGGGAAGCCACGCTGGACACAGCGCCTTGTATTGGCGCTAGGCCCAGATGTGTAAGGGCTCCCACACCTGGAAGCGATCCCGTTCTTTGATGTTGCACTGCCCATCCCTGAGTACAAAGTTATGGCCGAAATCAGCCGGATCCCGGCCCGGCTTGCGAAGGCGATGGCCAGCCTTTACGAAGGCAAATCGTCGAGCTTGGGGCGGGTAACATCCAATAGCTCCCTTCCCATCACCCCGACCGGTACTCCCTAAACTACGAGATGTCGCTCGAAACGCTTCTTTTCGGCGGATTCGGTCAATGATATTACAGCGGCGATTACCTGACCCGCATGATCGTAAATAGGACAGGTACGGGCATGGATGGCGGCTAGTTGCCCGTTTTCTCGCGCGTAAAGAAACTCCTCTTCTATCACCATGCGCGCTGCCACGCACCGCCTCCACGGCCATTCGTGAGGACTGTACGAACGGCCGCTATCAATATGACTCATGCTGGGAAAGCCGACGGAATGGAGCCGCCGTATATTGTCTCCCAGGATCGAGCGTGCTTTTTCGTTCGCAAACGTGATGTCACCGGACGCGGCATCTGCCAGCAGCACGCCCAGCGGTACTTGATGGAGAACGCTTTGCAGACTCGCCGATTCCGTTTTCCACATCTCAACAGCTCGATGATGGGCCTGCGCGTAGGTGGTCGCCTCAACACGGTTCCTGAGCATCCCGACCAACACGGCCGTAATCACCGCCGAGATCGAGAATACCCCGACGCGGACTATCCCGTCCTCGGATGCATACCCGAACCACAGTAGCTCGTACAGGCTGCTGACAGCGGTGGCGATCAAACCAGCTCTCATTCCCGCCCAGAAACCCGTGCACACTATGGCTGCCAGCAGAGGCAACCCGGGGACGGCTACACTGATTCCAAAGAAGTGCAAAATCTCAAGACTCAGCGTGACGACCGCGAGCGGTGCCGCAGTCTTCACAAAATGACAAAGACCGGGAATCCGGAGAGCAGCCAATCGGGCTTCCGGACGGGGTCCGGGCATTGGTTTGACTGAAGGAGTCAGGCTGCTCCGCAACGCCGTGCCGAATACATCTGGGAAGGGATGATCAACCGAACTCATGGAGACGGACGTTGCACGGTTGTCGCCATCGCAATCTATTGTGTTTCGAGTCCGTTAGCGAGATGAGCTTGGCAGTGAGTTGACGCTTTGCCGTCAGCCGTCAAGATAATGACAACAGGATATACTTCTCCTAAGATAGGGATCGGAATCGCACAGTGAGATTTCGAGGAGTTTCCGTCGCCTTATGCCTGAACTCTGGCATTGCTGGTTCGGTCTATCGGTCGTGGGCAAACAGGGGCGCCCGCGGAACGAGTCGTGTGAGGTGAATCGCCGGTTCGAGACTCGGATCTCATCAATGACATCAATAACTCAATCGACTTCCGCCTCAGAAGTTGTCCGGCCTGTTCTCAGCCTGTTCGCAGGCTTTGTTAGGCTGCTTCAAACTTGTAGCGGCCCTCACCGCGCTGGGGAGTCGCCGGGATGAGCCTGGGGATGCCAAAATGGGAATATGAGCGCAAATCCGCCGCCTGGCGAGGGCAGCACACTCGACCCTTCCGATTGGCCGGGCTTTCGGGCGCAGGCTCACCGGATGCTGGATGACATTCTCGACTACGTCGAAAACATCCGCGCACGTCCCGTCTGGCAACCGCTTCCCGACGAGGTGCGGTCCCGGTTCTGTAGCGATGTTCCCGAGGCGCCGTCCGATCTGGCCGCCGTTCATCGGGAATTCATGCGCTATATTTTGCCTTTCGCCACCGGCAACACGCACCCGGGTTTCATGGGCTGGGTGCATGGCGGCGGCACACCCGTTGGTATGTTGGCGGAGATGCTCGCGGCGGGGCTGAACGCCAACCTGGGGGGGCGCGATCACGCCCCTATCGAGGTGGAGCGCCAGATCGTCCGGTGGATGCGGCGGATCTTCGGTTTTCCGGAGAGCGCGACCGGCCTGTTTGTCACGGGAACCTCGATGGCCAACCTCATCGGCGTCCTGATTGCCCGCGATACCGAGCTTTCCTTCGAAGTGCGGTGCGCGGGTGTCGCCGCAAGTTCGAAAAAGCTCGCGGCCTACACCTCGGTGGCGGCCCACAACTGCATTGGGAAAGCCATGGACATCTCCGGCATCGGCAGCGATGCGCTCCGCTTGATTCCAGTCGACGGACACCATCGCATCGACCTAACCGCCCTGGAGGAAGCCATCGGCGCGGATCGGCGCGCGGGCTTTACGCCCTTCCTGGTGGTGGGCACTGCCGGCACCGTCGACACAGGGGCCATCGACAACCTCGACGCCCTGGCCGGTATCTGCCATCGCGAGCGGCTCTGGTTCCATGTCGACGGCGCTTATGGCGCGCTGGCGATTCTGGCTCCGGATCTGGCGCCGCGGCTTACGGGCATCGCGCGCGCGGACTCGCTGGCTTTCGACTTTCATAAGTGGGGCCAGGTGCCCTATGACGCCGGGCTCATTCTGGTGCGCGACGGCGTGCTGCATCGCAAGACCTTTGCCACCTCGGCTGCTTATTTGAGAAAGGAACTGCGAGGCCTGGCGGCAGGCGCGCCTTGGCCCTGCGATTACGGGCCGGATCTATCGCGCGGTTTTCGGGCGCTGAAGACCTGGTTCACGCTCAAAGTGTACGGCACCGCGGCGCTGGGATCGGTCATTTCACGGACGTGCGCCCTGGCCCGTTACCTGGAAAGCCGCATCGCCGAAATGCCGGAATTGGAGCTGTTGGCGCCGGTGGAGCTCAACGTGGTCTGCTTCCGTTATCGCGCGGAGGATGCGCAGCGCCTTAATCCCAGGATCGTCATCGAACTCCAGGAGTCCGGGGTAGTGGCGCCGTCCACAACCGTCATCGATGGGAGCCTGGCGATTCGCGCGGCCATTGTAAATCACCGGACCGGCATGCGGGAGATCGACCTATTAGTGGAAAAGACCGTGGCTCTGGGACGCGCGCTGCAAGCGAGTGCCCAGGCCAGCGCCGCCCGGAGCGGCGCGCCGCGCGAGGCACGGGGCGCGGATTGGCCGCCGCAACGCGCGCGCGAATCCGCCCTGCGCGATCTCAGCGGCCGCATCGCATCCGACCCCGGCGCTATGAGTCTGCGATTTGAGCGCGCCTCTTTGCTCGCCGATATGGGCCGAACTCTGGAAGCTAGGAACGCCTATCTCGATCTACTGGCGCGCGAACCGTCGCATCGGCTCGCGTTGAATAATCTGGGCACGTTGCTGCATTCGACCGGTTATCGCACCGCTGCGCGCACGGCCTATGCCGAAGCCGTGGCGCGCCATCCAGGCGATCCCATGAGCCACGTGAACCTGGGCAATGTCCTCCACGAAAGCGGCGAGTTTCACTCCGCCCGGGAGCACTATGAGACCGCCCTCCGGCTCGACCCCGGCCATGCGGAAGCCCATCAAGGCCTCGCGTATGTGCTGGCCGATCTCGATGACCAAGAGGGCGCCCAATGGCACCGGCGCAGAGGTTTCGAGGATCGTCCGGTTATTGCGTTGCCGTATCGCGGACAAGGGCCCCCTGTGTCGTTGCTCTTGCTGGTCTCGTCGCTCGGCGGCAACATCCCGACCCGCAATTTGCTGGACGACCGCGTCTTCCAAACATTCGTGGTAGTACCCGAGTTTTACGATTCCAATGTGCCCTTGCCGCCGCATCAAGTGGTGTTCAATGCCATCGGCGACGCCGACCTGGCGGCGGCCTCCCTGAATGCCGCGCAGTCCGTCGTAGCTCTCACCACTGCGCCGGTGATCAATCTGCCTTCGGCGGTACTGGCGACCGGGCGCGCGGATCATGCGCGGCTTTCGCGCCTGCCGGGCGTGGTGTTGCCGGTGACCGTCAATCTGCCGCGGGAGCTCCTCTGCTCTCCGGAGGCCGCGGCTACGGTTGCGCGCCACGGCTTCCGCTTCCCGCTGCTGGTGCGCACGCCCGGCTTTCATACGGGGCGCCATTTTCTGCGGGTCGAAAACGCGGAAGCCCTGGCCGGTACGGTGGCGCAGCTTCCCGGGAAGGAGTTGACCGTCATCGAGTTCCTCAACGCCCGGGGCGCCGACGGAAAAGTGCGCAAGTATCGGGTGATGATGATCGGTGGCGATCTCTATCCGCTTCACGTGGCGATTTCCAGCCATTGGAAAATTCACTATTTCACCGCCGAAATGGCGGAACAGCCGGACCATCGCGCCGAGGACGCCGAGTTTCTGGAGAATATGCCGGAGGTGCTCGGACCGCGCGCCATGGAGGCGCTCGTGCATATTCAAGCCACGCTCGGCCTGGATTATGCCGGAATCGATTTCGGTTTGAGCGCCACCGGAGATCTTTTGCTTTTCGAAGCTAATGCCACCATGGTGGTCAATCCGCCCGAGCCCGACGAGCGGTGGGCATACCGCCGCCCAGCCGTCGAGCGGATCTTCGCCGCTGTCCGCCGGATGCTGACAACGCACCGCTGAGCCAGTAAGTTACTAGACACCAGCGTCAGGCGTCAAGGATTTGACGATTGCCGCTCGCCGTCAAGACGGCAACACATCTCCTCGTTTCCATGTGGTTGGAAACAATGCAACGCCAACACGGCTAATGACCTGCTTCCCTCGCGTATATGAACATTGCCTCTGCCATCACTATCACATCGCCTGACGCTGCTCCAGCCCCTGCTTGCACGCACTCCACTGCATGGTTGGACAGAGGAATCCGAATGGGAGTCTTGCGCCCGAAGCAGTTCTGACGAAGGAGACAAAAGGAGGAGCAAGACGATGTCAACGTCGATAGCTGGAGACATGCTGGACTACAGGCGGCGATCGGCCGGCCGTGTCAGGCGGGGCGGCCCCGACGTTGGCATGCTGATCGGTATTGCGATCGCATCGATTGCCGTAATCGCGGGGATCGCCGTTACCGGCGTTAGCGCCCGCTATTTCTTTCAACCGACTGGTGTCCTAATCGTTGTGGGTGGAACCCTCGGTGTCATGCTGATTACGACTCCGCGCCGCACGCTTCTCCTTTCGCTTCGGCGCACTTTCAATCTCTTTTCCCAGGCAACGTCCCCCGCCCCGGAGGACTTAATCGAGGAAATTGTTTCGTATGCCAGGATTGTCCGGATGAATGGCATCCTCGCGATCGAACCTGGCATTGATCGGGTAAGCCACAGCTTCCTCCGGGACGCACTGCTTCTTGCAATGGACACGGAGGGGCGCACCGCATTGCAATCGGCCCTTGAGAATAAAACACGGCTCTGTGAGAGGCAGAGCGAGGCCGCCGCCAAAGTGCTCGAAATCGCGGGAGGCTTCACTCCCACCATGGGTGTGCTCGGTACCGTGGTCGGACTGATCGACGTTCTCCGGCAATTCTCGGGTCTGTCCGCGACTGCCTACGGTGTCGGAGCCGCTTTTACTTCGACGATCTACGGGCTGGCGCTGGCCAATCTCCTGCTGCTGCCAGCGGCGCAGCGCATTCGGGCACGGGCCTCAGAAATATTCGATCTTCAGGAGTTGATGACAGAGGGCGCTCTGTGCCTGTTCGATGGCATGCATCCGAGGCTCGTCCGCCACCGCCTCCATTCCTTCTTGAATGCCGTACCCGATCCCGATCGCTCCCTTCAGACTGTCGAATCTGCACCGGAAGCCGGGCAAATATGAGGCCGAAATATCTGCAGAGCGCCACGCATCAGCGCGACCGATGGATGGTCAGCTATGCGGACGTACTGACCATTCTCTTGATCTTCTTCGTGGTAGCCGCCGCCAAGAGTCTGGAAGTTCCGCGGGCGCACACGGTTGTTCCCGTCCAGCCGGTTATCGGGCACGCCGAAGCCGAGTTGCCTCGCACAAATCTGATTCGCGCCCAGGAACGTCTCAGAGAGCACGGGCTAGAACCCAAACTCGAACCGCGCGGTCTCGTCATCAGCCTGCCACAGGTGATTCTCTTCTCCTCCGGTGAGGACACCGTGAGTCCCCAGGCTTTGCCCACTATCGCGCAGATTGCGGACGTCCTTCGCGAGCTCCCAAATGATGTGCGGCTCATCGGCTATGCAGACCCGGTTCCCATACACAATCGTCGCTTCCGCAGCAACTGGGAACTTTCGATGGCACGCAGCCAGAAGATCCTCGATCTGTTCAGTACGCGCTACGGCATTTCGGAGTCGCGCCTTTCGGTCGCCAGCTACGGCCCTTATCGTCCGGCCGCCCCGAACGACACCGTGGACGGCCGGGCGTCAAACCGGCGCGTCGAGATCGTGATTCTGGATGACTCGCGTTCTTTCCGCGAGCCTGCGTAGTTTAGTATCCTCCTGCGCAATGGTCACACCGACACCGGCCGTGCGCTTCGCGGCAATCCACTTTGATAAGTAGGATTCCGCGGCCAGCGTTTCCAGCGCACGGTCTTCCGCAAAGCGGTGCTCGGACAACCGTCTGTCGCGCAGTTTCTCGACCAGCCGGACGCGGCGTTGGGCTGCCTGGACCGCCGCACGTTGGTCACCTAGCGTGCGCTCCCGGCGAACGCGCTCTTCGTCCATTCCCGCGGCGTCGTTCTTGGCACGCAAGCGATAGAATCCCAGTGAGGCGAGATCGCACCCGAGTATCGAACTCCCCGAGATCGCGTCACGTTCGACGCTGAGACGCTCGGCCTGCAAACGGGCTATGCGTTCCTGCACCAGGCTCAATGCCGCCAGACAGGCTGCCAGGCGGCTGTCCTCCAATTGGAGTTGCGTCCGGTACCACTCCAGCACTCGGTCCAGCCGGAACTGGAAGGTTGACATGCGGAGTTAGAGCCTTTCTGCGATCGACCGCATCCGAATAAGGGTTTCGGGCAAGGGTGAAGCGGCGGCGTCCTGCTGTAGAAATGCGTTGATCTCCGGACGCAGCCGCACAGCCGCATCGAGCCGCGGATTACTGCCGCTGACGTAAGCGCCCAGTTCAATCAAGTCCTTCGATTCGTCGTAGACGGCCAGGGCTTCGCGGATCCTTCTTGCGGCGCCCAAATCGGCCGCTTCGGAGATCTGCGTGGAGAGCCGGCTGAGGGAATGCATCACATCGATGGCGGGATAGTGGCCAGCCGCGGCGAGGCGGCGCGATAGGACGATGTGCCCGTCCAGGATGGACCTCACGGCGTCGCTAATCGGTTCATTGAAATCGTCGCCTTCCACCAGTACGGTAAAGAAGCCCGTAATCGAGCCCTTCCGAAAGTTACCGGCGCGCTCCAGTATTCTGGGCAGCAGGTTGAAGACGGAAGGTGTGTAGCCCTTCTGGCTGGGCGGCTCGCCGGCAGCCAGCCCGATTTCCCGTTGGGCCATAGCCAGCCGAGTGACCGAATCCATGATCAACAGCACATTGGCGCCCTGGTCGCGAAAATACTCGGCGATTGCCAGAGCCACAAAGCAGGCCCTCACGCGCAAGGGGGCCGGCCGGTCCGAAGTGGAGCACACCACCACCGACCGCTTGCCGCCCTCGGCGCCGAGATCGTGTTCGAGGAAAGCGCGCACCTCACGATTGCGTTCGCCGATCAGCGCGATCACCGTGAGATCTGCGGAATTGTGGCGCGCCATGGCACCCAACAGCATGCTCTTTCCGACTCCGCTGCCGCCAAAGATGCCCATGCGCTGCCCCTTGCCGCACGGAACCAGACTATCGACGGCACGCACACCGGTAACGATCCGCTCAGTGATGTGCTCGCGGTCCAGAGGGCTGCCGGGCGAACAGTGCAGCCGGTACGACGCCGGGCCCCGTAGGGGCGGCTTTCGATCGATGGGCTTTCCAAAGCCATCCAGAACGCGGCCGATCAGATCGGGGCCAACGTGCACTTGCGCATCGTCGGGGCGCGCGATGACTTGATCCCGCAGTTGAATTCCATCGATCTCTTCGAGCGGCATGGACAATACGTGTCCATCGCGGAAACCGACCACCTGCGTGCGAATGCGGCGTCCGGAGGAGGTAAGCACCTCGCAACAATCGCCAATGGCCACGGCCGGCCCGCGGGATGCCACCAATAGACCTACGAGTTCCACGACTTCACCAGTCCACGGCAGGAGCTCAACGTTGCGCACCTGCGCAATATACGAGTTGAAGTCTACAGGGTTGGGGAAAGTCATTTGCGCGCCTCCAACTGGTCGGTCAATCCGCATTCAATCTCGCGCAGTTGGGTCTCCACGGAAGCATCCAGCGCTCCGCGCTGGATCTCAAACACCGCTCCACCTTGCTGTTGCGAGGCGTCATGAATAACCTCAATGGCCTGGCTGCGTCCCATCTCATCGAGACAACTGCGGACTATTTTTGCCTGATCGGGATGCACGCGGACCCGATAGACTTCCTGCGCCTGCAGCTTCTCCAGCGCCGCTTTGATGAGGGCGCCCAAGGCGGAAGTATCCACGGTGAGTTCACGATGCAGCACACGCCGCGCGATCTCGACGGCCAGCCGTACGGTATCGACCTCTGCACGATGAATGGTCTCCGCACGCAGCGAGGCCACCTCGACGACGGTCGCAGCCAGTCTCTCGATGGCCCCGCGAACGTCAGTCTCCAGGCTTTCTCTGGCCGCGGCTTCGCCCGCGCGCAATCCCGCGTCGAATGCTTCCCGCGATTGTTTCTCCATCTGTGAGGCGAATCCACTCACTTTGGCGCGCAGTTGTGACAACTCTTCGGACGCTAGTGCGATTTGAGGCGGCGGCGCGTCTTTGGATGGCGGCTTGGACCCGCTCCGCCAGACGAGGGGTATTACGTCGCCTTCGGGATCCTTCAGCAGCTTAGACAACATATTCGTCGCCGCCGCCGCGACTCACCGAAAGGACGCCTTGCTGCTGCAACTCCCGCACCACTGCCACCAGTTGCCGTTGGGCAGCCTCCACATCCCGGATCCGGACGGGACCCAAGGCGTCCATATCCTCATCCAGCATCTCGGCGGCGCGTTGCGACATACACTGCTTGAAATGATCGCGGACCTTGCCTAGAGTTCCTTTTAACGCCGTTGTGAGGACCTTCCGGTCGGCTTTGGCGATCAACTTGGCGATGCCTTCTTTGTTAATATTCAGGACGTCTTCAAACACGAACATCAGGTCCCGCACAGACGCGCCGAGGTTCTGGTCTTCCTCATCCACTTTTGCCAGAATGGTCTCCACCAGTGCCGGATCGACCCGGTTCAGGAGGCTGGCCAGGGTACGCATCCCATCCGATCGCTTCACCTGCCGGAGGTTCTTGACCTTGCTGCCGATGGCCTCCGCAATACGCCTGAACACCTCGGGTGAGATGCTGTCCAGAGAGGCCACGCGGATGGCTACCTGGGGCTGCATGGCCTCGGGAAGCGCGGACATCACCGCCCCGGCCTGCTCGGCCGGCAGGTTCGAAAGAATCAGGGCGATCACCTGCGGGTGTTCATCCCGGATGAATCCAGCTAGCTGTTGCGGATCGGTGTCCTGCAGTAACTCAAGTTCGGCCGAGCCCTGGCTGGCGGCAACCGGAGCGGAAGCTTGCAGGATTCTTTGAGCGGGCTCCGGGCCAAGAGCGTGCTCCACCAGTCGGCGGGCGCATTCGGCGCCGCCCTTCGCGAAGAATTGGCTGCTCGCCGCCAGGGCTTCGAACTCGCGGAACACACCCAACATGCGATGGGGCTCCACGGCGTGCAAAGTGGAGATCTCGCGCGTGATTTGGCGAATCTCGTCAGGCTCCAAATGGCGCAGTACGTCGCCACCGATCTGGTCGCCGACCCCCATCAAGAACATGGCGGCCTTGCGGGCCCCCGGCACGTCTTGCGATGTTTCTGTGGATTCAGGCATGATGCGCTCCCGACCTGGTGGTTTCGTTCTGCAGGAGCCACATGCGTAAGGCGTTCGCCGTTAGGGCGGGCTCTCGCTTGGCCAATTCTCGAATGCGCTTGGCCAACTCCTGGCTGTCCTCCTCTACGGAGATCAGGTCCGTCCGGGCGGCTAGCTGCTCCGCAGTGGTCAATGCTGTGCTTGCGGGATACAACTGAGGCAGCTCTACGGGGTTGTTCAACTCGTCCAGATGGCTGACAGTCGCGATATGCTTTCGCCTCCTAACCTTGACAAAGATGCGGAATGCAACCAGCAGGATCGCCAGCGAAGACACGGCAGCAGACAGATAACCCCGGTACTTGATAAGCCACCGCAGCCAGACCGGGTCGTTGTTGGGCAAGGGCGCCGCGGGCGGCATCGCGGGCGGTTCGGCATTCTGGCTGGACTCGAAGGGCAGCGTCTCGACGACCAACTGGTCGCCACGCTCGACGCTGAGTCCGGTGACTCCGGCCACCAGCTCTTTGATCGTCTTCAGTGTCTCGGGAGTAGGAGGAATCAACACACGGCGCCTTTGCGGTCCGCTGCCCTCCCAGTGCACCACCTGATCGATGAGCACGGCCAGGGACATACGCTTGATCACGCCCTGTGGAATCCGGGTGTGCCGAATCACGCGGCTGGTTTGATACGCGATGTTTTCCGTGCGCCGCGACACGCCACCGGCGCTGGCTTTAGCCGGGGCTGCGCCATTAGGCAGATTCGAGGCCGTTCCGGGAATGCCGGATGAGATGCCGCGCTCAGTCACGTCTTCGGACTTCTGGGAACTGGCCATTACGGAGCGCGTGGGGTCCAGGGTCTCTTCCTGCTGTTCGCCGCTGGTCAGGTCGTAATCCACCGAGGCCCCGACACGGTAGCCATTCGGGCCCAGCAAAGGGTCCAAGGTTTCCGAAATCTTGGCAACCAGATTATGCTCGATCTGCTGCCGCATCTCGATCAGTTCGCCGGGGGCCTGGGTTCCGTCCGCGCCCGCCGTTCTGGTCCTGCGGGTCAGCAACGTGCCGTTCATATCCACCACCGAAATCGCGTCGGGCGCCAACCCCTCGACGGCGCTGGCTACCAGGTTGGTAACCGCCAGGACATTTTGCGGCGACATCTGCGCGCCCGGATGGAGCTTGACCATGACACTGGCCTTGGATGGTTGCTGCTGATCCAGAAACACGGAGTCTTTGGGCAGCGTCAGGTGGACGCGGGCCTGTTCCACCTCCGCCAGGCTCATCACGGATCGTTCGAGTTCTCCCTCGAGCGCCCGCTTATAGTTGATATGCTCGACAAAATCCGTAGTGCCGAAGTTGGTCTTGTCGAACAATTCAAAACCGATGCGGCCGGTCTTCGGCAGCCCGGCGGCGGCCAGCGCGAGGCGCGACTCGGCGAGTTTCGCCGATGGCACGCGCACGGTACCGCCGCTCTCGGCCAGCCGGTATTCCACGCCGGTCTCCTTCAGTTTCTGGACCACGCCAGCAGCGTCTTCAGGCGCCATCCCGGTGTATAGCGCGCTGAACTCGCTCTCGTGTTTCCAATGCACGAGCGCGGCGAGCAGGAGACCCGTCAACAGCGTCGCCGCCACAATGGCGATGCGTTGTTTGATGGATAGGCCGGAAATGAGCTTGGTTATCTGGCGCATGTATAGGGTGCCGGGGCGATTTATTCCGCGATTCCTAGATCTGCATCTTCATGACTTCCTGGTACGCGTCCACTACCTTGTTTCGAACCTGCAGACCGAGTTCGAAAGCCAGCGAGGCCTTCTGCGTGGCCAACACGGCCGTATGCAACTCCTCGTTTTCCCCGGTCATGAATTTCTGCACGGCATCGGAGGCATCGTTGTTCAAGGATTCCAGCTTGTCGATGCTTCCAGTCAATATCTTCTGGAATTCGCCCGATCGATCCGTGGACCGGGCCGGTGCGACCAGGTCCGGCATCGATATGGGTGTGATATTTGAGATCGGCGCGGTCACTCGGAATTCTCCTATTTCAGCAGATCGATGGATTTCTGGATCATATCTTTAACCGCCGACATGGCCGCCACATTCGCTTGGTAGCTGCGATTTGCGCCCATCAGGTCGACCATGTCCTCCGCCGGATTGACTTTGGGCAAGGCGACGTAGCCTTGGGCGTCCGCATCGGGATGGCCAGGCATGTAACGCTTCTCGGGTGCACTGGTGTCCAAGGAAATACCGGCGACCTTGACGCCAGTGAGCTGCTCTCCCCCCAGTTGGGCCTGCAATTCCGAACCAAAAGCGGAACCCACCTCCTCGCTGGAGAAGATCGCATCTTTGCGGCGGTACGGGCCTCCGTCCGGAGTGCGGGTGGTTTCCGAATTGGCGATGTTTTCCACCAACAGCGCGGCGCGCGTGCGCTGCGCCGCCATTCCGGAAGCACTGACCGAGAGTACCGAAAACAGACTCATTAGCTACCTCCCTTAATGGCTTCTCGCACTTGCTGGATTTCGGAGTGCATCAGGTTCGTGGCCACGCTGAAGCGCATGGCATTCTCAGCCAGAAGCCGCGCTTCCCGGTCCAGATCCACGTTGTTGCCGTCGTTCCGCACCGCTAGCCCGGATACCTGAACGGCCGCTGGGGAACCGCCATCGACGGCAGCCTGCAGGCTGGCTTGAAAATCCACGTCCTGCGTTTTGTAACCTGGGGTGTCGGCGTTGGCAATATTGGAGGCAACCAGCTTCTGGCGGAGGCTGAGCACATTCATATATTGCTCGAGGCTGTTAGTCAGGCTGTCGATCACGATGCTAGCGTGACAGCAAGCGCCGTTCCATTTGCCTTTGCTAAAGAATCACACAGATGGGCTGAGGACGATGAGCAAATGTCGGCGCAAGGTATGTCAGGCAGGTGACGTGTCAGTCAATTGACAGGCCGGGTGGAGTGAGGAACAGCTTTACGCCTAAGCGGGATGTGCAGATCGTTCGGACGCGTCCGCTCCCACAGGTTCTGCGACCGATCGAAGATGCGGCCGGCGCGGGGGGGCTCGCAAGGAAACGCCCGCCGCTGTTCCGCGGCGCTCTTCAGATTTTAGCGCCTTAGCTGCTGGAACCGGAAGTTGAGTGTTCCGTCGGGATCGGAGGACATGCCATACTGCATCATTTCTGCGTGCAGGCGAGCAAGCGCTTAGCAAGAAAAAGGGCCGAACCCGTTGAGGTCCGGCCCGAGCCTACCCACTAGTTGACAGGAGATCACTGCAAGAGTTTGAGAATCGCCTGGGGCGACGAGTTGGCCTGCGCCATAGCGGCAACGGACGCCTGCTGCAAGACCTGTGACTTGGTCAAGTTGGCAGCTTCCGTGGCGACGTCCGCGTCGCGAATATCGGATTCGGCGGAGGACACGTTGGTAATCTGAGAATTAGCAAGGTCGATCGCGTACTGCAGCTTGTTCTCGCCGGCTCCGACGGCCGCCTGAACCGTGCCGAGCTGGTTCAAGGCGGTTTGTATGGCGGTGACAGCGGCCAGCGCGTTGCCCGTGCTGCTGGCAGTGGCGCTTGGCGCGGTGACCGTCTGAGCACCGGCGGCGGTGAACGCGCCTGCTGCAACATTCGTGGAGGCCGTAAAGCTATTGGCGCTCTGGAATGAGATTCCGGTCCCAGCGGTATTCAACACCGCGTAGACCCCGATCGCGGAGGTTTGCGCGTTGATGGTAGCGATATCGGAGCTGAGCGTGCCGCCGCCCGCCGCGTTTGGCAGGTTAACGGTTGCGGTGCCTTGCCCATTTTGGAAGGTCAGAGTTTCCGCCTGGGCGGCCCACACGGGGGCGCCAGCCGCATTGTAGACGCCGACGTTGGTAGCGCCGGTGGCGGTGGTGGCAATCGGGTCTACCAAGTCGTTGGTTGCGGTATTCACCGTGAACGGAGTGCCGCCGCCGAACTGGATCTGGCCGTCGGCGCCGACCTGTGCGGTGATGCCGTACGGGGCCAGTTGGCTGTCCAACGAGCTGACCACCTGGGCCTCGGTCAGACTGGTTCCCGCGGCAGCAGTTAGCGTGGCCGTGAAGTTAGTCGCGGCGTTGTTACTGATTAGATTAAACGTGAATGTCTGGCTTGCGCCCAGACCGGCGTTGCCCAGAAATGTTGCGCCGGGAGCATCCAGACGGACCGTATTGCCCGTCAGCTCCGTACCGCCCGCCGCCACAGTGGTGTTGGCCAACCCGAGGGCGGTGGCGTCTACGGAGTTCGCCGGTCCGCTGAGATCAATTTCGACCTGGGAGTTCGTCAGACTGTTTCCGCCGCCGATGAAGACTTGGTTCTGAACGTTGAAGGTGCCACCCGTATTCAGGCCGATATTGGAGGCCTGTTGTGAGATCTGCGAAACGAGTTGCTGGTATTCCACGTTGATGTTATTGCGGTCCCCGGTGAAGGTAGTGGTGGCTGACTCGGTGGCCAGGGTCTGCAGGCGATCCAGCATGGTGCTGATGTTGTTCAAGCCGCCATCGATGATCTGCAGAGTGCTGACGCCGCTGTTGCCGTTCTGCACACCTTGGGTGAGCTGTGCAACCTGGTCGCGATACTGATTCGCCACCGCCAGGCCCGCCGGATCGTCGCCGGAATTGTTAATCCGGTATCCGGAGGTCAACGCCTCGACCGTCTGCGTTTGAAAGTTGTTGTTTGTGTTCAGGTTGTTCTCGGCAACCATGGCGGCGTAGTTGGTTTGAAACGTAATCATCCCGTTTAAGGTCCTGTGCGATACATTCCCGAATCTCCTTTACGGGTCCGGGTTCTCCTATTCGCAGGATGCCCGGAAGTATCAGCTTTCAGTCATTCCTATCGAAGTCCAAGTCCTGCGTCTTGTAACTTGGAGTGTCGGCGTTTGCAATATTGGAGGCAACCAGCTTCGGGCGGAGGCCGACTACATTCGTGTATTGTTTGAGATTGTCACTAAAGCCGCCGGTCAGCATGCTGGCTTGGAAGCAAGTGCCGTGCCATTTATACTCGCTGTAGAATCATGCAGATGAGAAAGTGATCGTGAGGAGGTGGCGGCGCCAGCGCCGTCAGGCGGGTGACATGTCAGCGGTTTGACGACCGCGCGGAACGTTGGGGCGGGCTATATGTCGAAGCGGAGACGGCTGCCGGTGGGACTGCTGGGTGGACGATAACGGCTGGTGAGGATGGCGCGCTGTAATTCGTCTGCAACCAATGCACGCGACACACAGACCATCTGGCGCGCCCATTCCAGCACGTTCTGCAACTGATCGAAGATGCGGCGGGCGCGGAGGTCTCCAGATGGGAACGCGTGCCACTCTTCGGCAGCCTGCGCGCACAACTCCGCGGCGATCGTGCCGACCTCGGTGTAGCAGCGGCGCGCCACGGCGCTCCGCAGGCGTTTCTCGAGTTGGAGCATGCGGTCAGACATGGGTCTCTAGCTAGTTGAGGAGCTTGGATATTCCGCCTGGAACAGCTCCGTGTAATACGATTTCTGCTCCTGAAGATTCGCGATGGCCGCGTCAGCCTCTGAAAGTTGTTGCTGCATATTGGTCGTAAGGTCACTGACGCGGGTCTCTTCGTTCGAGATCAGGGCGTTTTCATTGGTAGTTTCCGTTTGCAGGGAAGTGAACTGGCTCTGGATGGCTCCCGTTGAAGGATCGGCCAAGCCCGTCAGGGCGCTGCTGGCCGACTGCAGGAACCCGCCGGTGCTGGCTCCGCCCAGAAACTGCTGAATCGCACTGATGCTCTGGGAATTGAAGACGGTCGAATCGAAAGATAGCTGCCCGGTCGAATCCAGGGTCAAGCCCAGACTGGCGAGCGAGTTTACGGCGCCTGAGCCGCCGCTGTAGTTGACCAGACCGTTCAGCGCGTTTTGCAGATTGTAAACGAGACTCTGTCCGGCCAAGGGACCGGCATTTTGACCGATTTGCTGGCCGAGCGTGCTCACCGCCGAATTGTATGCGCTTGCAAAGTTCGATAAATCGGTCGAGAGCGAGCTATAATTCGCCCCCACCGTGATGGTGACCGGAGACGAGCTTTCCGCTAGGAGATTTACGGTCAAGCCAGGCGCGAGAGTGACCTGGTTGGAGGTGCTTTGAACCTGGGCGCTGCTGCCGTCCACGGAATACGTCGCGTCGGTGCCTGCCGCGGTAGGCGGGTCATCCAACAGGTTCTGGGTGCCGTCATTCAACTGGATCGCGGTTGTGCCGACGTTGGTGCTGGTCACCGCCAAGCGATAGTCCGGGGTGGACCCGCCCATGTTCACGATGGTCGCCTGGACTCCGGCGCCGGCGCCATTGATCGCGGCGGCGAGCGAATCCAAAGTATTGGCGGCGGGTGAAAGATTGAATGTCGCGCCGTTGACGGTCAGGGTGAACGCCGATGACGAACTGATGTTACCGGTGGTCGGGTCGGTTACCGTGGTCAGGCCTGTGGAGCTGAGAGTGGTGGTAGGGGTTCCGACGTGATCGACCTGGATCGAATAGGTTCCGGGCAATGCGCTGGAGGTTGCCGTCGCCGTGGCCACCGACGTGTCGGAAACAGTGGCCGACGACGTGCCGCTGGAGTCTGAGCCAATGCTGCCGAGAGCGCTCTGTAAAGAACCGAACACGGATTGCAGACCGCTCAGCGCCTGCTGTTGACTCTGCATGGTCGATACGCTGGCCTGCATCAGTTGGACCGGCAGGGACGCAATCTGTACAGCGTTGGTGAGCGCCGTCTGCAGATCGCTCGCAAACGTGCTTTGGCCGTTGAAAGTAGGCGAGGGCAGCGAACTGGATATAGATCCCATATGAAATCACCTTGCAGAAGAGGGGCCGAACTCAATCAGGTTCGGCCCCTGGCCCATTTAGCTAGTTGACAGGAGATCACCCTAACAGTTTGAGGACTGCTTGCGGCGCAGAGTTGGCCTGCGCCATGGCAGCGACCGAAGCCTGCTCCAGGACCTGTGACTTGGTCAAGTTGGCAGCTTCCGTGGCGACATCGGCGTCCCGAATGTTGGATTCCGCGGAGGACACGTTGGTAATTTGAGAGTTAGCCAGATCGATGGCGTACTGCAGCTTGTTCTCGCCTGCTCCGACAGCCGCCTGAACCTTGCCGAGTTGGCTCAAAGCAGTTTGAATGGCGGTTACAGCGGCTAGGGCGTTGCTGGTGGTGCTGGCAGTGCTGCTGGGCGCGTTGACCGTCTGGGCGCCGGCGTTGGTGAATACGCCGCCCGCTGTGTCCGTGGAGGCCGTAAAGCTATTGGCGCTTTGGAAAGAGATTCCGGTCCCGGCGGCATCCATCACCGCGTAGACCCCGATCGCCGAGGTTTTGGCGTTGATGGCAGCGATATCGGAGGTCAGCGTGCCCCCGCCTGCGGCGTTTGGTAAGGCGACGGTTGCGGTGCCCTGTCCATTCTGGAAGGTCAGATTCTCAGCCTTGGCGGCCCAAGCGTTGCCAACCGTATTGTAGATGCCCGCGTTAGTTGCGTCGCTGGGGCCGGCGATCTCGCTGCCGCCCCCTGGGGGTAGTGTATTCACCGTGAACGGCGTGCCACCGCCGAACTGGATTTGGCCGTCGCCGCCGACCTGCGCGGTGATGCCGTAAGGGGATAGTTGACTGTCCAACGAGCTGACCACCTGGGCTTCGGTCAGACCGTTTGCGCCACCATTCACCGTGGCGGTGAAGGTGGTAGCGGCGTTGTTGCTGATTAGATTGAACGCGAAACCTTGGCTGCCGCCGGCGAGGAAGGTGGCGCCTGGCGCATCCAGCCGCGTTTGATTGCCCGCCAGCTCCGTACCACCCGCCGCCACAGTGGTGTTGGTCAACCCGAGGGCGGTGCTGTCTACGGCGTTCGCCGATCCGCTGAGATCCACCTCGACCTGAGAGTTCGTCAGGCTGTTACCGCCGCCGATGAAGACCTGGTTCTGAACGTTGAAGGTGCCGCCCGTATTCAGGCCGATGGTGGAGGCCTGTTGTGAGATCTGCGAAACGAGTTGCTGGTACTCCACGTTGATGTTGTCGCGGTCCCCGGTAAAGGTGGTGGTGGCCGACTCCGTGGCCAGGGTCTGCAGGCGATCCAGCATGGTGCTGATGTTGTTCAAGCCGCCATCGATGATCTGCAGGGTGCTCACACCGTTGTTGCCGTTCTGCACACCTTGGGTGAGCTGTGAAACCTCGTCGCGATACTGATTCGCCACGGCCAGGCCCGCCGGATCGTCGCCGGAATTGTTAATCCGGTATCCGGAGGTCAAAGCCTCGACCGTCGACGTCTGGAAGTTGTTGTTCGTGTTCAGGTTGTTCTCAGCAACCATCGAAGCGTAGTTCGTTTGAAACGTAATCATTTGGTTTTAACGTCCTGTGTGATACATGCCCGGACATCCTGTACGGGTCCGGGTTCTCCGATTCACAGGATACCCGGAAGTATCAACTCTCATTCGCTCATATCGGGGGAGACACCCGCACATTCTAATGAAAGTGAATGAGAATGCCAAAAAAACCTGTCAAGATCAACTTAGATTATTGACTTAGGTTATTCGATTCGTCAAAATCTTGACACCCTGCCGAGACAGGTGAGGGTATGGCCAACACAGGCAGTACCTGCAAGAGAGAGTCTATGGCGCACGGACTGACGCCTCGTGCGGCTATTTGATTCTCGTCTTGCGTGATTTGCACTTCTCTGCGCACGATGACGACCGAAACCGGCGCACTGATGCCCAGTTTGACGCGCGTGCCGTTTACCTGAAGAACCTGGATTTCGATGTCGTCGCCCACGAGAAAACTCTCGCCGGCGCGCCGGCGCATCACGAGCATGAAGTCAACTCCTCTTGCGGGACCAGGGGATGCCGGTGGGAATAGCCGGACTGCGTCTGGATGACCTGTATGCCAATGCGATCGCGCAGGTTCACGATTACAGGCGCCAGCAGGTTAACGGTGGGAGGCTCCTGGTTTCCCCTGGCGCACACGATGACGGCGCACAAGATATCCTTGCCGATTTCCGGCTGGCTCGTAAGAGGCAACTGTAGCTCGGCCAGGGGTTCCTCGTCGAGAAACAATCGATACTGGGGAGCCACGACGAAGACCGGCAGTAAGACGAAGCACAACTTCGGGGTCAGGACGCTCTGCATGAACATGAGCGGGTGGCTGGCCGGCCGGTTAAGAAACACGAAGGCGCGTTCGTGTTCGAATCCTGGCAGCCCACACGGAAAATGAAACACGGAAGAATTCGTGTAATCGATCTCATGGAAGCACGTCGTCAGAACGCTGGGCATAAGAGGCATTTGGGGAGCAATTTGGATACCAAACACTACCCGAGCGGCGGGGCTACTTGTGTGCCGTCGGCGATGGACGCGGTGGCTCTACGGCCAACGCGGGGTTCAGGTCGACCCGTTGCGCCAGAATGACAATATCAACCCGGCGGTTATGGGCCCGGCCTAGCTCAGTGTCGTTCGAGTCCACCGGCGTGGTGTCGGCATAGCCGGCCACGGCCAGTCGCTGGGTGGGTACGCCGCAGCGGTCGGCGAACAACTCCAACATGGCGATGGCCCGGGCGGCGGAAAGGTCCCAGTTGCTCCGGAACCGAGCCGTGTGAATGGGGACTGCGTCCGTATGCCCCTCCAGACGGATGAGGTTGGGCAGTTCGTGAAGCGTCCCGCCGATCTTGTCCAGACTCTGGAATGTATTGGGATCCACCGCGTCTCCGCCGGATGGAAAGAACGTGGCCTGCCGCAGGCTCACCACCAGTCCCCGTGGCTCGAGATGAACCTCAATCTGGCCCTGCTGGATCTCAGCCTGCAAGGTTTTTGTAAGGTATTGCATCGAAGGGACCAGTTCTGCCTGAACGTTGGCATCCTCCTGTTTTCTTTTCGGCTGGGAACCGCCGGGGCCCTTCATCATGGCGTTGCCTTTGCCTCTGTCGTCGACTGTTCCACCGAGTATCTCCCGGACAGCGGCGGACACGCCGCCCTTCTCCAGAGCCTGCTTCACCGAATCGGACACCTGCTGGGCCCTGGCCTTATCGGTCTGAGAGGATGCGAACATGACCACGAAAAACGCGAAGAGCAAGGTTATAAAGTCGGCGTAAGAAACCAGCCAGCGTTCATGGTTCGCATGTTCCGGTTGAGCTTTTTTGCGGGCCAAATCAACCCTCCGCGGTGGCCGGTTGTTCGGCCACGCGCCCCTTCGGCGCCGCCGCTGCTTTGGCAGCCGGCTGCTGTGCGTAGGCCTCGAGCTTAGTGCTGATCAGCTTCGGGTTCAGTCCTTCGACGATCGAGAGCACGCCCTCCAGCATCAGTTCCCTCCGCCGCACCTCATCCTTGACGCGGGCGTGCAGCTTGCCCGCGGCGGGCAGAAAGAATATGTTGGCGGATGCAACGCCGTAAACTGTCGCCACAAATGCGACGGCAATTCCGCGGCCGACCTCGTCGATGTTGGCCAGATTCTTCATCACTTGCATGAGACCCAAAACTGCCCCTATAATGCCAATCGTGGGCGCATAACCGCCCGCCGACTCGAAGACTTTGGCTTCGGCATCTCCATCCTGTTCCACCAGGGTTATTTCCAGCTCCATGATGCTGCGGATCTGATCCAAATCAATGCCGTCCACCGCCAGATTCAACGCCTTACGCAGGAAAGGGTCGGTAATGGCGCCGGCCTGCTGCTCCAGGGAAACGATGCCCTGTTTGCGGGCCTGTGTCGCATAGCCAATGATGTCTTCGATGGTTGCCGCCAGCGACTGTTTCCTGTCGAAGAACACCATGCCCAGCCTCTTTGCAGCGCGCAGCAGCACCGCCAGCGGCGTAGTGACCATCACAGCGCCCAGCGTACCGCCGAGAACAATCATGGCGGCGGATATTTGAGCTACGTCCCTGATCTTGCCGCCGTCCATCATCAGCCCGGTAAGAATGCCGCCCACGGCCAGCACGAGTCCGCCGAGAGTAGCCAAGTCCGGACGTGTGCTGCCGCTGTTTGCCGCTTTAATCTTCGCCATAAATCTTGTCTTCCGGCACGCCTGCCGAAGACCCCCTGGTCCCCGACGGGGCCGGCGCTCCCGCGACGGACGGCCTCATGACCGCTCTCCGAAAGTCGATGATGCGCCGTATGATCTCCTCGGCGGACTCCAAAACCATGAATTTCTGGCCGGATGTCATACTGATGACAGTGTCCGGAGTCGTCTCAATGTGCTCAATCAAATCGGCGTTCAGCACGACTGGCGTGTGGCTTAGCCGCGTGAGGTGGATCATAGGCGCCTCTCTAGAATCACATCGGGTATTACGCCGGTGAATTCGAGCGAATTGCGCCATGTCTCCAGCTAAAACTTCGGTAGAATTTTGTTCAGACGCGCCGACATGACTTAGGTATGAAATCGATTGACCAACGGCTACAAGTGGCCTCCATTGAGCTGGCCGGGGCGCTGCTCCGCGCCTGGGCAAGACGTGACCGTCTCGCTTTCGAAGCGGAACTGGACCGCAGCAGCCTTACTTCGTCGGACCCGCGGGACACCGGTGAAGCGGAGCGGCTACAGATGTTAGGCGCGATTGCGGCCCGCATGAGGGCTTCGGCCGACCCTTTTGCGGCGGGCGGTCGAGACCTGGGAATCGGCGTATGTGTCGGCCTGCTCTCGCATCTGGCCTGTTCCGCCATGCCGGGGCAGGCTAAGCGCGCGGGCTGCTCCGAGTTTCGATCGGCGAGCCGATCTGAAGCGCTTGGTTCCGTCCGTTCGAAACCAATTCGCCTCGGAACTTTGACACTCCATTGATCACACATTCGACGGAACAGTTAGCGGGAGGTCCCAGCGTCAGGACCTGGCCGGGCTCCAACGTCAGCAGGTCCCGCATGCGCAGGCTCGACCCACCCAAGACCGCCTCGACCCGGACGTCCGCCGTGCGCATGCCCTCCAACAGACGCGGCCGCACTGCCGCTTGCGACGCAACCACTGTCGCATTCGGGTCCTTCACCGCCAGCCGCACCAGCAGCGCCGGTACAGCCAGGCGCATGCATTCCTGGGCTCCGCCAAGACTCAACAGCGAGCTCACTACGACGGCGCTTCCTTCCATCACAAACTGAGTCTGCTCATCGCCATTAGTCATCGGCTCCGGCGCGAAATCGACCCCGCGAATCGCCCACGCGTCCCGCAGATCCAGAACGATGTTATCGAAACACTCGCGCAAGATATGACGTTCGATGCCGGTGACCCGGCGCTCCTGCCGGACGGCGTTCTGCGGAACGCCAATGAGAATGCCCAAGACACGCTGCACGAATCCCGGACTCAGTTCCAGAATGGCGCGTCCACCGGTGGGTTCGGCGTTCAGCGGGATCAGGCATGCTTCGCCATCGCAGGAGTTGAGAAAGTCCGGAAACTGCATCTGTTCGATTCCCGACAGGTCGGTGCCGACAGGCGTTGCGAGACAATCGCCGAGCCGCCGCGCCAATGTTTGCAGAAACTGCCGGTGGATCGCCTCCACAAAGCCGATCTGATCGACCGGCAGGACGCCGGGCGTGCAAACCTCGTATTGAGGCGGACCGGTTAAGCCCGTCCCAACTCCGGCCAATGGGGAATGATCGCTCATGAGGCCCTTCTCCTCTAACCGATGTAGCTAAAAAGATCCCTCTGCTGCAACAGCGTGGATTCCGCCGACAGCGCTGCCTGGTTCTGAACCTGGTCCTGGTTCAACTGCACGGCCACCTTTGCAACGTCAGCGTCGCGCAACTGGCTCAGATTGGATGTCTCCTGGGTCTGAAACTGCTGCGCAACGGAGGTGGCGGTGGATATGCTGGTCTCCGCCTGGCCATAAAAGGCAAGCTGGTCGTTCAGGTATTGATCCGCGGACTGCAGAGAGATTACTGCCTGCGAGATGCCCGCCTGATCGTCGTTCTGCAAAGCCGTAGCCAGCGAATTCACCGCAGCAAAGACATTGCCCGCTGTTGGCTTGCCGTTGGCATCCTGCGCGTCAAAGATTTCCTGCGCGGTCTTGGAAACCGAAATCGACGTGCCGCTGGCATCCACGATGACCAGCGTGGCCGGCGCGGATACCAGTTGCTTGACGCCTTCCGGCTGGGTTGCGTCAACCTGATACGCCGGTTGCGTGTCCTGGTCGCCGCTAAAAATGTAGCGGCCGCCGACACTGGTATTGGCAATGCCCACCAAAGTCTGCAGTATGCCGGTGACCTGCTGCGCCAGAATCGTCCGCTGATCCGCCGTCGATGTGGCGGTGGCGCCCTGCGTACCGAGAGACGTCGCGCTTTCAACGGCTTGGACCGCGGTCTGCAGAGCGGAATCGGCCGTACCGAGCTCCGATGAAACGCCGTTCAAATTCGATTGGATCTGCTGGTTCTGTGAAATATCCCCCTGGAGCTGCAAGATCTCCGCGATTTCGGTAGGATCGTCGGAGGCTTGCTGCACTCGCAGTCCCGAACTGACTTGGGTCTGCGCTTGTTGCATCTGCAACTGTGTCGCGTCGAGACTGGCCAGAAAAGCTTGAGTAGATCCGCTGATGTCGGGAAACATGTGACCACCTTTATGTTGGGACGATCAGATTCATCAAATCCGCGCCTAGATTGTCCAAGACCGTTAGCACCTGCGCCGTAGCTTGATAAGCCTGTTGAAACTGGAGCACCGCGCTAGCTTCTTGGTCGAGCGACACGCCGGAGACTTGATCGCGCAGCGTCGTGGCCTGGGCCGTCACTTGCTGTTGGGTCTGCTGGTTAGCCGTTGCAGTCTGATTTTCTTGCCCAGCGCTTGCGGCGATCTGCCCGAAGTACGCGAGGTAGCTCAATCCACCGATGGTGCCCTGCTTGCCCGTCGCATCTTCGAGTGCGGCAAGCGTATTGGCGTTTCCATTGGAGTTGCCGGAAGCATCCACGGGCGCCAACTGATCTGGCGTAATCGCCGTGTTCAACGCCAAGGTGGAGGCTACCGTGGCCGGGTTGCTGCTGTCGTAGGTGAATAGCGCAGTGCCGTTCGCGGCGCCGGCCGCCGTAGAAACCGTGCCGGATGTCAGAATCTGGTTGACCGTGTCCGCCATCCCCTGAGCGAGCTGGTTGAGCGTTCCTTGCTGTTGCGAATCGCCCAGGATCGACGCCAACACCCGGTTTCGCGTGTCGAGCAAGCCCCCTAATTGGCCGCTGGTGATTTCCGATGTGATGTCGTCGCCTTGGGCATCCAGCACATGGGCCGTCGGCAGCGATTGGGCATAAACCGGCGTCGGCTGGCTGTCCACCGAGACGCTCGAGCTGAGGACATTCTGTTGGTTTCCAACAACCAAAGGAGTGCCTCCGGCGAGCAATACCGTCACCGTCCCGTCACTTTGTGTGACGGTCGAAAAATTCGTCAGTTGGGATAGATTGTCCAAAGCGCTGTACAACTGCGCGTCCTGTCCAGGGTCGGGCTGTGCCGACTGGAGGCGCTGAACGTTGTACTGCTGAATTTGCGCGGCAATGGTATTGATTTGCTGGACGGTGGAGCCGACTTGGCCGTCGATCTGTTGGGCGGTCTGCGTCAGCGAATTGGCAAGCCCCTGGAAGGATTGGGCGACGGTATTGGCCGCCGCCAGCACGTTCTGCCGAGCGGTGGCGTCGTCCGGCGTGGTACTCCAGGCGGAGAAGCTTTGAAACAGAGCGCTGAGCGAGGCTGAGACACCGCTGGTGCCGGTCACATCGAAGAGGCTCTGCAGCGCGCCGGTACTCTGGGCCTGCGCGGTATAGAGGCCAAGCGCCTGGGTCTGGCTTTGCACGGCCTCCTCCGCATATTGGTCGCGCGAGTTGTCCAAACCGTCTGCCATCACGCCGCCCGCCAGCCCTCCGCCTACATCCAGGGGCATGGCTTCCAAATTGAGCTGCTGGCTCGCGTATCCTGGAGTCGATGCGTTATCTATGTTGTTTTGGATGAGACTCAGGGCCTGCTGCAGAACTTCCAGCGCATTTCCGGCCGTGGACATGGAGGCATTGATACCAGGCATGGATTTTAGCCTAGGACACCGCGAGCCGGCAAAATGTCCGGCTCCCCGACCGTCTTGCCCGACGCATCATAGGCGGGGAGCGCCCCACCCAGGCGCAGCGCCATGCCGCGATGGAACGCGGAGCAAGCGTCGACTACGCGAAGCATCATCGAGATGTCGCGCCGCAGGCTCGCAATCGCGGACTGAAGGCCGCTAGTCATGGTCGAATCTCCATTGCGCAGCAAGTCAACGGCCATTTTGAGTGCGGTTACGGATTGTTCCAGCAGCTTGCGGGACTCCTCGACCCTCTTCAGATCGGCCGCATTCCATTGTTGTCGTGCCAGTCGCACCCGACGCCGCGCATGCGCGATGCATTGCACTAGGCTGGCAGCCATCAACCCTTCTCGCTCGGCCCGTCACCGAGGGTGTGCGAAACCATGGCGCGGCTCACCAGAACTGAATCGATGCTGTATTGACCACTCCGATAGAGCGCCGTCAGGTGTGAGATCCGTCCGGCCTGTTCCGCTTCCTGCGCCGTGCTGGCAGCGGCAACACTCTGCGACAGAGAGGAAAGATCTACGCGGTCTGCTCCCCGACTACCATAGCTGCCGGTGGATTCGCCTGGCGAACTTGCCGGGCGCGAAATCTCATCCGCGCGCCCGACCCCGGGCGCGGCGCCGCCCACCAGGCTGTCGTTCTGAATGATTATGCTCATAGGCCGAACTCGGCGATTGCTACGCGGTAATGCATAAAATCAAACAACTTTCAAAAGCAGCTGATATCTTAACCTGAAAGCACAAGGCAGATGGGCCGTTTTTTTCCGATATTCAGCCCCGGTTAACTAAAGTTGCGGTGAACCGCAAATAATTGGCAACTAGATAGTAGTGCCAAACGTGAGTTTCGAATACTATAAGTACTCCATGACCCCACCCCAAGTCCTATGTTTTCAGAACCAGCCGGCCGCCCCGGACTTCGATTTGCGGGAATTCCTTTCGGGTATCCGCCTGATTCAGGCGACCGGAGGCTTGGAGAGCATTAGTAAGGCCAATCTCGAAGGCACAGACTGTGTGTTGATCACAGGGTGCACGCCACTCGCTGACGCTGTTGACGCCCTCGGTGCGCTGCATGTGCTCGATGCTCTGATGCCGGTGATCTTCTGGGACCCTGAGATGCGCGCCACGGACGCGGTATGTCTGATTCGCGCCGGAGCCTATCACTGCCTGGGATACCGGGATTCCTATGCGGCGCTGCGAGACACACTGTCCAACGCGGTTGAGTTCAGACGGCAGGCCTCAAAGGTCCGCTCGCAGGCAACGGCGCCGCGGGAACCGTGGCGTGAGCTTCTGGTAGGCCAAAGCAGTGCGATGGAAACGATCGTCGAAGCCATTCGGCTAATCGGGCCGCGACGCTGTACCGTATTAGTCAGCGGTGAAACTGGAACGGGGAAGGAAATAGTTGCGCGGGCGTTGCACATGGCTAGCCCGCGAATGAACCAGCCGATGGTAGCCATCAATTGCAGCGCCTTGCCCGAGAACCTTTTGGAAGCGGAGTTGTTCGGACACGTCAAAGGCGCATTTACCGGCGCCATTAACTGCCGCATGGGTCGTTTTGAGCAGGCTAACCGCGGAACGATATTTCTCGACGAGATAGGCGATATGCCGATCGATTTGCAAGCCAAGCTGTTGCGCGTGCTTCAAGACCGCGAAATACAGCGGCTGGGGAGTTCCGAAAACATTCGGGTGGACGTACGGGTCCTGGCCGCTACCAACGTCAATCTGGTCGAGCGCGTCCGCCAGGGCAAGTTCCGGGAAGACCTTTACTACCGCTTGAACGTGGTACCCCTTGAGGTGCCGCCACTCCGCAAGCGGGAGAGCGACATCCCCCTGCTGGCGGAGCATTTCGTGCGGAAGGTCTGCCAGTTCGAAGGCATAACACCTAAACACGTGACGCCTGAAGCCCTCCTCCATCTCCGTCTGTGCCCGTGGCCGGGCAACGTGCGGCAATTGGAGAACGCCGTAGAAATGGCGGTGGCCATGAGTGGCGAGCGCGATACCCTGTATGCCAGCGATTTCGGCCTGACCAAGCCCCCCAGCCTGGAACTTCTGCCGACCAGACTCCACGCGGATCCGATGGAGGCGCCGGACTGGACGGATTTTGCGACGGCTGTAAGCCAGTTCGAGCACTGCATGCTGCAAAGAGCGCTGTCCAAGACCGCCGGCAACCGGACGGCCGCCGCCGAACTGCTGGGCATGAAGCGCACGACGCTGATCATGAAACTCCGCAGCTTCGAGAACTCGAATGCGCTCCGCGCCTGTTAGAATCTACGAGTTCAGATAGCCGTGCACCTTGAGCAGGAGTTCGATCTCGTTGCGCGGCGATTGCAATGCAGCCGAGATCGTAGCCAAGGACTCGCCCCGTCGATGCATGCGTAAAGCTTGCGCGCGTTTGGTGAGGTTCAGCCCTTCAAGCGGAGCCGGGCGGCGCGTCTCCGGCTCCGGACCATCCCGCCGAATCTGCTCTACGGCCGTGGAGAGCGCCTTTACAGTCTGATCCAGCGACTCTTGGGACGTCGCCATGCGGCGCCGCTCCATGCGCATCCGGATGCTGGTTGAAAAGCACAATCCCATGCACGACATGAATGCCAATGCCAGGACGCAGTACTGGGTGAGAGGGCTCACGATCCAATCCAAGTTCATGCCTGCTCCCCTGCGATGGCGGGAACGGCGCCCGGCGAGACGTGCGAATCGCCGGTCGAGTCCAGGCGCTCCCGCGCGCTGGCGATTTCCAGAATCCGGACGCCATAATGTCCATGCACCGCGACCGCTTCCCCTCGGGCCACCACCCGGTCGTTCACCAGCACCTCCACGGGGTCCGCTACCGCACGATCGAATTCGACGATGGAGCCGGTGTCCAGCCGGAGGATATCCTCCAACGACATTCGCCTGCTTCCGAAGCGCAGGGTAACAGGCAGCTCAATGTCTAACAGGATGTCCATGGTGGTGGCCGCGGCATTCCCGCAGCCCTTCAACCCGGATGTTCGATTCGGACTCTCACTCATGATTTGCTCCTTGGCTGGGATAGCCAGACTCTATCCAGGTGGCTGCGTAACCTGAGGACGGCCTGCACACGCAACTGGTGGATGCGCGAGAGATGCAGACCCATGACCTCGGCAATTTCGCGGAGATTCAGTTCCTCGTAATAGTAGAGGGTCAACACCGTCCGTTCGGTTTTTGGTATGCGATCGATGGCCAGCGCCAAGACCCTCTCCAACTCGGAGCGTTCCACAATGTGCGAAGGCCGGTCTTCCTCATCGTCGGAGATGAAGTTCAGCAAATCGCCACGGGTCCCGTCGCCCGGCACGTACTCCAGCGGCTCCAACTCGGCGGACTGCACTTCAGACAGCCATTTCTGGTACTCTGCAAGCGGGATCTCTAATTCCGCGGCAATCTCCTCTTCCAAGGGTTCCCTGCCGAGACGTTGCTTGGCACGATGAATGGCGGCCCCGATGAGCCTGTCCTTCTTTCTTGTTTCGCGCGGCACCCAATCCATTTCACGCAGGCTGTCTATGATCGCGCCACGAATCCTGCGCTCGGCATAGGTATTGAGCTGGACGTTGAGCATGGGGTCGAAGTGATCGATCGCTCCAATCAAACCAACCACCCCGGCCGATACCAGATCCTCTACCGCGATGTAGCTCGGCAAACGGTCGTGGATGCGTTTGGCGATCAGCCGCACCTGTGGCAAGTGCTGAAGCACCAGCGCTTCGCGCCGAAATGCGATATCGTCGTCGACGACCGACTGCGGGCCGTAAGAACTGCTTCCCATGTCGCCTGATCAGGCCACCGCCTGCAGGTCTTCTGGCAATTGGCGTACCAATGATTCCGCTACCCGTTCTTTGCTGGCGGCTTCCAGGTCCTCGGGAATGAGTTGGCCCAGTCCGAAGTAAGAGAGCGGCATCTGCTGTTGGACGGCTTCGCAATATACAGACGCCAAAGACTCTACCTCGTCGAGTCTGGTGAAGAGCAGTTTGGAAGGCCGGTAGATTCGATGGAGATCTACTAACTTTCGCAAAACCGAATGTTGGGTGGACGCTGTCAGAACCAAGTGGGTGTCAATGTCTTGACGGCGGCTCAGGAAATCGGCCAAATCGCCTCCTAGCTCGCTTTGCAGGACAGGGCCATATCCCGGCGTGTCGATCAGCACGAGGTCGCAGGACGGGGCGGCTTCAATGGCCTGACCCAAGGCTGCGGCGCTTTCGACGGCCAGAAAAGAAACACCCAGAATAGCCGCGAAGGCGCGTAGCTGCTCCGCACCGCCGATACGCTGGGTGTCGGCGGAGATCAGACGCGTGGAGCGGCCCGCGCGCAGACCCTCGAGGACCGCCAGTTTGACCAGCGTGGTGGTCTTTCCCGCTCCCGGAGGACCTACCAGGGCCGTCACCCGGCCTATCCCGGAACGAACCTCCAGCCGGCTCGCGATCTCGGCGGCAATCTCCGAAGCTGTGGCCGCCCAGCAGACTCCGCCGGGCCGTGCCATCTGCACCACTGGCCCCCGGGTGGCGCGTTGCCGGACAGCCTGAGCGATCTGGCGAGCCATCTCGGGAACGATGCCGGCCTCGCGCAGCGCTTCCTCTATGCCGCCGTCGCGGGCGGGAGCGGGCAGCGTCCGCATGAATGCGTTCAACTGCACCAAAGCATCCTCGATCGCTCCGTGTTGGGAAGCGACAGCAGGATCGCCGACGACAGACTTGGGCGGCCTTGTGCCGGTTTCCCGCGCGAGGCCCAGCACAACTTCGCAGGCGCCCAGATGGCGGGCTTCGGGCGGCGCTTCGCGTGCCTGCAGGAGCAGGGCGTCCGGTCCTAACTCCCGATGCGCCCGGGCGAGCGCGTCCTTTACCGTTGCCGCGAAGAAGGACTTCACGTGGAGATGTTGTGTGTTGCCGGCGATAGCCATGGTTATTGAATGACTCCCAATGAGGCAATCTTGACTTCAGGGGGTATTTCGTTGTGCGAAATGAAATAGAGATTCCGTATGGTCGGCTCAATCATTTGCCTTAGAAAGTACCTGGAACCAGATCCCGAGATGGCTGCGACCGCTGTTTCGGGATTCCCGGCTTTCCTGGCGATGCGCTGCAGACAATCGCGTATCGCCGGGGGCGCCAGAGTGAGGTGGCTGGTTTGTTCGCCGTGCTGAATGGCGGATTCGACAACCTGCTCCAGGGCTGGGTCCAAGAGGTACGCGGTAAGATCGCCGGCGGCGTTCAGAAAGGGCTTCACTACGGTGCGGCGCAAACCCTGACGCACGTACTCGGTCAAAAGGACCGTATTCCTGGTCGTAACTCCGGCTTCTCCGAGCGCCTCCAGAATCGTGGCGGAGTCGCGGATGCCTACGCGCTCCCGGAGAAGGTTCTGTAACACGCGCTGCACGGTGGAGAGCGGCAGCAGTTTGGGCACCAAGTCTTCCACCACCTTGGGACAATCCACCACGGCGCGATCCAGATATCTTTTCGCATCCTGGCGCGAAAACAACTCGTGGGCGTACCGGCGTACCAGTTCTGCCAGGTGTGTTCCGAGTACGCTGACGGGATCGACTACTGTGAAAGCGCGCCGCCGGGCTGCGTCGGCCTGTTCGGCTGGAACCCACCAACCCGTCATGCCGAAGGCCGGCTCTTTGGTTTGCTTGCCGCCGGGGGCCGGTTCCAGTTTGCCGACGGGAATTGCCAGTTCGCATCCGGAGGGTAACTCGTACCGGCCGATCTCCGCGCCCTTGAGCAGGATGACATATTCGTTCGCCTTGAGAGTCACGTTGTCCACCACCCGCACCGGCCCCAGCACGATCCCCATCTCTTTGGCTAATTGGCGGCGAATTCCGCCAATTCGCTTGATGAGCGGAGACTCCTGCCCGCCACTTACGAATTTCACCAGACCAAGGCCCATCTCGACGGTCAACGGTTCCACGCGCAGCAGTGTCTCCACATTGTCCTTGGCGGCGGGCTGCGCCATGGCTTCCGCCTTTTCCGTCTGGGACTGCCGCTTTTTCATCCTCCAGGCAACCGTACCGAGACCGCCCCCCAAGAGCAGAAACGGGGGGCCTGGCAGGCCGGGAAATGCCGACAGGATCACCAGCACCCCACTGGCCAACAGCAACGGACTGGGACTGCCGAAGAGTTGCTTGGCGAAATCCACGGCCAACCGTTCATCCGAGCTGGCCCTTGTAACGATGAGGCCTCCGGAAATGGAGATCATTAATGCGGGGATAACCGTCACCAGGCCGTCGCCGATGGTCAGCACTGTGTAGGTCTCCAGAGCGTGCCCCAGATCCATGCCGTGCTGTAGCACGCCGATCAGAAATCCCGCGACGATGTTGATGGCCGTGATCAGAATTGCGGCTACGGCATCCCGCTGCGTGAAGCGCGAAGCGCCATCCATGGCCCCATAAAACTCGGCCTCCCGCGCCAGGTCCTTTCGGCGCTTGCGCGCCTCGGCCTCCTGGATCAGGCCGGAACTCAGATCGGAGTCGATGGACATCTGCTTTCCCGGCAGGGCGTCCAAAGTGAACCGGGCCGTCACTTCGGAAATGCGGACTGCGCCATGATTGATGACCACGTACTGAATCGCGATGAGTACCAGGAAGATCACCGCGCCGATGACATAGTTTCCACCCACCACAAAGTTCCCGAAGGCCTGAATCACCTCGCCCGCGGCGCTGGTCCCGGTGTTTCCGTTCATCAGGATGAGGCGCGTGGAGGAAATGTTCAAAGCCAGGCGGAACAGCGTCAGCAGCAGCAACGTAGTCGGGAAAACGCTGAATTCCACGGGTTTGCGGATGTACAGCGCTACCATCATCACGGTGACCGACATCATAATGTCGAAAACCAGCAGCACGTCCAGCAGAAACGGAGGTACGGGCGTAATCAGCGCCAGAACAATGCCCAACACTGCCACGGGCACGCCCAGTTCTTTCCAGTCGACCGCCGTAGTCCAGTTAAACTGCTTCGGCGGCGCCGCCGCGATCGTCCGTGCCGGTGTCAAGATTGGTACACTCCCATTTCCGTTTTCCTGTCTCTATGCAGGCCGCCTGCCATTCATCAGCTTGAAGATGTAAGCCAGTACTTCTGCCACCGCCCGGTAGAATTCCGCCGGGATCTCCTGACCCACATCAACCGACTTATACAGCGCCTGCGCCAACGGCGGATTCTCGATCAAGGGGACCTGGCTATCGACGGCTTTCTGGCGAATACGCAGTGCCAGGTAGTCTTTTCCTTTGGCGACCACCTTGGGGGCCCCCGGCGTGTTCATGGCGTAAGTCAACGCCACCGCGTAGTGCGTGGGGTTCACGATAACAGCCGTGGCTTTGGGCACCGCGTGCATCATGCGGCGCCTGGCCATGTCGCGCCGCAACCGCCGCAGCCGCTGCTTGACGATCGGGTTGCCCTCGATCTCCTTGAACTCATCGCGGATGTCCTGCTTACTCATCTTCAGCTCTTGCTGATAGCGCTGTTTCTGCCGGATCAGATCCACCGCGCCGAATACGACAAACAGCATGGACGCCTTCCACAGCAGCGCCTGAATAGATGTGGCCACCAGCAGCGCACCGGATGAAATAGACCTAAGTGGCAGCATCAGGTAGCTGTCGAAGTTGTCCCGCACCAGGTGATAAAGAACGACGGCGAATACCGGAATCATGATTATGGCCTGCAGCAGCGAAGCCAGGTTCTGTTTGGGCAACTGCCGCAGCTTATTCAACGGGTTAAGCCGGTTCAGGTCGGGCGTGAGACCCTTGAGGCTCATGCCCATGCGGGTCACTGCGAGCTGCACTCCGAGAGTGATGCCGATCATGACGCCGCCCAACACCAACAGCGGCGTCATTACATGCTGCAAGAGACGGAGGCCCGAATAGATCACATCGGGAGCAGGCTTACCTGGTGCCGTTGCGTGACGCAGGATCTCGGCTATCACGTTGCGAAGATCCATAATCCACGGCATACCGAAGGCCCGAAGCATGGCCACAAATGCCAGGAACTGCAACGCGCTGACGAACACGCGGGCGGAGGGAAAGCGGCCTTCCTCGCGGGCCTTCTTCAGACGGCGTTGTGTAGGTTGTTCGGTCTTTTGGTCTTTGTCAGCCATGCATCTTTCTAATGTGCAAGCAGCCCGCGGGCGGCAGCGAATGTGCCTGCGGCGCTGAGCCGGAAGAGTGCTGGAAAAACGAGGGCCAAAGATCCCAATAGACCCAGGGCAACGACCATCTTTACGGGAAATGAAATGTGCAGGAGCTGCAGTTGCGTATTCACCCGGCCCAGCAGTGCCAGCGAGATGTCGAGCATCACCAGGACGGCGATCATGGGCATCGCCAGGCGCAGTCCAGTCGTGAACATCGTGGAGCCGATCAGCAGCATCTGCTCGCCGGCTCCCCGCGACAGGGTGAAAGAGCCGGCGGGATGCTTTTCCAGACTCCACGCCAGAATCCGAATCACCTGGTGGTCCAGTCCCGTGGCAAAGAACAGCAATCCGGCTGCGACTTGCGACAGGACTACCAGCACGGTGGAATCCGCTTGCGTGTTCGGGTCGACGGTGGAGGCGAATGCATATCCTGCCTGCAATCCGATGATTTGGGCTCCTACCCCGAATGCCTCCATCACAAAAGCCACTGCCAGGCCTGTGCCCACGCCGAGGGCCGCCTCCAGCATGATCCACGCCACGAACGACTCCACCGAGGGCGTGCCGGCCACCATGGGCCAATGCGAATAGAGGGCGATGGTGATGCCTAGCGACAGGAGCACGCGCGCCGGGGGCAGGCTGCTGGATACACCGGGAATCGGGACAAAGATGAACACGCCGGAAACCCGCACCAGCGTCAACAGAAACCCAAGGAGTACCGGAATGGGGACGACCAGATCACCGCGCATAGCGGCTGAAATCGCTCAACACCGCGATCGTGTATGCGGTCATCTTTTGCGCGATCCATGGCAGCGCCAACAGGAACGTTACCAGAAAGGCCACTAAACGCGGAATAGCGTTGAATGCCGAATCCTGGATCGAAGTCAGGATCTGGACCAGGCTGACCAGGATGCCAACCACAAATCCGACTGCGAGCAGCGGAGCAGCCAGCCAAAACGCTGTCATCAATGCTTGGCGAAGAATCTGAATTACAAATTCCGGGGTCATGTGTAGAAGCCTTTCATCAGCGAGCCGATTACCAGATTCCAACCGTCGGCCAGCACGAACAGCAGGATCTTAAACGGCGCTGAAATCATTACGGGCGGTAACTGAATCATCCCGATCGAGAGGGTCACCGACGCCACCACCAGATCGATGATGAGAAACGGTAGGAACAAGACTGCGCCGATCTGAAACCCGGTCTTCAGTTCGGAAAGAATGTAGGCCGGGATCAGGATACGCAGTTCCAGCTCGGATGCATTGTGCGGGGCGGGCGCGTGTGAGATATCCAGAAAGAGCTTGACGTCCTTTTCGCGCACAAAACGAGTCAGGAAGGCTTTCAGTGGTTTGGACCCGGCGTCGAAGGCCTGCGCGGTCGTGAGTTGATCTTTCTGGAGCGGCTCCCATCCCTGGTGGTATATGTCGGCAGCTACAGGAGAAACGACCAATATAGTGAGGAACAATGCGATTCCTACCAATACCTGGTTCGAAGGAGTAGTCTGAGTTCCCAGAGCCTGGCGCAGGAAGTGCAGTACGATGGCGATCCTCAGGAATGGGGAAACCGCCATCAGCAGTGCCGGCAGCAAGGTCAGCAGCGTCATCATGATGACGATCTGCATCGGGACGCTCATGGATCCAGCGTTCTTCCCCATGCTGACGCCCAGCATCGAGGTTGGTCCATCGGCGGCCATTGCCAGGCTCGCCAGCGGCAAAAGGATCGACATGGTGTTCGCAATTCGGCGCATTACCGAGTCACCATACGATCTTCAACTTGAATCTCCACCCCGCTGGCGCTCAGTACTGAGCATCCGCCCGGAGAGAGCGCTACCAGCAAAACCCGGTCTCCAACCTTCACCATGTGCAGCGAATGTTGGGGAGTCAGTCGAAGCTGTTCTATGGACCGCATCTGCCGGTTGGCGGACCGGCCAAAACCTTTTACCGTAAGCCGGGCGGCTCCCTTGGTGCGGAGCCAGTACAGCGCGCCGCCCAGCAACCCGAGCACCAGCAACACCGCGAGAACTTGCCGTATCGGTTCCATTCTTAGCTTTTCTCGCTGAATTGCACCATGCGCACGGCATGGCGGCCGTTCACTATATACAGCTCACCCGATCCGATATGAGCATTCCCGGCGAATACACCGACGCTTGCTCCGGCCGGGTGCGCCGTGCAAATCAGGCTGCCGGCTCTCAGGTTCAGCAACTGGCTGACACGAAGCGTGGGCCCGGGCAGCCTGGCTTCAACCTCGAACGGGAGGTCCAGCAGCCGGTCTAGTTGCGGTGAATCCATCTGGGTTACCCTTGAATCAGGTTCAGCGTGTCCTGAATCATTTGGTCCCCGGTGGTGATCACTCTACCGGCCGCCTGATAGCTTCGCTCATAAGTGAGCAGGTTCGTGAACTCAGCGGCCATGTCCGAAGTCGATCCCTCGAGAGAACCAGCTAGAATCTGTCCGCGCCCGGCGCTGTTGGCGGCGCCGACGACAGGTGGGGCAGTCGCGGCGGAAGCGAGCAAGTTGTTTTCACCCACGGAGATCAAACTCTCCGGATTCTGAATCGCCGCCACCGCCAGTTGACCGACGGTTACTTGCTGTCCGTTCGAGTAGTTGGCGACCAGTAGTCCGCCATTCTGAAGGCTGAGGTTGGTGAGTTGGCCAGGAGCCGTGCCGTTTTGAGTTTCACCTTCCAACGAGGAAGTCTCCGATAATTGGGTAACGTTGGAATTGCCCGTGGCGTTAAACAGGTTCCAGTTAACGCTCATGTTGTTGGCGCCATCCGCCAGGCCCTGAATGGCGACCGTTTGCGGTCCGGAGCCGGCCGCGGGACTCGTAAGATTGCCGTTTCCATCGAAGGTCAAGGTCCCGGTCGCTAACGTTGCATTGCCTCCGGAACTCAGGTCGGAAGCCGGAATCGCCACCGTGTAAGACCAGGAATTCGAACCGGTGTTGGTAAAGTCGACGGTCAAAGTGTGACCGGTGCCCAGTGAATCGAACACCTGAATCGGAGCTGAGAATGAAGATCCGGTACCCGAGGTAGGCGCCCCCGCATTAAGATTGACATCCAGACTCATCGTGGTGGTCGTCGTGCCCGGAATCAGAGCTCCCGTGGGGACCGTCAGATTGGAGAGGGGACCATTCGGGCTGACCGTTCCGTTGGTCGCCAGCCACCCTTGCACATTCTGGCCGCTAGCGGTCACCAGATTGCCGGCGGAATCGACTTGGAAGCTGCCGTCACGCGTGTAGAGCGTCTGGCCACTCTGGTCCTGCACTACAAAGAAGCCATTCCCTTCAAGGGCGGCATCGGTGGGTCCGTTGGTCGTCGTGATGCCTCCCTGGATATAGTTGGTGTTTGTCTGGATGGGGCCTACGCCCATACCGACCTGAGCCGGGTTTAAGGCTCCGCCGAGCGTTTCCGACATAAGGTCCGAAAACTCAACCTGCGCGGCCTTGAAGCCTGGCGTATTCAGATTTGCGAGATTGTTGCCGCAAACGTCAATGGCGTTGGAATCGGCTGATAGTGCGGAAAGAGCGGCGGAAAATCCTGGAAACATTGATATCCTCCTTAAGGTTGCGTCTGGTTGGTTGAGTCTGTTTGACCGGTAGCCGCGCTTGATGCGGCCGCCGCGCTCGCTGCCTGAGCTGCTGCATACGTCTCGATATCGCTTCTGATCGCGATGGTCTGCTCAAGCTGGCTGAACTGCGCCAACTCCGTGACGAATTGGGTGCTGTCCGTCGGATTGAGCGGGTCCTGGTTCTGCAGTTGAGACACCAGCAATTGCAGAAAGACCTGTTGGCTGGCATCCGCCGAGTTGCTGGAACTCCCCGCGGACGAAGAGGCGGTTCCGTTCGAGTTTGAACTGCTGAGTGCGCTAACTGCTGAAGCCATACGATTCTCCTGGAGTTTGCCCTCTGCTGGTAAGGCTGGATTCCAGTTCCTCTACCCAGCGAGGGCGGTTGGGTTGATTCTGGCGTTGCTGGCCGCCGTCCTGCTGTGACCAGCCCTGTTGCGATTGTGGGTCCCCCTGGCGGGAATGATTGGACGCGCTTTGACTTTCTAGAGCGGGCCCGGCTGCTACGGAAGCCTGCACAGGGTGCCACGTATCGGCTCGATAGCCATTTCCCTGCAGCTTGCCGACCAAGTCCGAGAGTCCCTGTTGGAGGCCTTGCGCTAGCTCGGCGTCGTCTGTGCGAACGGCCATGCGCAGTTCGCCGGATTGTTGAACCAGGCTCACCAGCACCTTTTCATTCGCGGATTGGTTCACCTGCAGCACAAGGTTGTTGAGCGGCTGCGGAGGTCGCAGTTGTTCGTCTGCTCGCAAGTCGCGCAGTTCGGGGGCCTGGGACGGTGCGGCTGCCTGCTTAATTTCCGCTCCAGTCTCCAATTGCTGGCTCTGGTCAAAAGCCGCCAGAGCGCTCTGAGTCAGCGAGGGCGACTCTTGCGTGTTCCCTTCGTCTGCTTTATTAACATCAGGCAGACCCGCGTCTGTTAATCTCTGTTGCAGGGTGGTGTCGTCGGCGGCGGCCGCAACCTGCATTCGCATCATGAATGCAGTGGTCTGTGGGTCCACAGCTAATTCCGGACCTGGTATTAAGCTCGGCTGTTGCGGACGGCAGCCGGCGGCGGGCTGGAGACTGGCGTTTCCCTCGTCATCCTGCGACGAGACATCGTCCTGCGTCCCCTCGGCGTTCCTGCGAAGATCCGACAATGCCAGGGGGTTGGCGGCCGTTACAGGAGTGGCAACGGCCGCCGCGTGATCGACGTTATTTCCCTTCTGTTGCCGGGCTGCGCCCGTGGTGTGCCGCTCTGGTTTGCGGTCCTGGACGATGGAACCGTGTGGCAGCCCCTGGTCCTGCAACGCGGCGCATCCTTCGAATTCCTGCGCGAACGCGCTGCTGCTTGCGACCGGCAGCCGCTGCCAGGCGCTATCCGGTGCGAAGGATGCGAGAGCGTTTATGGCAGAAGCGCTTGTCACGGCTCAGGCAAATGCAAATTTACAGCCAAGTTGAACGGTCAATTCTCTCAATCGGATAGATTTCCGCAGCCGGTGTTAGGACTTTGACTGTCAAGGAGCGCCGTCAAGGGATTGACGAGAGTCAGGACTCCTTATCCTGTAATATCGGCCGGCCGTTTAGGTTTTCCAGAGTATCTCCAGGCGTTACAGAGCGATCCCGCCAGGGGGCCGCTCTTGCAGGTTAGGCCAGAGAGTTGCATGTTGATTCGCGCAATCCATGGACTCGTTAGCCATCGCCGCCGTCAGCGGTCTCCGGTCGCGCATGCAGTCACTCGACCTGCTCGCAAACAATCTTGCGAATACCGGAACCAGCGGCTACAAGGGCGACCAGGAGTTCTACAGCCTTTTCAGCTCGGAACAGTCCTCCGGCGCGGACGGCGGACCAGGGGCCACCTTACCGGTCGTTCAGCGGCAGTGGACGGATTTCTCGCAGGGGACCCTTCAATCCACCGGTAACTCGCTGGATGTGGCATTGGCCGGCAAGGGTTTCTTTGTGGCCACCGGACCCAACGGTCCTCTTTATACGCGCAACGGCAGCCTGCAGGTGTTGCCATCGGGTGAACTCGCGGTCGCAGGAAAGTACCCGCTGCAAGACCCGGCGGGCAACGCCATTCACGTCACCTCCGGAAGGCCAATCCAGATATCCGTAGACGGCACGGTGCAGCAGGATGGCAGCACCCTGGGGCAGATCAAGGTTGTAGATCTTCCGGCGACGGAATCGCTGCAAAAAGTAGGTGACGCCTGCTTTCAGGACACGGATCCCAACAATCGCCCCGCGGTTGCCACCGGCGTGGAAGTGCAGCAGGGCAAAATCGAACAGTCCAATGTGCCCGTGGCCGGGTCTGCCATGCGACTGGTCGGAGTTATGCGGCAATTCGAAATGCTGCAGAAGGCCATTGGGATCAGCAACGAAATGGATACCAAGGCCATTCAAGAGGTGGCGCGCGTTGGCTGATCGAATCGACTGGCGCGCAGCGCGCAACCGGGACATCGATTAAGGAGCACAAAAAATGATCCGCGCTTTATACACTGCTGCCAGCGGCATGAATGCCCAGCAGACCAACGTCGACAATATCGCCAACAACCTCGCCAACGCGAGCACCGCCGGCTACAAGACGCGCCGCGCCCAGTTCCAGGATTTGCTCTACCAAACCATGACTCAGCCCGGGTCGTCGGCCAGCCAGCAGACCACGGTTCCAGCCGGACTGCAGCTCGGTCTCGGAACGCGCGCTGCTTCCAACGAGATTATCTTCACGCAAGGCAGTTTCACGGAGACGGACAATCCTCTGGATCTGGTCATTCAAGGAAACGGATTCTTCCAGATCCGGCTGGCGTCTACAGGCCAACTTGCCTATACGCGGGATGGTGAGTTTCAACTGGATAAGAACGGCAACGTGGTCACCGCGAACGGCGATACGCTCGAGCCACAGATAACCGTCCCCGCCGGAGCGCAGTCGATTACGGTGGCTTCGGACGGTACCGTAAGCTACACGTTAGCGGGTCAGACGGCCGCGCAGAAGGCCGGCCAAATCCAGCTAGCGGGTTTTCAGAACCCGGCTGGATTGAACAGTATCGGCAAGAATCTGTATCAGCCGACAGACGCCTCGGGCGACGCCACAGTGGCCAACCCTGGCGGCCAAGAGGGGATGGGCTCGTTGCTCCAAGGTTATACCGAGCAATCCAACGTGAGTATCGTGGAAGAGTTCATCAACCTGATTGTCGCCCAGCGGGCTTACGAGGCCAATTCCAAAGTGGTTAAGGCAGCCGACGACATGTATCAGCAAGTGAATAATCTGCGGCAATGAGACGGTACTTTCTGGTGCTCCTCTGCTGGTTCGCGCCGCGGGCTTGGGCGCAAGCGCCAGCCTGCACGCCTTTGCAGGACGACCGTATTCTGGCCAAGGACCTGGCCGCGGTAATCCCCGCGTTCCTCCTGATACCGCCCGAGACGTTGTTGGGCAACACACCCCCGCCCGGTTCGCAACACATTCTTCACCATTCCGACTTACTGTCTCTCGCGCAACGTTACGCGGTTCCTCTGGAAGGGGACGCCAGCGCCTGCTTCGAACGGGCCATGGAGCCGTTGGACCGCAACCGCCTTCTGGAAGCCATGCGCGCCGCATTGAAGATCCCCGATGCCCGCATTGAACTGGCGGAAACCAGCCTCTATCCGGTTCCGCTAGGCAAAATCGAATTTGGGTTGGAGCGGTTGGGAACCCCGGCGTCGCCGGATCAGCGCTCCCCGGTGCTGTGGCGCGGCGACGTCGTTTACGGCGAAGGCCACCGGTTCGCAATTTGGGCCAGAGTTCGCATTCTGGCGCAGTGCAAAGAGATCGTGGCCGCGGAGGATCTTAGGCCAGGCCGCGTCATCGAACCGGCGCAGTTACGTGTCACGGCGGAAGAGGGTTTTCCAGTTTCTCTCAAGCAGCGGCTTTCGATGGAACAGGTGGTGGGAATGACGCCAGTGCGGCCCATCGCGGCAGGCAGCGTGCTTCGCCCCGAACTCATTTCCCGTCCCAACGATGTCGGCCGCGGCGAACTGGTCGAGATCGAAGTCCGCAGTGGCGCCGCGCGATTGGTCTTGACGGCGCGCGCGGAATCCGGTGGCCGCAGCGGGGAAACCATCGCCGTCCGAAATCTGGAAAGCAACAAAGTCTTTTCCGCCCAGGTGGCCGGAAAGGGCAAAGCGATTGTAATGACTGAATTCATGAAGGCCGAATAGCATGCGTTTGAAGACTCGCTGGCTGATGACGATTCTGCTGGTGCTGGCGCTGCCGGCGCACGGCGCGGGCAAAAAGAAGAAAGCGGCTGAGCCCAGCCCGCTCGATCTGTATTTGCAGGAAGCCCTCAAAGAGGCGCCGGCGCCTCCCAAACCCGCACCCGGTTCGCTCTGGTCGGCGTCATCGCGCCTGACCGATCTGGGTAGCGATGTACGCGCGGCACAAGTAGATGACCTCGTGACTATCCTGGTGAACGAGAATGCCTCCGCCGTGGCCACGGGGACGACCAAAACGTCCCGCGCTTCTTCCGCACAAAGCTCGATTGCGTCACTGCTCGGCGTGAAGAGCGCCACCGGAGCCCTGTCGAACCTCTTGAACGCCAACACGGCGACCGCTTTGGACGGTGAGGGTACCACCAGCCGGGTAACTACGTTGACCGATACGCTGAGCGCTCGCGTCACGCATGTGCTCCCTAACGGCTATCTGGTGGTGGAGGGAACCAAGAACCTCGTGGTCAACTCGGAGCACCAGACAGTGAAGGTACGAGGCGTTATTCGGCCCACCGATTTGAGTCCCGGAAACTTCATCAGCTCCAGCCAGATCGCGCAAGTGGAGATCAAGATCGATGGCAAAGGCGTAGTCAACGATGCCGTGCGGCGCCCGAATTTCATCTACCGCTTTCTGCTCGGACTGCTGCCCTTCTGAGATCGCCCATGAAAAGAGCACTCCTTCTACTTTTCCTATCCGGCTTTCCGGCGCTTTCGTCCGCGGACGCCGCCACGCGGCTCAAAGAGCTGATTTCTCTGGAAGGAGTGCGCGACAATCAACTCCTGGGTTATGGGCTGGTAGTCGGTCTGGCTGGCACGGGGGACCGCCAGCAGACCCTCTTTCCCGCGCAAAGCTTAACGAACCTGCTGGAACGTATGGGGCTGACGGTCTCACCCACGACGATTCAAGTTAAGAATACGGCCGCGGTGATGGTGACCGCCACTCTTCCCCCGTTTATCGAGCCGGGTGCGCGTATCGATGTGACCATTGCCGCGGTGGGTGATGCGCCTAGTCTGCAAGGCGGAGTGCTTCTCATGACCGGACTCAAGGGTCCGGACGGGCAGGTCTACGCCGTTGCCCAAGGCCCCACCGTGCTCGGTGGATTTGTCGCGGGAGGGGGCACCAACGTCCGCGTCGTCAACCATCCGACGGTCGCCCGCATTCCGAATGGCGCAATCGTAGAGCGGGCCGCGCCATCCCGCAATCTGGGAGATCTCTTGCGCCTGCAGTTGCGGCGCGCCGACTTCACCACCGCGGCCCGGGTCGTGGAAGTCTTGAATAAACGCTTCGGCTCCATCGCCCAAGCCGAAAACGCGGCTCTTATCAGCGTCAGACTGCCCGCCAATTACCGCCAGAACACCACTGGATTTGTGGCGGATATGGAGCAGTTAACGGTTGAGACGGATCGCGGCGCCCAGATTGTCGTCAACGAGCGCACCGGCACAATCATCATGGGTAAGGACGTACAGATTGCCCCGGTAGCCATGATGCAAGGCAGTCTCACAGTAGAGATTCAGACGCGCCTCGCGGTCAGCCAGCCGAATCCACTCAGCTCCGGAACCACTCAGGTCGTGCCCGAGACCAGCGTCGATGTAAAGCAGGAGCAGACCCGTAATGTGCTTCTCAAAAATGGAGCAACGGTCGAAGAGCTGGTGCGCGCGCTCACGGCCATCGGGTCCACGCCCCGCGATATTATCTCGATCCTCCAAAACCTCAAGGATGCCGGCGCATTGGACGCCGAGCTGAAGGTGATCTGAAAAATGCCAACAACCAATTCCATCAGTGCGGGAATGCCGGCAGACCTTTCAGCCGCCCGCCCCAAGGACGAACCAGCCAAGATCAAGGCTGCCGCCACGCAGTTCGAAGCTCTGCTCATTGGGCAGATGCTCAAGTCGATGCACGACTCCGAAGGAGGATGGTTGGGCACGGGAGACGACGAGTCCGCCTCTTCCGCCATGGAATACGGCCAGGAGATCTTCGCGCAGGCGTTGTCCAACAACGGCGGACTGGGGCTCGCCTCAATGGTTGTGCGAGGTCTGCAAAAACCGCCGGAGCCTTAATCAGGCGGTCCAGCTATGGTCGACGAATGCGGAGTTGACATCGGGCAAGAACCGGCCGTCGCCGAAACCCGGCGGCAGGCCGCCCGCCGGAACCGCCGCATCGTTGGCGGGCACCGCCGCCGGGCTTTGACCGATCGCCTGCCACGCTCCACCCAACGTTTGCATCAGCGACTCCACTTCCGCCAGCGGGCCGTCTGCCTGCTTCAGGTTGGCCACGGTCAACCTGGTTCGCATGTATCGGTAAAGAGCCGCCAGGTTTTGGCTGATCGAACCACCGGCCTGCATGTCGAGAGATCCCTCCAATTCACCCAGAATACCAATGGTTCGGGAGATCGCCTTGGAGCGCTCTACGATATCGCCGGCGGCCAGAGCGCCGCGAGCCTCCCGCACGAACTTGATGCCGTGTTCATACAGAATCCGAATCAACTCGACGGGGTCGGCCGACAAAATCCGGTTCTCCAGGTATTGTTCTGGCATGCTGGCTATTCGTCCTTCGTTTTCAATTCCGCTTGCAGTTCAGCGACCAGGCGCAAGACCGATTCCGGCGGGATCTGGTCTACGACATCGCCCGTCTGGCGTTCCAGGATCTGGATCACCAGCTTGCCCGTCTTAGAGTCGCGCCTGTACATAAGTTCCCGATCCTGCCCCAGCCATTCCGCCTGGTTCAGCCATTGGACGGCCGCGATCGCCTGCCGATCGTTGAGCAGCCAATCCTGTGAGCCCGTTTGCGATGTGACTGGAGCGCTCATATCCACTCGGTTGGCTGGCCCGATTTCCATAGCGGCACTCCATTTCGATAGTTACGCGCGGGTCCTTGCCCGCAAGCTCTCAATCCATCACATCGGCGCCGTAGGCGCTAATTTCGAGCGATTCTCCTATGAAAATGACAACTGGAACAATAGTAGATACAGTTCTGGCCCTGCTCGCTTGTAGCTGCCTCGCCGGCGGTGGCACCGGGATGCAAGCGCAGACAACTCGACCGCCGGCGCAGCAGGCGGCGGGCGAGGATGCCGTGGCCCGGCAACAAGCTGCCCTAGCGCAGATGCAGGAGTCCATTGCCAAGCAGCGGGAGTCGGTGCAGAAACAGTTGGGCCAGAGCACCGACGCCTTCTTCATTCTCCTGCCCCCGGAGCGTATGCGAAGCGTTGCACACGACGGTGGGACAGCGGAATGCGCACCCCTACCTGACGGCGAGGTGCGGTCGCTGGCCAGCCAGGCGGCCACCCGAGAAAGCCTGGATGCGGAGATGCTTATCAACGTCATGCGGCAGGAATCCGGCTTTCGGCCCTGCGCTGTGTCGGAGAAAGGCGCCATCGGGTTGATGCAACTTATGCCTGCCACCGCCGAACAACTCGGGGTGAAAGACTCTTTTGATCCGCTGGAGAACGTGGACGCTGGCGCGCGATTCCTCCGGCAGCTATTGACGCGCTACAACGGCGACGTTCTCAAGGCGGTCAGCGCTTATAACGCCGGCCCGGCCCGGGTGGACGCCGTGGATGGAATCCCGCAAATCCCGGAGACCATCGATTACATCAAGCGCATCTTCTACCCGGACCTCGAGAAACAATAGCGCCCAGATTCACAGGAAAAGCAGCGCGCCGCCGCCGATAAGCTTTATGTGACGGCGCTATTGCAGCAGGCGGAGGAGATTCTGGACACTGCCAGTCGCGCCGGCATTGGGCCCGGCATGATGATCCTGATCGACCGCCAGGGTGGCATGCGCATGCTCGATCCGACCGGCTGGACGCTGGCAGCCCTTACCGCGGAGTTTGGTGCATCAGTTGTCTTTGAGGTCAAAAAAAGCCAGGGTACAACGTCTGTCGAAGGCTGGGCCGGGTGCGACCGTTGTCTCATAGAGCGGCAAACCGGCGCCCCGCTTTCGTACCTGCCCCTGACACCCCCAGTTTGTCACCCGATCAGATTGCACGCCGCTCCACTATCGATCGCGCAGTCGGCTGCACGCGACTCTGTGGTTTGAAAGAGCCACCGCCGCATTCGCACTGCTGTGCCTCGCGCATCGGTCCTTACCACCATCCCCTCGATCACGAGCATGACGGAACAGACGCCTTGCACTAGGAAGGGCCACATAATCTGAAGTTCTATGTTCGCCCCGTCTGGTGGAGGGCAGTCGCATTGAAACATCAGGCCGCCCGCCCCGAGTTCAATGGTGTGGCCAGCTCCCAGACGGGCCGCACGATACTGTCCGAACGAAAACAGCAAGGGCTGGTCAAAGCAATAGCGGAGGTCTAAGCGGCGTTCCAGGCGGCGCAAGGGTGGCTGCGGCATTTGTTCTAAGACCGATTATCGGCGGTCGTTCAGCTTGCCGCTAGTTCTAACCGTACTTATTCCGTTCTTGGTACTCCCCCCCACGCTGGAGCAGCGGCAGCGGAGGAACGGCGGGTAATACCACCCTTCCAACTCCCTGGCGATGCTCTCGGCGTGTTGCAGGAATTCCCCAGTTCGGCGGCTGGAACCTGGAGCAGCCTAACGATGCCTGCTAACAGGCTGAAAACGGGCTGGACGAACTTTGAGTGTAAGCCAATTAAGCTGCTGATACTATTGATGTTGTTAGGTAATGCCGCACATTCGGCATAGGCGGGATACTGCCTGGGCGTCGGTATCGAGCAGGCCGGGAAGAGGCGGTTATCCAGCCCCGCTTCCGCGATTCGCGTGTCCCAGCAGACTCGTGGGACCGGTTTTGGTGTCGTTGGGCGCCTGCTGCGACCCTCATACCGGCCTGTTTAGAGTCGTGCCTGCTGCGGCTACGCAGAGGATTTTCGGGGTGCCAGCGGCAACTGCCGTCCCGGACGCGCCGCTGGCGGTGCTGTTCGTGGGGGCGTATCGCGTTACGCCGGGCTCACCATCGGCTAATTAAGTCCCAGAGGCCGGGCGGGCCGTCTCCTGAATCTGTTGGCTGAGTTGGCTCTGCAGTTGGTTGATGGCTTGCGCAGCGGTTGGACTCAACGTCCCTCCATTGGCTTGCTCATCGGTTGCGATTTGCTGTTGGATTGTGCCGAGCTGCGAACCCAACTGCTGCGCTTGATCGCTGCTCAGGTTCCCGGCCTTTTCATTCAATACGATGCGACCCGCCTCCAGAGCTTCGCGGGTGGTGGCCTGAGGCACATACGGATCGGAGGGCGGAGCGGCGCCGTTGTGGGCGTCGCTGTAAATCGTCCCGCTCAACTGGTCTTGCAATTGCTTGATGGTCTGTGCATCGGTGGATGACAGCGTCCCGCCATCGGCCTGCCGATCCGCCGTAATCTGGCTCTGGATGGAAGATATCTCGCCGAAAAGTTGCTGTTGTTGGTTGCTCGTGAGATTGCCGGCCGCCACGTTCCCGGCGACACGGCCGGTCAGCGCAACCTCGCGCAACGCGGCCGGGCTGAGGTGCACGCTGTCCGCCGGCTCGCCGACGGTCTGCACGCTGTCGCTGGGCGCGGAGCCCGACGGAGAGCTCGCCATTTGCGACGCCGTCGGCGCGTACGATTCGTGTATTGTGCTCGTGTTAAGAGAAACTGGGCTCATAGTGTGATCTCCTTGCCGTTTCTATCGCCAGCCAGGAACGGATTCTTAGGCACCTTGACGCGGCATTTTAGCGTTCGCATCATAAACGGCACTCCGATCTGACCATTTCTGTTTGGGTACACGTACACGCTCGCATATCTGTTGTGTGCGGGTAAATACTACCTTTGGTTAATCCGCTTTTTCGGAAACTTTCCGCCTAATAGGCCCAAACACGAACGTCAATGATTACAGGGGTTCCGTGGGTGTCGTAGGATATTTATGCTTGCCACGCCGGCGCCGAACACGGGTGGTAGTGTCAGCTATGCCGCAATGTGAGGATTTGGACACACTAAGCCCGTTCCCCAGTGCTTTGCCGCGACCGCGCCGCGGAAAGCGCCGCCGGCATCTTGAGTCGGCCCTGGCGCACCGATTCCTTCGTGTCTGCGTACCGGTTAGGGCCGCTTTTTCGGAAACTTTCCACGTACTAGGCCCAAACACGAACGTCAATGATTACAGCGGTTCCGTGGGTGTCGTGCGCTGCTGTCAGGTAATCCAGCCGCAGCGGTTGTGCGACGGCCAGGCCAGCCGTACGGTCAGCATGCACGAAGGGTCGCGGCAGCGCACGATCGGCCCAAACAGGGGCCCCCGGCCGAGAGACACCGCGGGGGAATCCCTAGCCCCTCTTACAAAAGCGTCAACGGATCCACATCGATCACGAGCGCCGTCGCGCTCCACTTGCTCTCCCGCGCAAACGTCTGCGCCCGCCGCAACAACTCATTGAGCGCCGTGCGGCTGGCGGCCTTGATCAGGAACTGATACCGGTATTCGTTCTTCAGCCGCGGCACCGCCGCCTCGGCCGGCCCCAGGATCTTGATCTTCTCCGGCGCCGGCGTCAGAAAATGACCGAGTTCCGTGCTCAGCCGCATGGCCTGCTCCTGCTGCTCGCTGCGTACCAGGATATTGGCCATGGCGCTGAACGGCGGGTAGTGCATCATACGGCGGAACTGCAGCTCCTTCTCATAGAAAGTCTGGTAATCCTGTGCCGCGGCCATCCGGATGGCATAGTGGTCGGGGTTGATGGTCTGAATCAGGACGATGCCGGGCAGGTTGCCGCGGCCCGCCCGTCCGGCGACTTGCGTCAGCAGTTGGAACGTGCGTTCGGCGGCGTGGAACTCCGGCAGCCCACGCCCGACATCGCCCGAGACCACGCCCACCAGCGTGACGTTGGGAATATCGTGGCCCTTGGCGATCATCTGCGTGCCTACCAGAATGTCGTAGGACGCCTCGCGAAAGCCTTGCAGGATGGCTTCGTACTGGCGCTTGGCGGTGACCGTGTCGCGATCCCGGCGCGCGATCCGCGCTTTGGGCTCGTTTTGTTGAAGCCTCGCAAGATACTTTTCAGTCGCAGACGAGGGATGCCACTACATGATCCGCTCGACCGGACGCCGGGTTTTATGCAGGCTGCGGGTGATTCCGGCGACGGTCTTGCCGGGGCCTCACCTCCTGGCCGTACTTCACCATGACGAAATCGAACTCTCGCAGTGGAGCCTCCGGGTGCCATGCGTGCATCGCCTGCGCGATGTGCCGGGCGGACGTGATGACGGCGACTGCGATGCTCGGCTTTTGATAAATTCTTTTTGATAACAGCGTCGGTTGAGACAGCGGGCAGCGCGTTCTCAATCCAACCGAGGCGGCACATCAACCGCACCAGCCAGATATCCGGCTTCACACAGTTAAAGCCGATGTCCATCATGATATGGAGTGCGGTGGTTTAGCCGACCAGTTTGGCGAGGCGTTTGTGCACTGTCCACAGAGTCTCGTCACCGGGTTCGGCGTAATGGTCGTCCAAGAGAGCCGTTAGCGGCTCCACGCCAGGCACCTCTGGTTCCTTGGAAACCCCGCTGGAGCAGCGGAGGAGCAGCGGAGAAAAAGGCATGGAATACCGCCTTCCCAAATGCGGCAATGTTTTCTTAAATCATAATCATTGCCAACCGCGCTGTGATGCCGAATTGGCCGCGCTCGCTAGTTCAGGAAAGAAGCGTTGGCACATCAGGAGACCCAACGGAAACCGCCTCTACCTGAACGCCTGGGGAGGCGAATCCGGCATTACGCCGCGCAGATTACACGTGTCGCTTCCAGCGCCATCGCCAGGAGTTGCGGACGCGAAAGTCCGTGCCTTTCCTCCGCTGGTCCTCCGCTGCTCCAGCGGTCTGCCTCGGGCTCTTTTTAATACAACGAGCAGCCAGGAGTCGCGGCAATTACTATCGGTCAGGGTTGCCTCCCGGACAAGCGGGTTATCTGGATGGAGCCTTATCGCTCCTTCGTATCTTTGCATTTCGCGGTTGTGACTGTGTCAGAGCAGTTTCAGACGCCGCCCATAAAGGCTGCTTCCTGGGGAAGTGGGAATCCTCGTTTTGGATTTTCACTTTTCCACGGCCGCATGGATCCGGCTCCGGCGGGCACGAGGACCGCCCACCAAAGCAGAATCGCTCAGTCCTACTCTGCACGCGTTTGAGACACGGTTTTTCGAAAGGTCGATGTCAAGTTGCCTCGGATGGCGGGTTTCCTGCCTTTGGCATTTTTCTCGTCCTCGCGGCGGGTGCGCCGCGAATCGCCACGGCGTCAAGTTCATGACGCAAATCGCGGTAGTGTCAAGATTGCGTCGCTGGCAGTCCCCGGCTTTGCGCCCGCTTCCGCCTTGTGTTTCCATCGGGTACCTGTAAGAACTGTTCTGGCGCTCGATTTGCAAGAAAGCTGGTCGACGCACAAAAGCCCCGCAATGGCCGTGCGCCAGGGAGAACCGGAATGATCCAAGCGATGAACAACCAGAGCTTCGGGGCGATCGAAAGGCCGCAGGTCCAGACGGCAGCGGGGAGCGCCGATTTTGCGGAGTTATTTCAAGACGCCGCAAAAGCCAACATCCAGAAAATGGATCAGCCCACCCCTCTCGCCGCTTCCGCGTCCGACTCGGTAGATATAGCTTCCGCCGCGCAGGCCAGCTCCGAACCAGCGAGTACAGTTCCCGCCGCGCAGGCCACCTTAGGCGATCCGGATGTGCAGGGCTGGCTCAACACCTACTACGCGCAGATAGGGGATTCCACCGACGCCGCCATTTCCGATCAACCCGCCACGGGGGCGGGCAACAACTACCCGGACGGTAGCGTGTACGGTCCCGACGCCATTTATACACAGGCCCTGGACAACCAGATCGGCAATTCCTTTGCCGGCTTGACGGGGGCCAATGCAGCCGATTATACGGGTCAGTTGCCCGGCATTCCCA
>Ga0224558_1000303_pt1 | contig 58786 bp, 43 predicted proteins | sample 714S32024metaG_FD_180682 | JGI IMG/M metagenome (GOLD analysis project Ga0224558, IMG submission 180682) | Peat soil microbial communities from Stordalen Mire, Sweden - 717 S3 20-24 | ecosystem: Environmental > Terrestrial > Soil > Wetlands > Peat | place: Sweden: Norrbotten County, Stordalen... | reverse complement strand
ACATCTGCCGCCTTTGCAGCCTCCACGCGGGAGAACCTGCAGGCGCGCATCGACGCAGCCAAGGTGGTTCTGGACCAGATCATGGCCACCCCCGACAAGAGCATTCCGATGGACATCATGGAACGCGCCACCTGTATTGGCGTGATCCCGGGATTGAAAAAGGGAGGCTTTATCTGGGGCGGTCTGTATGGCCAGGGCGTGGTGACCTGCCGCACGGGGCACGGCTGGAGCGCGCCGGTTTTCATTCGCGAGGGAGGCGGCTCGTTTGGCTTTCAGGCCGGCGGCCAGTCCGTTGACCTGGTGCTGATTGCGGTCAACGATCGCGGCTTCCAGGATTTGCTGAAGGCCAAGTTCAAGATTGGAGCGGAGGCGGCTGCATCGGCCGGGCCGGTGGGCCGCAACACAGAGGCCTCAACAGACTGGAAATTGAGCGCCGAACTGCTTACCTACTCGCGCAGCAAAGGGCTGCTGGCCGGAGTCAACCTGAACGGCGCCGGCGTGAGCCAGAACGCCGAGGATACCGAAATTTACTTTGGCCGGCCGGAGAATTTCGAAAACATTCTCAAGGGCGACGTTGCGGTTCCCGAGGGCGCCGTGGAGTTTGTGACATCTGTCGCGCATTATTTTATCGCGGCCAAGAACCGCCAGTAACGGCAAAGCGGCGCATGGAAGCGGGGCAGTCCGGCATGGGGCTGCCCCTCATTTGTTTGCGCGGTGGAAACGGCGCTGGGGGACTAAACTTAATCTTTGCCTTCGACAATGCGAGAAAAGCTCGAGTACTGGCTGGTTGTGACGGTGGCGCGTCCTCTGGGGCGGCTGCCGCGCGGGTTGGCGCGCTGCGCGGCCGGCGTGCTGGCGTGGAGCGTGTACAGGTTGCACGGGCGCCTGCGCCGCGTGGGGCTGCGCAACCTGGAGCTGGCTTTTCCGGGGCTGTCTGCGCGGGAGCGCAAGGCCATTCTGCGCGGCGTCTTCCGCTCCCTGGGGCGGCAGTTGGTCGAGTTCTGCCGCATGACCCGCTACACCCGCGAGAATACCTATGGCTGGATTCGCACCGAGGGGTTAGAGCACTACCTGGCAGCGAGGGCGCGCGGCAAGGGCGTGCTGATCGTCACCGGCCACATGGGCGCGTGGGAGCTGTCGAGCTTTTATCACTCGCTGATGGGCTACCCGATGAGCATGATCGCGCGGCCACTCGATAACCGGCGGCTGGACAAGTTTGTGAATGGCATCCGCTGCCTGCACGGCAACCGCGTGCTGCCCAAGGATGATTTTGCGCGCGGGTTGCTTACGGCCATGCGCCAGGGCGAAACGGTGGGAATTTTGATGGACACGAATATGACCCCGCCGCAGGGAGTCTTCGTGAATTTTTTCGGGAAACAGGCTTGCACCGCCTCAGGAGTGGCGCGCGTGGCTCTGAAGACCGGGGCGGCGGTTTTGCCGGGGTTCATGGTGTGGGAGGAGGCGGAGCGGCGCTATGTGCTGCACTTTGGCCCGCAACTGGCCTTCGAGCGGACTGAGGATGCGGAGGCCGACATTGTAGCCGCGACGCAACTGTGCACGAGCGCCATCGAGACGTGGATTCGGCGTTATCCTGACCAGTGGCTGTGGATTCATCGCCGCTGGAAGACGCGGCCGGCGGGCGAGGCTGGGATCTACTGAGGAGAGGCGCATGAAGCTGGGCGAATTGATCGATGAATTGGGCGGCAAGCTGGTCGCGGGAGACCAGATGCAGCTGGTCAACGGCGTGAACTCCGTCGAGCTGGCCGGAGAGGCGGAGCTGGTTTTTGCCGAGGATGCGGCGGCCAAGGCGCTGGCTAGCAAAGCTGGCGTGGTCGTGCTGAAGGCTGGGTGCGCCGAATTTTATCCGCAAGGGAAGTGCGTAGTTGAGGCCGAGCAGCCGCGGTTGTGGTTTGCGCTGGCGGCCAAGCTGCTTGCGCCTGCGCTGACGGCAACCGGAGTGCATCCCGCGGCGGTCGTTGGAGCAAATGTGAAGCTGGGCGAAGGCGTGAGTATCGGCGCTTGCGCGGTGGTGGGAGAGAACGCGCAGATCGGCGCAGGAACGCGCATTGAGGCTGGAGCAGTGATTGGCGAGGGCGTGCGCATCGGCGAGAACTGCCGCATTTATCCGCGCGCCGTGCTCTATCCGGGAACCACGCTGCGGAACCGCGTCATCGTTCATGCTGGGGTGGTGCTGGGCGCGGACGGATTCGGCTATGTGCGCGACGAGAAGAGCGGCGCTTACACGCAGTTTCCGCAGCAGGGGACGCTGCTGATTGAAGACGACGTGGAGATCGGCGCCAACACCACCATCGACCGCGGCGCGCTGAAGCAGACCAAGATCGGTCGTGGAACGAAGTTCGACAACCTGGTCCACGTGGGGCACAACTGCGAGATCGGCGAGGACGTGATCCTGGTGGCGGGGGTGGGCATCAGCGGCTCCTGCACGGTGGGCAACGGCGCGGTGATCGCCGGGCAGGTGGGCATCGGCGACCATGCGCACATCGGCCCCGGCGTGATTCTGGGCGGCCAGGCCGGCGTGCTGAGCGGCAAAACCGTCACCAATGAGGGCATGGGCGTGAAGCCGGGAACCGTGCTGTGGGGCACTCCGGCGCGGCCGCTCGGCCAGGTTTTACGGGAGATTGCCGTGGTGGCGCGGCTGGCGAAAAAAAGCAGGGAACAGGGAACAGGGAACAGGGAAAAGTGAGTGGCTTTTTCTGAAAAATGTCTCCTTTCGCGCTGCTCCAGCATCCATAAATAGAGTGGAACTGCTTTAAAGCGATCGAGCCTGACTTCATTTCATTCCCGGAGGAATCCCTGGAGGTTTTATGGATCGGCGAGGTTTTCTGAAAACTGCCTCAACGGCAGTGGGCGCTGCCGCTACCGCACAACTGCTTACAACCATGCTCAGCGCCGAGCAGACGTCCGCCTCGAGCCAGAGTCCCAGCAACGGCCGCGCCGAGAGCGGCGAGATGATCTATCGCACCCTGGGCCGCACCGGGGAGCGCATCTCCGCCATCGGCCTGGGCGGCTACCACATCGGTTCATCCAAGCTCGCGGATCAGGATTCCATTCAGCTGATTCGACGCGCGATTGATCGCGGCATTACCTTCATGGACAACAGCTGGGACTACAACGGCGGGCGCAGCGAGGTCCTGATGGGCCGGGCGTTGCAGGACGGATATCGCAACAAGGTATTTTTGATGACCAAGATCAACGGCCGCACCAAAGCCGCAGCCGCTAGCCAGATTGACGAATCGCTGCGGCGGTTGCAGGTGGACAGCGTCGATCTGATGCAGTTTCACGAGGTGATTCGCCTGGAAGACCCCGACCGCATCTTTGCCGAGGGTGGCGGGATGGAGGCCATGCTGGAGGCCAAGAAGGCGGGCAAGCTCCGTTCTATCGGATTCACCGGCCACAAGGACCCTCTGGTTCACCTGCGCATGCTGGAGATAGCGCGCAAGCACCAGTTCCGCTTTGACGCCGTGCAGATGCCGTTGAATGTGATGGACGCCCACTTTCGCAGCTTTGCCCACGACGTCGTGCCAGGACTGATCAGCGAGGGCATCGGTGTGCTGGGGATGAAGGGCTTTGGAGACGGCTTCATTCTCAAAAGCAATACCGTCAAGCCCATCGAGTGCCTCCACTATTGCCTGAATCTGCCTGTCTCCGTGCAGATTACCGGGATTGACAGTCAGATGCTGCTCGATCAGGCGCTGGATGCGGCGCGGACGTTTCACGCGTATTCAGCGGATGAACTCGCTAGCCTGCTGGATCGGACTCGGCCTTCAGCGCAGGACGGCAAGTACGAGCTCTACAAAACTACCAGCCACTTTGACGGAACCGGGCACGATCCGCGATCACTTGGCTAAGACTGAGCCGCAGATAGCGGAATCTCGCGCGGCGCAGGAGCGTGAATCTCTGGCGCTGCCGGCCTAGGCAGTTTCGGCTCTTCGTTGCGGAGCAGGATCGCCATGCCGCGCGCGCCGTCCATGCGGCTTTCCACCAGCAGTTCATAGGCCAGGTTAAGAAACTCTGTGTGATGCTCGAAGTGCTTGCTGGTGGCCTGCACGGTGTGCACCACGTGGGCAGCGGAGAAGGCCTCGCGATGAAAGCCGGCCACGCCGATCAGGAAGCCTTTCATCAACGCAAACTGGGCTGTCAGCAGAGCACACTCCCGCGCCATCGAGAACGGCTCTCCTGCTCGCGCATCTTCTTTTCCAAACGGAAACCGGAGGCGGAGGATGGTGTTGATCAGGTAGTTCTCCAGGATGTGCGGGTGCTGGGCGAAGAACGGCGCATAGTAGCGATTGTGCGCCTGTGCGCTATGCTCGGTGAGGCTTTCCAGGGTCGCGCCGGGGCCGTTGCCGATGCCCGTGGTGAAGGCCTGAACGCACTCCACAAAGCGCGGCCTCACGTTGGAGCGGTGCAGCAGCATCCCCGCCAGCCGCAACACCACGTCCATCTGGGCGGCGCGATCAAGCGGCAATGTTTCCATGGCCGTCCGCAAGGCTCCGGAAGAGACCGCGGCTTGAAAATCGCCGAGGAACTCGGAAACGCTCTGCGCAAGCTCGCCACTGCTGATCTCGTCCAGCCGTCGGCAAAAGATGCTCAGAAGAAACAGCCGCTGCCAAAGCGGGTAAGAACGATTGCGAACCAGAGCAAGGACAAGCTGCCGGATGGGCCAGAACCACGAAATGAGCGAGAGTGGGGTGGCCGGGACTTCAGGCCCTGCATTGCTGTCAGTAGATGCGGCGAGGGCTTCAGCCTTGGAGGTACGCTCCTGGTTATAATCCAACGGCTCCGGTGTGAGCAGATCCGGGTTGAGAAGAACTAGCCGCGCGGCCTCCGGACAGGAGAGCGCCAGCGCCGTTTGCTGGATGCCTGCAATCGAATTGACGATGCGCGGATAGGTGGCGCAAGCGTGGGAGAGAAGCTCCTCGCCCAACTCTGTCTGGATCTGGCAGAGGCGGTCGGAGGTGAGCAGGGGACATTGGTTTTCGCCGTTCATGCGAAGTTTGGCGAAGTCGGCGGGTTTGGCGCCCTCGGATATGCGCAGCATGTTGGCGTCGATCAGCGTACGCAATGGGCTGTCGGGAAGATTCTGGTACTTTTCATAGGCTGCCTGGTCGATGGGCACGCTCCAGCCTTTGCAGCAGGTGTCTTCGCAATCCGAGCCGATGCAACGAAAGCTCTGAGCGTAGGCGGCGTGAGACGGCGGAGTTTTGGGCAAGCTGGGCTCCCGGCAGCAGGGCGGAGCGCCTCTGCTGCGATCTCGATGAAATCTGCATCGAAAGCGATGCACATGGCGGGCCTATGCTCTGGCCGCAGCATTGGAAAATCTTGAGAGAAGGAGGAGCGGCGGAGGATCTACGAAATAAACTCTGGCAGTGCGAACGACTCCAGGGCGCGGAAAACAATCAGCAAATTGCCAGTATCAGAAGGGCTTCTCGGTCAGGAATGGCTCCGGCTTAAGTGAACCGTCGCGCTGTTTGACCAGCATCTGGACCTTTCCCTCGGCGGCGTCGAGCTCTGCTTTGCAGGCGGCGGAGAGGCCCACGCCCTCCTCGAAGAGCCTGAGCGATTCTTCGAGGGCCAAGTCGCCCTTTTCCAGTTGATCGACGATAGTTTCCAGCTTCTTGAGCGAGTCTTCAAACGAGGGCATGGCGATTACTCCGGAACAGGCTTGGGCAGCACAGAGGCGATGACCTCGGCGGCGGCGATGTAGCGGCCGAAGGGAGCGCTGACCTGCACGCCCTGAACGAAGGGGCGGACGGCCGCAAGCATCTCCTGGGCGATGAGGATACCTTCGCGCCGGGCGGCGTCGGGCGTATCGGCCTGGGCCATGCGCAGCATGATCTCCTCGGGCATGGAGACGCGCAGATCGTTCTTCATGAACTCGGCGTTGCGCAGGCTGGTGAGGGGCCATATGCCGGCGATGACGGGAATGCGGTGGCCCTCGATGCGCTTGAGGAAGCTTTCCAGCAGGCGCAGGTCGAAGACCGGCTGGGTGATGGCGTACTCGGCGCCGGCCTCGACTTTGAAGGCGAAGCGGCGCAGTTCCTGCTCGATGTCGGGCATGCCGGGGTTGGCGGCCACGCCGATGGTGAAGTTGGTGCTGGCGCCGATGGAGTTGGAGCCGATGTCCAGGCCATGATTCAGGCGGCGCACGATGTTGACCAGGCCGATGGAGTCCACGTCAAAGACAGCGGTGGCATCGGGATAGTTGCCCAGCTTGGGCGGGTCGCCGGTGAGGCAGAGGATGTTGTGCAGGCCGATGGAGGAGGCGCCCAGCAGGTCGGACTGGATGGAGAGCAGATTGCGGTCGCGGCAGGTGTAATGGAGAATCGTCTCAATGCCGGTGTGCTGCTGAATCTGGATGCAGAGGCTCTGTGCGCTCATGCGGGCCGAAGCGCGCGGGGAATCGGGGACGTTGATGGCGTGTACGCCGAGTTGCGCGAGCTTGCGCGCGCCTTCGATCTCATGGGTGCAGGAGATGCCGCGGGGAGAGACGATTTCGACCAGTGTGACGAAACTTCCCTGGGCAATCAGAGAGCCGATGCGGGAGCGTTCGCCCAGGGGAGCGGGCGGGGTTTCGGTGATCAGGGCAGGAGCCGCGCCGGTAACCTGAACGCGGGCCTGCGCATCGATGGCGCGCATGGCCGAGCGCATGGCGCGTATGTGGTTGGGCGTGGTGCCGCAACAGCCGCCGACGATCTGCACTCCGGCGGTGATGGCGTTGCGGGTAAATTCGGCCATATACTCGGGCGAGCAGAGGTAGATGTTGCGTCCCTCGACGGCGCGTGGCAGGCCGGCGTTGGGCATGGCGGCCAGGGGCAGTGCGGTGGCGGCGCGCATGGCCTCGATCGCGGTGAGCACGGTTGCCGGGCCGGTGGAGCAGTTGACGCCAATGGCATCGGCGCCCCATTCAGTAAGGAGCGCCGCAGCCTGAGCGGGCGAGGAGCCGTCGAGGCAGTTGCTCTCGTCGTCGACGGTCACCATCACCAGCACAGGCAGGTCAGGGGCGACTTCGCGCGCGGCTGCAAGCGCCTCGCGAGCCTCGTTCAGCGCGGGCATGGTCTCGATGCTGAGCATATCCACGCCAGCTTCCGCCAGGGCGCTGATCTGCTCGATAAAAGCCGCTCGGGCTTCGTCCAGGCCGGTCTTACCCAATGGCTCGAGGCGCACCCCCAGCGGGCCCACGGAGCCTGCAACCCACGCCTCCCCGGCCTGCTTTTCCCGGAGGTGATCGACGGCCTGGCGGGCCAGCTTAACCCCAGCGGCATTGATCTGGGCCACATTGCCGGCCAAACCGTGGCGAGCCAGCCGGAAACGATTGGCGCCAAAGGTGTTGGTCTCGATAAGCTCGGCGCCGGCCTGCAGGTACTCCTCGTGAATCGACAGGATCAGGCCGGGGTCGGTGAGGTTTAGCTCGTCGTAGCAGCGGTTGATGAAGACGCCGCGGGCGTAGAGAACAGTGCCCATGGCTCCATCGGCGAGGATAGGGCGGTTGGCGAAGATGTCGGCAAATTGCGTCATTCTTGTTGCCATGTTAAGCTACGCCGGCCTGTTACGCCAAAGCAATTTCGATCCAGCGGCTTACCGGAGCCTCCCGTGGCGCGTCTCAACCATGGCAACAGGGGAATTCAATCCGCCGGCAGGCAGGGCTGCTTTGTTATACTTCGGTAGTCATCAGCTGGGGCTGTGCCGATACAGGGCCGGATGATTTGATCCGCCTGCCGGACCAGCAATTGCTGTCAAATGGTTCACGCCGCGGCTCTGGCCGCGGACAAGCTGTACGCACTTATAGCGTCTTACGTCGAGGTAAGGGATTTTGAACAAGAGAAGTCTTTGCATGAGCACCGCCGCGGCCCTGTTGGTTGCAGCCGCGCTGGCGGGTTGTGGTTCCACCACCTATTTTGCGGGGCGGACGCTGCCGCCCAGCGGGTTGGCCAATCGCGTTCTGATCGCGATCCAGAATCCCAGCGCTTTATCCACCGGCGCCCTGCAGTTTGTGGATGCCTATTACGACATCCGCTTCAAGTACAACAGCGCCAATACGGGTCCAGCGTATAGTATCTCGGGTTATTCGGGCAATCTTCCCGTTACTATCCAGAACATGCCCGAGGAACTGGGGGCCGCGGTCTATGCCTCCGGCGATGGCAGCTTCACCCTGATCAATTATGCCCAGGAGAAGTCGACTGGCGCCGTGAGCGGCCTCAACGGCAAGTCTTCCAGCATCTTCACCACACGAAACCAGGCCTACGTCTTCGCGGCCAGCCAGTCGTTGCACGTGCTGACCGTGGTCGACAAGTCAGCGACCAGCGCTGGAACCTACGCGCTGAACCTCCCCGGCGTGTACCGGGTGAGCGTGAACCCCGGCGGATCCGTGGCGCTGGCCTTCGCGCAGGACTCGAATTATGTCTACTATCCGCGCAAACTGACCGCAGCGCAGAGCACCGCCTACGCCGGCGGACCCAGCAACTGGCCCAAGGCCGCTGTTGATTGCGAGCCCTTTTCCGCGCCGGGCTGGTGCCTGTTTCAAGCGCAAAGCCCTGACAATACCGACGCAACCGGCAACTCCTACGGCGCCCCGCTGGTCTTTGACCGGCCGGCGAAGGCAGTCTTCTCCGCCGATGGCGGCACAGCGTACGTGCTGAACTGCGGTCCGGAGTGCGGCGGCACCGCATCCTCGGTTTCCTTGCTGCCTGTGGCTCCGATGATCTACCTTATCGGCGAGCAGTCCGGCCTGCTGCCTTGCAACTCCAGCCCCTGCTCAAACACACACACCATTCCTATCACCAACATTCCTGTCTCCGGCGGCGCCAGCAACGCGCTGGTCAACAGTTCCACGCTGTATGTTGTGGGCCAGAAACAGATGGCCGACTTCTGTGGGGGCAGCAGCAGCCTTTGTTGGGGTGGCTATCTGACGGTGGTGAATCTGCAGACCAACACGGTGGCGCCCTCCACGGGCACAGTTCCCAACCCGGTTTCCATCAGCGACGGCGCGCCGGGCGCCGTGAGCCGCATGGTGCTGGCGGACGACAACACATTGTGGATCGGCATGACCCAGTGCAACAACGGCGAGCGCGCCAACCATGGCTTGCCCAACGGCTGCCTGACCATGTTCAACACCTCCAGCAACAAGGTGACCATGCTGGAGCCCTATAACAATGACGCTACCGGCATTGCCGCCGTGACCGGCCTGCATAAGATCTACACGGCGGAGGGCGGGCAGGTTTACATTTATTCGACGGTGGACGGCACGGCTATCGACAACCAGTTCGTAACGGTGACCGGCACGGCCTATGACGTGGCCTACATGGATGCGGACAGCGACACCAACAACACGGTCTACTAAGTTCAGTGGTCAGTGGACAATGGTCAGGGGACAGTTAGAAAGCCGCCCTGACACAAATTCTCCGTTTCCCATCCTTTCGCCACGCTTTTGGGCGAAAGGGTGGGAAAACAACGAACTTCGACCGTCCCCACTCATCGGAAGCGAGTGCCCATGAGCGTCGATTTCCTTCCTGATTCTCCTGCCGCTGATGTACTGGCCATCGCCGCTCACAGGGATGACGTAGAACAGACCTGCGGGGGAACCTTGCTGCGCATGGCGTCGCGCGGCTTGCGCACCGCCATTCTGGACCTGACGCAGGGCGAGGCTGGAACCCGCGGCAACGCCGAAGAGCGCGCGCGCGAAGCAGAAGAAGCCGCACATCTGCTGGGCGTTGGCTGGCGGCAGGCGCTTGACCTGCCCGACGGCGCGGTTGAAAACACCCTGGAAAACAGGCTCAAGATTGTGCGCGTACTGCGGCTCGTTCGTCCCCGCGTGGTCATTCTTCCTTATTGGCAGGCACGGCATCCGGACCACTCGACAACCGCCGCGCTGGGCTACGAGGCGTGCTTTCTCTCCGGCCTGAATAAGGTGGAGACAGATACGACGTCGCATCGCCCATTCAAGATCGTCTACGCCAGCCTCTACGCGGACGTGCGTCCCAGCTTTGTGGTGGATATTTCTTCCTTTATTGAGCAGCGCCACGCCGCGCTGATGGCTTACCGCTCGCAATATGCCAACCAGGCGGCAGGCGGCGGCCTTTTTGTCCCCGAAGAGGAGATTCGCGAGCGCACCTTTGCCGAGGCCCGCCACTATGGGTTGCTGGCCGGCGTGCGCTACGGAGAGCCTTTTGTGCAGAAGGAAGTGGGCCTGGTGGACGATCTGACGCTCGTGCCTGTGCAGTCGATTTGAATTTTCATAAGCCGTAGATTGCTGGCCACACACGCAGGTGATCAGCGGCTGAACCACATCCGTCCGCCCACGGCAATCATCGTCACTGCAAAGACGCGCCGCAGCCATAGGTCGGGAATGTGTTGCGCGCCCACGGCTCCGAAGTATCCGCCGATCAGAAATCCAACAGCCAGCAGCAGCGCCACCTTCAGGTCCGCGTTGCCCTTGCGATAGTACTCCATGAAGGCCAGAATGCCCACCGGCGCCAGCAACGCGCCCAGCGAGGTGCCCTGAGCCTTGTGCTGGCTCATGCCCGCGAGCCAGACCAGCGCGGGAACAAATAAAATTCCGCCGCCAATTCCCACTACGCCGGAGACCACGCCTACCAACAGCCCAATCAGAAGCATCATCCAGTTCACAAGAGCCTCCTACCGAAGCGCGGCGCAATGTCAAGGCCGAGTCCGCTCGTTCAGCGTAAACCATCAGGTAGTGGAATAGGCAACGGGTATCCAGTCGAAGATATAGGCTGACTTTGGTTACTAAGGAAAATAATTTCGAATATTTTCCAAAATCGCTTGCAATTAAGGGCGGGGTTATGGCAAAGTAATCACTGCGTAGGAGAACGCCCGATGAAACACAACACGCAAAACTCGATGCGTAGGTTGGAGCGGCTGAACCCAAGCTGCATCGGCCGCCGGGCGACGCTCGTCTATTTCCGGTAACCCTCCGGTCCTTCATCCTACGCAAAGCGCATGAACATGGACATTTCCCGAGTGGTGTAGAAGACAGGTTCATCGACTGATAACCGATAACCGATAACCATCCTGTCTCCGTTTGTTCCCTTGGGATAACTTCGGCTGAGTTAGAGAGCCAGCGACCTATGCCGCCGCGATAAGTCGATTGCGGATAACGGGAAAGCCTTGTTTCTAACATCAATGATGTTAGTAAGTTGTGCCGGTGGCGAAAGAACAGAGTTACTTCCTGCCACGAAAGCAGGGTTGATGAGATCCTGTGGGCGGGCCGCTTTTCGGAGTGGTTCTTCCAACTCTTTTCGACCATTCCCCGGCGCAGTTGTATGGCAAGCGCAGATTTCTGAAATCCACCTTGGCCGGTGGTGTTTGGCAACGGTTACTTCGGTCGCGGGTTCGACTCCCGCTCGGAGCGCAAGTTCCGGTAGCTCAGTGGGTAGAGCAAAGAGCAACATTCCGTCGCCGCTTGTTCCCCGGCCAGAACTTTTCTCAGGCGCTGCTCGAACAGGGCGCGCCAAAACTTCCACCCTGGCCGGTGGTGTAGGACGCGGTTACTTCTTAAGCCGAAGCGCGCGGGTTCGAATCCCGCCTGGAGCGCAAACTCCAGTAGCTCAGTGGCAGAGCGTCGGAAAACACCGCAACCGTTTGTTCCCCGGCCATACTTTTTCGCACACGTAAACTAACATCAATCAGCAGCAACGAGCATCCTGCCGGTGGCGCAGGGCACGGTTTCATCTGGTAGAGCGCCGCTATATGCGGTGGAGCAGGTTCGAACCCTGCCGCCAAGAATTATCTTGGTAGTTACCCGCGTCCGACTTTTCCCTGGCAGTTTTTGAAAGGAGGCGTCACCATGCGCCTGAATGTTTTCAAGCAGAAGCCGCGGCCGCGCACCCACGAGGGAGCGCAGGCCAGGGTCATTACGCCGGAGCAGGCGCTCAGGCGCGCTGTTCTCTCCTGCATGTTGTGGGAGGGGGAGTTCTACGAGGACGGCGTGCAGATTGCGGGCCGCATCCAGGAACTTGTCCCGCAGGTCAATGCGGAACGGGTGGCCGCGCTGGCTGTGGAAGCGCGCGAACGGATGAAGCTGCGCCACGCGCCGCTGCTTCTGGTGCGCGAGATGGCGCGGCACTCGACGCATCGCGCGCTGGTGGCCGAGACGCTGGAGCGCGTCATCCAGCGCGCCGACGAACTGTGCGAGTTTGTCGCCATCTACTGGGCCAGCGGGCGTCAGCCGCTCTCCGCGCAGGTGAAGAAGGGGCTGGCCGCGGCCTTCGGCAAGTTCGACGAGTACGCGCTGGCCAAGTACGACCGCGCGGGAGCGGTTCGCTTGCGGGACGTGCTGTTTCTCTCCCACGCGCGGCCCGTGGACGAGGCGCAAGCTGCTCTGTGGAAGCGGCTGGCGGAGAACGAGCTGGCCACGCCCGACACCTGGGAAGTTGCGCTCTCGGAGGCCGGACGCGGCGAGGGAGCCGACAAGCGTGCCGTGTGGGAGCGTTTGCTCGCCGAGCGCAAGCTGGGAGCACTGGCACTGTTGCGCAACCTTCGCAACCTGTGCGCGGCGGGTGTGAGCGAGGAGTTAGTGCTCTCGGCGCTGGCGGAGTTGAAGACGGACCGGGTTCTGCCCTTTCGTTTTCTGGCCGCAGCGCGCAACGCTCCACAGTGGGAGGCAGCATTGGAGGCCGCGATGTTCCGCGCTCTCGAAGGCCGGGCAGGGAAGCTCGCCGGCCACACGGTGCTGCTGGTGGACGTCTCCGGTTCGATGGAGGCAGCCATCTCCAGCCGTTCGGAGATGCGCCGGACGGATGCAGCCTATGGGTTGGCGATCCTGTTGCGCGAGATCGCGGAAAAGGTGACGATCTACACCTTCTCCGAGAAGGCTGTACGGGTGCCGTCGCGACGTGGAATGGCGCTGCGCGATGCTCTCGACCGCAGCCAGCTGCACTCCTGTACGAACCTGGGCGCGGCGCTCAAGCACATCGAGGCCGAGGTCCGCGAGAGCTGGGACCGGCTGATCGTTATCACTGACGAGCAGTCGCACGACCAGGTTCCCGCGCCGCGCGGCAAGGGCTATGTGATCAACGTGGCCAGCAACCGCAACGGCGTGGGCTATGGCGCATGGACGCACATCGATGGCTGGAGTGAGGCGGTGGTGGAGTACATCGCCGAGCTGGAAGCCGCCGCCGGGGGCAACACTACCGCCTGAGCGTGTTTACAATCCAGTAACAATCACCGCCGGCCGGGGAGCGATCTCCGGCCGGCTTTCATACAGCACATTCAAGATTCCATTCAGGTTAAGCAACTGCTTCGACCTCCAGATTCCCGCTAATATTTACACAAAGTTTGCAATCTCTTTGCCCTGTTGCAGTAGTCTGTTCATAGTTCCGTGCGGCCTCCGCATCTGAAGTTCAACGGCCGCCGGGCGAGGGCAGACCGGTTGAGCCAGATTATTTATGTACTGGAAGACGACACCGACATCGCGCGGCTGGTGCAACATCACCTGGAAGCAGCAGGGTTTGCGGCGCGCCTGTACAGCACTCCTACCCGCCTGATTCCGGACGCCGAGCGCCAGCCGCCCGCGCTGTTTCTTCTGGACATCATGGTACCCGGCGGAGATGGCCTGGATGTGTGCCGGCGTTTGCGCAGCCACCCTGGGCTTTCCTCCGTGCCCATTATTTTTCTGACCGCGCGCGCCGGCGAAAACGACCGCGTGCTGGGCTTGGAAATGGGTGCTGACGACTACATCACCAAGCCCTTTGCCACGCGCGAGCTGGTGGCGCGCGTTCGGGCTGTGCTGCGCCGCTTTGAACGGCCCGACTCGATTTCGGTTATTCGCTTTGAAGAGGTTGTCATCGACGCCAACGCCATGCAGTTGACGGTGCGCGGCGAAGTAATTCCCACCACGGCCACCGAGTTCCGCCTGCTGGATTACCTGGCGCGTCATCCCGGCAGGGTCTTCAGCCGCGATCATTTGCTGGATGCCGTCTGGGGCGATGCGCGCTTCGTCACGCCGCGATCGGTCGATGTTTATGTAAGCCGCATCCGGGAGAAAATCGAGGCCGATCCGGAAAACCCGCTCCACCTGAAGACGGTGCGCGGGGCCGGTTACCGCTTCGAGCTTCCCAAAAGCGAGTAGGGCGCCGTGAAATCAAAGTTATTCATGAAGCTGCTGGGCCTCTTTCTCCTGCTGCTGGTCTTCCAGGCAGCGGCGATGGAGTTTGTCGTCATTCCCTTTATTGCGCGGAGAGTATTGGGAGATCCTGCCGCCAGGACCGGCTTCTTGCTCGGTAATGAGGCTCTCTGGTCCGGTTTGATTGCGCTGGCCGTAGCGCTCGTCCTGGCCGTCTGGATTGCCGGCCGCATCACCGCGCGGCTTGATCGAGTCATCACCTTCGCGCGCCGCATTGCCGCGGGCGAGTTGAGCGCCCGCCTTGATTACGACGAAGAAGATCCGTTCTCCTCCATCGAGGTGGCGCTGAACCAGGCTGCCCAGCGGCTCGCTGAGAACATTGCCGAGATTGAGAGCCGACGCCAGGAGCTGGCCGGCCTGCTCGACTCTCTGCAGGAGGCAGTGGTCGCCATCACGCCCGGGGGGCTGGTCCGCTGGTCCAACGCCGTCATGGGGCGCATCGCCGGCACGCAGATTCGCGTTGGCCTCTCGCTGGTTCACTCGGTACAAGATCCTGAACTGCTGGCCTGCGTGAAAGCGGCGCTGGAGAAGCGCGAGGTGCAATTCGGGCGCGCCAGCATCCTGGCTCCTGGCCGCATCTTCGAGATCCATGCCGTCCCCATGTCTTCCGGCGGAGCGCTGGCCGTGCTGCACGACATCACCCGCATCGATGCCGCGGAAAAATCCCGCCGCGAGTTTGTGGCCAACGTCAGCCACGAGCTGCGCACCCCGCTCACTTCCATCCAGGGTTACGTCGAGACGCTGCTCGAGGAGCCCCACCTCCGCGAGGAAACCAGTCACGAGTTCCTCGGCATCATCCTCAAGAACGCTACCCGCATGAGCCGCCTTACGGAGGATCTGATCGCTCTGGCCAGCGTGGAGAGCCCAGACTACAAGCTGTCGCTGCAACCTATGCGGGCCAGTGCGCTGGTTCAGGACGCCATCAAATCGCTGGGCGGCATGGTGGTGGATTCAGGCGTCGCGCTGGAATCGGCTGGAGCGCCGGATGAGCTCGTTTTAGCCGAATCCGACGCCATGAACCAGGTCTTCGGCAACCTGGTTGAGAACGCCCTTCGCTATGGCAAAGACGGCAAGCGAATTCTGGTGGGCGCGCGGCTTTTGGAATCCGAAGTCGAGTTTTACGTGCAGGACTCAGGCCCGGGCATCGCCAGCGAACATCTCACTCGCATCTTCGAGCGCTTTTATCGCGTTGACAAGGCGCGTTCTCGCGAGTCAGGCGGCACGGGACTGGGCCTGGCCATCGTCAAGCACATTGTCCAGGCCCACGGAGGGCGCATCTGGGCCGAAAGCGAACTGGGCCAGGGCGCAACCTTCCATTTCACGCTGCCGTTGTTTACGCAGTCGCAAGGGCCCGAAGCGCGGCAGACGCTCGATGCAGGCGCGTAAAAGGACAGCATGAATGAGGAGTACAGCGGCCGGGAGGAGTGGTGAGCTCGGTGCGGTTCGAACGCACGACCCACGCCTTAAAAGGGCGTTGCTCTACCAACTGAGCTACGAGCTCTCACCAACTACAACTTAATTAGATTCAATAAGTTGTAGAATATCAACCTTCTTGGCCTTGTACGACTTTTTTGGTGCTGGTAGCCAAAAAATGGCCACTTTGTACCGAAACCGACCCCGGACGTACCAAGGTCTCCAGCGCCTGCAACTTGTGAGTTGGGGCGAGGCGGGCGTATCGGGCGGTCATGGCGATCGTCTTGTGTCCCATCAGTTCCTGCACTGTATTCAAGTCTACCCCAGCCATCACCAAACGGCTAGTGAAGGTGTGCCGATGGTCGCCACGCGGCGCAGGTCACTCAGGCGTTCGGGCGCCAGGGTCCCAGCGCGCGCCACGCCCTTTTGACTTCGTTGATCTCGGCGATCAGCGTGAGCACTAAGGACTGTCATCGTCAAATGAGGAACGTTGATCCTTCATTCCGCCAAGTTCCGATGCAGTTCTCTCTCGCACAGCCAGGTGAAGATGACCGGCGTGACGATCAGTACGTGAACAAGGGAGCTGAGCATTCCTCCGAGCACGGGGGCTGCGAGCGGCCTCATAAACTCTGCGCCGGTTCGCGTGGACCACATCAGGGGCAGCAGGCCAGCGACCACAGTAGCCACGGTCATCACCTTGGGGCGAAGGCGGAGCAGAGCGCCCTCCATCACGGCTGCATGAAGGCCGGCACGCGTGAGTTGGCCATCGGCGGCGATTCGGCGCGTCACCGCTTCACGCAGATAAATGACCATGACCACGGCGGTCTGCACAGCGGTTCCAAAGAGCGCGATGAAGCCAACCCATACGGCAACTGAGAAATTGAGACCGAGCGCCTTGACGAGGAAGATGCCGCCGGAGAGCGCGAAGGGCACAGCCAGCAATACGTGCGCCGCCTCTTTGGCGGAGCCATAGGTGCGATAGAGCAGGACGAAAATGATCACGAGCACAATTGGAATGACCAGTTCCAGGCGCTTGCGCGCGCTGATCTGGTTTTCGTACTGACCGCTCCACTCGACGTAGTAGCCTGGCGGCATTTTTACATTCTGCGCCACTGCCCGCTGAGCCTGATCGACAAAACCTCCCACATCGCGGCCTCGCACATTCAAGAGCACCGAACCTCGCAGCAGGCCGTTCTCGCTGCTGATCATCGATGGTCCCAGTGTTGTCTTGATGTTGACAACTTTATTAAGCGGCACCTGCGCTCCGTTGCTGCCGGTTACAAGCACATCGCCAAGCTGCTGCGGGTTCTCGCGGAAATCGCGCGCGTAGCGGACGCGCACCGGGAAACGCTGCCGTCCCTCGATGGTAGTAGTCAGATTCTTGCCGCCCACGGCAGTTTCAATCGCATCCTCAACATCGGCGACGTTCAAGCCGTAGCGATCCGCGGCCGGACGGTCCACGGTCATCTCCAGATACGGAGAACCAGTGGTGCGCTCGGCGTAGAGGTCAGTAGCGCCGGGCACCTGGCTCACCACTTCCTTGATCTGTTCTGAGATTTGTTCGATCACGTTGAGATCGGGGCCGAAGACCTTTATGCCGATCTGCGTGCGAATGCCGGTGGAGAGCATATCGATGCGATTGCGAATCGGCTGGGTCCAGATATTCGTCACGCCGGGAATCTGTAGCTGTTCATCAAGTCGTGCGAGGATGGCGTCCTTGGTGAGTCCTTTGGGCCATTGGTCTTTGGGCTTGAAGGTGATGGTGGTTTCGGACATATTCACAGGAGCCGGATCGGTGGAAGTTTCCGCGCGGCCAACCTTGCCGACAACCATTGCAACGGCTGGATCGGCGGCGATGATCTCATCCTGCTGACGCAGAATCTTCGTCGCTTCAGTGAGAGAGATACGTGGATCGGAGATGGGCATAAAGAGCGCCGTCTCTTCATCCAGCGGAGGCATGAACTCGGAGCCGATGGTGGTTGCGGTGTAGACAGCCGCGCCGAACAACGCCAGCGCTGCACCGAGCGTGATGATTCTGTGGCGCAGCGCCCATGACAACACAGGCCGGTAGATGGCGTGCAAGAGTCGCATTACCGGATTCTCATTCTCGCGATGCAGCTTGCCTCGAATGAGAAAGGTGCAAAGAACCGGCACCAGCGTAATGGCCATGATGGTGGAACAGACCATGGCAAAGGTTTTGGTGAAGGCCAGCGGATGAAACATCTTGCCTTCCATGCCGGTGAGTGCAAAAACCGGAATGAACGCGAGAATGATGATGACCATAGCGAAGGAGATGGGCCGGCCTACAAGCCGCGCGGCATTCAGCGTGATCTCCCAGATATGCTCTCGATAGCTGCCGTGCTCCTCCTCGTATCGCTCTGCCTGGCGAATCACATTTTCGGTCATTACGATTCCCGCATCGACAAGCACGCCGATGGCGATGGCGATTCCACCCAGCGACATGATGTTAGACGAGATGCCCGCTCCCTTCATGAACAGGAATGCGCCCAGCACAGCGAGCGGCAACGGAATGGTGACAACAAGAATGCTGCGAAAGTGCCAGAGGAAGAGAATGTGCGCGAGCGTTACCAGGATGATTTCTTCAATCAGTGCGTGGCGCAGCGTGTCAACTGCATGGTCAATGAGAATGCTGCGGTCATAGAAGGGAACGATTTTCACGCCCGTAGGAAGCCCCGGCTGAATCTCGCCGATCTTCTTCTTGATGGCTTCGATCACCTCGCGCGCGTTGGCGCCATAGCGGATGATGACGACCCCGCCGACGGCTTCTTTGCCGTCCTTATCGAGAACGCCGCGCCGGAACTCGGGGCCAAGCTGAACACTGGCTACGTTGCCGACAGTGACGGGAGTGCCATTGTAGGCGCCGAGCGAAATCTCTTCGATGTCCTTCAGGCTGCGAATCAGGCCGATGCCGCGCACCATGTTCTCGGTGTCGCCCGTCTCGATTACCTTGGCGCCGACGTTGTTGTTGCTGCGTTCGACCGCGCCGACGACATCCTTCAGCGCGACGTTGTAGGCACGCATCTTGATCGGATCGAGATCGATCTGGTACTGCTTCACAAACCCGCCCACACTGGCGGTTTCGGCAACTCCAGGTACGGAGTTGAGCTGATATTTGATGAACCAATCCTGGATGGAGTGAAGCGTGCCGCTGTCGTACGGACCCTCGACGGTGTACCAGAAGACCTGGCCTACTCCGGTTGCATCCGGCCCCATCATCGGCGTCACGCCCGCGGGCAGAAAGCTGCCCGCAAGGCTGAGACGCTCCAGCACACGGGTGCGCGCAAAATAGATGTCCACCGAATCCTCAAAGATCACGTTCACCATCGAAAAGCCGAAGGCCGATGCCGAGCGAACCGTGCGTACGTGCGGCAACCCTTGCAGGTTCACGGTAAGCGGATAAGTGATCTGGTCTTCGACCTCTTGCGGACTACGGCCCTGCCATTCGGTGAAGACGATGACCTGGTTTTCGCTCAGGTCGGGAATCGCGTCGATGGGCGTATGCAGCAGCGCCCAGTATCCCCACACAGCGAACGCAGCGTAAATGGCCAGAATCAGCCAGCGATTCTTCATTGAAAACTCAAGGATGCGGTTGATCATGTCGTCTCCTACCTGGCGCTGAGATGTGTGCGCATGGATGCGATCACATTGCTGTTCTTGTGCGCTTCAACAAGAATGGTCCACGTTCCCGCCATCGGCGCCTGGCCTTTGCCTTCGTATGTTTTACTGTCGGCCTTCCATGCCAGCTCGCAAGAGCTTTTCATCTCCGGCATTCCCATCGAAGGCATCGCGGGCATGATGAGTGTGACCGTAACGCGAGCATCATTGATGGACTTGCCGGCCGCATCGCTCAGCGTCACGTGAAACTGGTTGTCTTCGCCAGCCTTCATCGGATTGGGATCGGCGTGAAAGTCAATCTTCACCTCGCTTAGCTCTGCGCTTGAATTAGTTGGAGAGGCCGCGGCGATCTGGGTTTGCTGTGCCGATGCAAATTCCTTCGAGCCGCCGTAAAGCCCCGACATTCCCGAGCCGAGGTGAGCCTGCGAGTCGATGAGGAAGTTGCCGTTGAGCACAACCTTGTCCCCGAGCGCCAATCCGCTCGATACCGGAAACAAGTCTTCAGTCGCCGCGCCCACTTGCACTTCACGCGCCTCGAAGACGCCATTGGGCCTCGCGAGATACACGATCTTGCGCGTGCCGGTGTCGAGAACTGCCGAGCGAGGAACCACGATGGACGGCTCTGCGGCGCGGCTCACAAATGTGGCGTTGACAAACATACCGGGCAGCAGGCGCATCTCCGGGTTGGCAACATGCACATGGACCGGAACCGTGCGCGTCTGCGGATTGGCGGCAGGTTCGATAAAATCCACATGACCGTGCAATGTCTTGTTGGGCAGCGACTCGGCAGTAATCTCCACCGCCTGTCCTTGACGAATCTGCGGCAACTGCTCCTCATAGACATCCGCCTTGATCCATACCTGATTGAGATTTGCGACCGTGAACAGTGTGTCGCCCGCGTTCACATACTGTCCTTGCGTTACCTTGCGATCGACAACCGTCCCAGAGGCGTAGGAATAAATCGTGACGTGAGGAACGCCATCCTTCTCCGGAGCATCCGACTGCTTGCCGCTGATTCCCCAAAGCTCCAGCTTGTGTTGGCTCGCCTTTACCAGCGCGTCGGCTTGCGTATGCGCAAACGCATCGTCCGATTGTTTCAGCTGATTGCGATTCTCCTCTGCCAGGTGATACTCCTCGATTGCGGTGGCAACTTCAGGGCTGTAAATGTCGGCTATAGGCTGTCCGCTGCGCACGCGCTCGCCGGTGTATTGCACATAGAGTTTGTCCACGCGGCCACCGATGCGCGCACTCACGGCGGCAAGTTGCGCCTCCGGCTGTTCAACGCGGCCAAACGCGGCGATGTCCGTCTTCAGCGCGGCCGTGCGCACCGCGGCAACCTGCACACCCGCCGCGCTGATCTCGGCTGGAGTCAGCTCGACCATCGTGCCGGGCTCAGTGCCTTGTTGCATGGCATGGCCGTTATCGGACCGGGTGGAAGCGGCGGGGCTTGCGGTATTCGATGCCGCTGAAACAGGGCGCATCTCCTTCGCTGCCAGAAATCCAACCACAAGAGCCGCGCTCAAAACTCCAGCGCCGACACCGAATGCAAACAGCTTCTGTTCCTTCATTGTCATTTGCTTCACCTCTCTGTGTTGCGGTTCGTTGTGTTCGCTATCGGCGCTCCGATGGCGCGTTCCAATTGCGCCATGCCCTCGTCCGTAGCTGCCGATGCCTTGTAGTAAGCGGTCTGAATATCGAGCAGAAGATTTTGAGCGTCGATCAGGCTCATAAACTCAGCGCGGTTGTTTTGGTATGCGGCTGTAGAGGCTTTGAACGATGCTTCTGCTTGCGGCATCAGTGTGTCGCGATAGAGCTTGATGCGCTTCTCGGCGGCCAGCACCTTAATTTGCGCCTGCCGGATTTCAAGAAAGACCGTTGCCGCGCGCGCATCGAGTTCGGCCTGCGACACATCTGTTGCCGCATCGGCCTGCTTTGCCTCGCCATCATGACGCGCGCGGTTCAACCAGGGAAGATTCATCGACAACTCGGCCATGTAGGCATTGCGCGATGATGATCCGGCGGGCATCAGCATGTATCCGAGACCGACAGTGAAGTCGGGCTTCGTAGCCAGCCGCGTCAGCTTTTCCTCATCCCTGGACTTCGCAACTTGCACACGCAAGGCAGCCAACTCAGGACGATGTTCGATGGCCGTGCGCTCCAAGTCCTCGATGGAAGGCAGTGCGGTGGGAAGTGCGTAGCTGCCGGCAATTTCGATTGCTTCGTCCGGAGGCCGTCCCATCAGAGCATTCAACTGTGCGCGCGCGTTGTCCCGCTCTTCTTCAAGTTCGATAATCTGTTCGTTCAGCCGGGTCAGCGCCATCTGCGCGCGCAGTATGTCTGCCTGCGGCGCCTTGCCGGTGGTGTATTCAGCAAGCGCCGCAGCCAGAGCCTCTTTCAGCAGCGAACTCTGACGCGCCTGCAACCGCACTTCGTCCGCATTGCGCATCAGGTCGGCGCAGGTTTTGCGAACCTCGACAGAGACCTCCTGCCGCAGAGTCTCCAGATCATTGGCCGCTACGCCTGCATCGTCCTCCGCCAGCCTCGCGCGCTGATCCCGCTTCTGGCGGCTGGGGAAGGTCTGCTGCATCGACACCATGAGTTGCGCCTGATTCAGATCCCATGGCCGGCGCAGTGGTGTATCCCAGTCGCGCATCATCAGCATGGGATCGTCGAGGCTGCGCGCGGTGGCGGTTTTTAGTCGGGCCAGCGACATACGCCTCACCGCCGCTCGAATCTCAGGGTTGCTCTCAAGCGAAGCCGCTACTGCATCATCGACAGACAAAGGCGCAGCAGCCGCGTCTGAAATTGAAAGATAGGGCGCAGCAACGGAGCGCGGCTCCGCCTGCCCCAAACAGGCAATTGACAGCGCCAGCACAAAAGACGCTAGAACATAAATGGATTTCACTCTTCAACTCCGCGAGAATCGGCAAAAGGAGAAACAGCAAGGCGCAGAAAGACGCACCCCGGAGAGCCAATGCGGAAGTGAAGATTTAGATTCTGAAGATGAATGCGCCCGTAGGCGGAGAATGCGGAGGAATCACCGCCAATATCGGGAACTCACTCCGTGAAGAGAATTCATCCAGGGAGATGAACTCCTGCGCAATGGTCATTGGAGCCGAACCGGGAAGGTTGGTCGCAACGACGAGGGCTGGCAGTGGGGCGCTGGCGATGCAGCAATTTGTCCGGACGGATTGGTTGGACTTGGATGTGTGTGAGCAGCAACTGTGCGCGGATTTCTGCGCCGGTTGCAGGCAAATCCCAAACGGCGCAAGCAATGAGCCCATCAAAACGATGGCCACCGCCGCCCGACGAAATCCACCTCTCAGCATAGGGGAAGTGTACCACGAGTGCACTCTCAGGACGTGATGCACGTCACTGGGCTGCCCAATACTTACCTTAATTGGGTATTCAGCTTCGCTCGGAACAGAATTCGCCAAGACTTCGCCGCGGAAGCTGCATTTTTATTCAATTGTGCAATGAATCTCCACTCCAGTCATGGGCTGTCTGCCCTCTCTTTCATGGCTGGGCGCTTTGATTCTGTCGCGCAACGCCCAATGTGCCGACTGGCGGACCTGTCGGAGAAAGAGCGGGACCGCGTTCGGCGTTACGCAGACAACTTCGGCATCGATCCGACCGATGCCGTGTGGCATTGATGATCGTGCTCGGCCAGTACAGCGACCTGTACGAGGCGGTTCCAGAAAAGATCAACGCAACCGTGCATGGCATCCTGGAGAAAACTCGGTTGGCCTCTGCGGCGCAAGCGGAGTCTTCCAGGGTTCGCTTGCAGGCGTCCTTAACGGATGCCGTGGTCGGTGCGGCCGAATCCGTGGCAGCCAGGAATGGCCGTTGCGAACTGGTGAGGTGGAGCGCAATTGCATCCACGGCAGCGGTGTTCAAGCTCGCCTGCGTTTTTGTTGCTGGGTATTGGCTGGGTTTCGATCACGGCCGCGCACGCGGTTTCAACGCTGGCGTCGAAGGGCATCTTGCGGCGGCGTGGGCGCTTTCGGTGGATGGTTTGCGGACATACGAGCTATGGAAAGGCAGCGATCTGGAGCATTTGACCGCCTGCGACCGGCCCGGCTCGAAGCTGGAATCCTGTGTCTGTTACCCCAAGGCTGATGAAGGCAAGCTGTACGGCTGGCGCGTCGGGATTTTGGTCAAATCCGGATTAAAAGAGTGTTGCTCTACCAACTGAACTACGAGCTCTCTCAGGGCCGCTACACTCAAATTATCACAGAGACGGCTTTGCCGCTTCGACCGGCTCCCTCGCGCTTTCTCATCCTTGAGCCGTTGCCTGTCACGCCCCGCCAATCGCCCGATATAATTCCTTCTGTCTTGAAAAAACACTAACGAAATGGGTTAGACTGCTAAGAAGATTCGCAAATAGGAGAGTTTTTATGTTCGATGTGAGTCAGAAAGTAACGGTGATCGCCGACAAAGGCATCGCCTACGACGGCGTCATTCTGGCGCGGGCCACGGGCGACAATGGACCGGGTGCCTATAAAGTTGTCCTGGACGGCAGCGGACCCGAACAGATGGGGCAGTGGCATAAGGCGAGCGATGTATTCGTGCGCGAGAAAGACGACGAGGATACGCAGATCTCCTGGGAGAACCTGTCGCAGCGATAGTTCGCGGCGTTTCGGTCTATCGCTATTGTCCTTAACCGCTTCACTTGCGAGGCAGCTGAAACGCGGCCTGTGATATAGTTTCTCGCGGAGAAGAATATGACTCTCGGAAAGTTTCTAGCCAAGCAATTCATTGCTGTCATTGAGTGGAATGAACCGGCTGACGGCATCCTTTCCTATCGCTATCCCATGCGCGATCAGGAGATAGAAAACGGCGGCCAGCTTACCGTGAGCGAGTCTCAGATGGCCGCCTTCGTCAACGAAGGCAAAATTGCCGATGTCTTCGGCCCCGGCCTGCACACGCTCAATACTCGCAACCTACCCTTGCTCACCGATCTGATGAACTGGGACAAGGCCTTTGAATCTCCCTTCAAGTCCGAGGTCTACTTCTTCTCGACGCGCTTGCAGATTGATCAGAAGTGGGGCACGTCGACGCCTATCACCATCCGCGACAAGGAGTTCGGCGCGGTCCGGCTGCGCTGTTACGGCATCTACTCTTACCGCATCAATGATCCTCGCGTCTTCTTTAACCAGATCAGCGGCACACGCGACAGTTATTTTGCCGCCGACCTCGAAGGTCAGTTGCGTGACACTATCGTTGCTCGCATGACGGATATCTTTGCCGGCAGTGACGTCCCATTTCTCGACATAGCCGCCAATCAGGCTCTGCTGTCCTACAAGATTTCCGATGTGATGAAGCCGGCCTTTGCCACGCTCGGCCTCGAACTGAATCAATTTGTCGTCCAGAACGTCTCCCTGCCCGAAGAACTGCAAAAGGTCTTTGACCAGCGCATCGGCATGAACATGGTCGGTGATCTCGGCCGCTACACGCTGTACTCGGCGGCGGAGTCATTGGATTTGTCGGCGGCCAACACCAGCGGCGCGGCCGGCATGGGAATGGGCCTCGGCGCTGGTGCGGCAGTCGCGCAGGTTCTATCCAACGCTCTCAAGCCGGCGATGATTGCTCCCGGCGCTATCCCCTCCCAGCCGCCAACTACCGCTCCGGTTCTGATTGGCGCTCCGGCCGGCTCTGATTCAGCCGCCTCTGAAGCCACCAAGTTCTGCATCGAGTGCGGAAAACCCATTCCTCAGCGCGCAAAATTCTGCGCAGAATGCGGAAAGCCCCAATGAACTGTCCCTCCTGCGGCGCTCCCATGCGGCTCAAAGCGGATATGGAGAGCTACAAGTGCGACTACTGCCAGAATACTTTTTTCCCGGAGAAGAACGACGACGGAGTGCGTGTTCTCGGCGAGCCATGCGACCTGGATTGTCCACTATGTAATGCTCCGCTCGTCCATGCCGTCCTCGCGAAGTCTCCCATCATCTACTGCACTAACTGCCACGGCATGCTGGTTCCCATGGCGATGCTGGAAGGTTTGATCGAGGAATTGCGAGCAGGGCAGGGAAGCGGAGCCGCTCCGGCCCCGTCAGACAAAGAAGATTTGAGCCGCAAGATCAATTGCCCGCAATGCCATCATCCGATGGATGCGCACTTCTATGCCGGTCCGGGCAACGCGGTTATCGATTCCTGCGACGATTGCTGCCTGATCTGGATGGATCGCGGCGTGCTGATGCGCATTGTGCATGTGCCAGACGATTCCAGCGCAACGAATACAGAGTGGGAATAATCTAAAGAATCTCAAGCCCCCGCGCAACGGCTACTGCGCGCGCATCGGCACCACCTGCACGGTGACGTCGCGAATCTCGGAGAGAAAGCGGTTGATCACAGAGCCGTGGAGAAAAATATCCCAGCGCGAGCGGGCCGACTGGCCGAAGACCACGTGGGAGATGCCCTCCTCCTGGGCAAAGCGGATCAGGGCGTCGGCCACGCTGCTGTCGCTGAGCGAGATCACCTTCGCGCCCAGGTCGCGGGCCATGCGCTGGAATTCTTCCAGGCGATGGAAGGCCTCGGGGTCGCCGTGGCCTTTATCGTCGTCGGGGCGGGTGACGTAAACGGCGTACCAGTTGCTGGCTAGGCGGCCGGCGACGCGAGCACCCACGCGCAAGAGGCGTTCGGCGCCGGGCCGGGTGCTGAGGCAGACCATAACCTTCTCCGGGATGGGCGCCTGTTCCAGGCCCTGCGTGCGGCGATACGCTGAGGCCTGGTTGCCAACTTGCTCGGCGGTAGTGCGCAGGGCCAGCTCGCGGAGCATATTCAGGTTGCCCTTGCGGAAGAAGTTGGCCAGCGACTGCTCGACTTTTTCGGAAGCGTATATTTTGCCCTGACGCAGGCGGGAGCGCAGCTCGTCCACAGTCACGTCCACGTTCACCACTTCGTTGGCACGCTTGAGAAAGCTGTCGGGGACGGTCTCGCGGATGACAGTGTTGGCGGAGCGGTTGACGGCGTCGTTGAGCGTTTCCAGGTGCTGGATGTTGACCGCGGTCATCACGTTGATGCCGGCGTCGAGCAGTTCCAGAACATCCTCGTAACGCTTGCGATTCTTGCTGCCGGGAACATTGGTGTGGGCCAGCTCGTCCACAATGACGGTTTGCGGATGGCGGGCCAGGAGGGCGTCCACGTCCATTTCTTTCAGGGTGACGCCGCGGTAGGGAATCTCGCGCTGGGGCACGACCTCCAGGTCACGTACGCGGGCCGCGGTCTCCTCGCGCCCGTGAGTTTCCACCAGGCCAATCACCACATCCATGCCCTGCTGATTCTTCATCCTGTAAGCATCGTTGAGCATGTCATAGGTCTTGCCCACTCCCGGCGCGGCTCCGATGTATACGCGAAGCCTGGCGGGTTCCTGCTGTCGCTCCAGTTTGATCTCTGCCATGGCTCAGCCCTCCTCGACGGGATAACGGACTTCGTTGACGACCGCCACGGGAAGCGTGAAGCGGAATGTGGATCCGTGTCCCAGGCGGCTCTCGACGGCGATCTGGCCGCCCATCTGCTCGACCAGGCGGCGGACCAGCGCGAGGCCGAGTCCGGAATTCTTCTCTGAGAATGAACTCATGCGGTCGAAGATGGCGCCCAGCCGGTCGGCCTCGATGCCGCGCCCGGTATCGCGCACCGTGAACTGCACAAATTCCTTGATCTCTTCGGCGCCCAGCAGAATCTCTCCCTCGGGAGGCGTGTAGCGAATGGCATTGGAGAGCAGGTTGTCGAGGATGGTGCGCGCCGCGCGCTTGTCAGCCTGGACGAATGAGAGATCGGCGTAGGCCGCAACCTCGACACGAATGCGCTTCTGGACCGCCTCGTCGCAAAAGCGGTCGCGGGCTTCGTTCAGGAGCTGCGCGGGGCTCAGGCGTTCGAGCGTGAACTGGCGGCGGCCCGCATCCAATTCGGCTACCTCGATCAGGCCGCCCATCAGATCGTCCAGCTTCTCGCTCTCGTTGCCGGCCGCGGCCACCAGTTCCGCCTGCAAGGGGAGCAACTCTCCGGCGAATCCCTGGCCCAGGGCATAAAGGCCGCGGCGCAACTGAAGCAGCGGGTCGCGCAGCTTGCGGCTGGCTACGCTGATGAACTGCGTCTTGAAGCGGTCGATGTCCTGCAGACGGGTTACGTCTTCGAGAGTGGTCACGGTACCCAGCAGCCGCCCTTCAGAGTCGCGCATGGGCGTGGTGCGCAGACGGTAGCTGCGCTCCTGCGTGCCGATGCGCAAAGGCAGCAGGGAGGCCTCGTCCTCCGCGGCCACGGCCTTCTGCATGGAAACGGCATCGCGGATGGCGCTCAGGATTTTGTCGCCGCCGGGCGCTTTGGCCAGCGCCATGCGGTCGGTGGCGGCTTCGCCCAGCAGCTCGGTCGCCGCCTGATTCACCTTGAGCAGGTGCCCCTTGCCATCGGTCACGATGATGGGCTCAAAGATGGATTGCAGCACGGCGTCGGAGAGTTGATACTCCATCTGGCGTTGCCCGGCCTCGGATTCGCGCAGCTCCCCCAGCCGCACGGCGATGCGGTTCAGCTCAGCTGCGATCACGCCGAAGCTGTCGCGGCTGCTCCACTCCACGCGGTGCTTGGGGTTGCCCTGGGCAATCCGGCGGGCATCGCGGGCCAGCATGCGAATGGGGCGCAGCACAAGGTAGACGCCCACCACGGCAATTACCGCCGCTGCCGCCACAAACAGGCTCGCGAGCGGGAGTTGTCCCGCCGCCGCCAGGGCGTTGTGCGTGACCGCCTCCAGCCCGGCAATCAGGCCGACCATAAGCACGCAGCCGAGAATCAGTCGCTGGGTAAGGTTGAGCATGTGCCGGTCTCCAACCCGGAAAAACAGGGAACAGGGAACAGGGAACAGGGAACAGGGAACAGAAAAACAGCTCTCATTCTCGCAGTTTGTTCATGATGGCGACAAGCATACGGCTAATCTCGCTCGATAGGCTGTCAGCCTGTTGAAGCGATTCTTCCGAGCCGAAGCCCAGGGCCTTCGAAATCACAAGCTGTGTCTGTATTTCACAGTTTGAGCCTCTTGCATGGCCGAGAAACTGAAGATATTCTCCTGGAGTTGACCTGCCATAACCTTCCGCAATGTTGCTGGCGACAGAAACGGCGGCTCTCCGCAGTTGATTGGTTAAGCCGAATTGTTCAGAGGGAGGGAAAGAGGAAGTCAGTTTGTAAACAGCGACAGTCAGTTGAATCGCTCGTTGCCAAACCACGAGATCCTTGAAAGATTCACCCATTTCCAGCCTCCTTGCTATCTATTCTTTGGCTGAATATACCACCCCACCCCTGTTCCCTGTTCCCTGATCCCTGTTCCCTGCTTTTTGACATTTCAGCAAGCTTGTGTACACTAGTTGCTATGAATCAGTCGCTCCATGCCTCCCGGCATTTCGCTTGTTGTTGCTGTTGCCTCTAGCAACAGTCCTTCCGCGCGACTGAAAATCCATTCTGCTTCGGTAATCCTTTGGGCATAGCGGCATGTGTCTCCGCATTTCGCAGGAGATACAACGCTCTCCGTGCTTTGCGGGCGCAGAGGGATGCTTCCGCCGCACGATTTCCTCTCAACCTAAATTTCATCAAGGAGAAAACCGCTATGCGTGTCTTTGCATCCATTTTCCATTCGTCAGTGCTCTCAAACCGCTGGACATCGTTCATCCTGCTGTTCGCTCTTTCCTTTTCCACCCGCGCCGCGCAGGCGCAGAGCCTGGGCTATGAAGGCCCCACCGGCGTCTTCGTCACGCCGCTGGCTTCGGTATCCTCCTCGCCCGCCAAGGGACTGGGCCAGCCCTCGGTCGCCTATCACTTCCTGGCCGCCGGCCCGATCGTGGGCGACTTCAGCACCGTCTCCATCACTGAAGGCTTTGCCAAGCGCTTCGAGTTCGGCTACACCCATGAGATTCACAACGAGGACGGCGGCAGCAATGCCGCGCTCGGACCGGCCCTTTCTCCGCTATGGAACTCCGGCATCGACATCGTGCATGCCAAGGTGAACCTCATTCCCGACAGCTTCGGAAAGCAGAAGTGGGTTCCGGCGATCTCCGTGGGCGGAATCTTCCGCACCGGCGACAAAATCGGCGTCAACATCAACAATCTGGCCACGAATTTGCTCAAAGGTGATGGCGTCACTCCCATTAACGGCAAACAGAAGACCGCCAACGGCGACGTCTACGTGGTAGCCACCAAACTCTTCACGCAGATCAAGAATCTTCCCATCTTGGCAAGCGCCGGCTTGCGCGGCACCAACGCCTCGCTGTGGGGCCTGGGCGGCAACGCTCCCGGATTCGAGGGCAAGGCCTTCGGTTCCGCGGCCTTCGTCATCACGGGACCCGCCAAAAGCACCATCATCCCGGCTTTCGAAATCGCCGAGCAGCCCCAGCACATCTCCTTGGCCACGCCCACGAAGACCCTAGGCTCCTCCAAGGCGGCAACGCTCTTCGATATTCCCACCACCGAGGTTTACGCCGTCCGCATTGTGCCGTTTGCCAAGCGCAAGCTGAACGTGGACGCCGGCGTTCTGCACACGGGTGGATACATTGACAACCCGCTGCTGAACGAGGTCATCGCCGACCACTTCACTGGTCCCACGGCTGCCGGAAAGGTCAACCTGAACGTTCGCGCCCGCGTCGCCTTCGGCATTTCTTACGGCTTCTAAACAGTGAACAGAGATCAGAGAACAGAGATCAGAGATCAGTTTCGTCCCGGAAGAACGAGCAGATTCGGCAAACTAGGTATCTCACTTGATATGCCGGAAAAGCTGGGGATAATTCGTCTGATCTCTGATTTCAGATCTCTGATCTCTGATCTCTGATCTCTGATCTCTGATCTCTGATCTCTGATCTCTGATCTCTGCCTTTACGGTATCCGGCAGACCGACACTGCTTCATTGTGCCATTGGCAAGCGAGGCCAGCCGGCTGAGGGTAGGCAACCAGCACCCAGTTGACGCCAAATTCCGCCTTCAGGCGCTCGAAGTCGGCAAGCTGGAAGCGGGTCCATCCTTTCTGGGCCTGAACCTGCCGCTTCCACACCTCGGCCAGCTCTGGAATCTGCGTTACCACCGCCGTGTCCTTGATGTAATCGGCCAACTGGCTGCGTTCGGCCAGTGCGCGGAAGCTGTGATAGTCCTCGCCGGGCGCGGCCAGATACTCGGGGTCGAGGGCAAAATAAGCGTCAGTGGGCGTGTTCTGACGAATCCAAGCGAAGGCCTGCAGCCATGGGTTGGCGGTGGCGCGGCCGGGCAATTCCAGATGCTCGCTGCTGCTGAATTCCATCCGCTGCGCAATGAACATGCCCGCGTTGATGGCCACCAGAAAGACCGCCCATCGCCACAGGCTGGCCTTGAGCAGGTACTTGCCGATCAGGCAGCCGCCCATCAGAAGCAGAAAGAAATAGATCAGGTGGAGAAAGCGCATCGGCTGCAGGGGCGCAAGCCGGATGAGAGCAGGGAAGCCCAGCATGAGCATGGCTACCGCAAGTTGAAAGACTCCGTAGAGAAAGACGGCTAGTGAAAAGCGCGCCAGCAGCGTCTCGCCGCGCTTGCGTACGAAGCGCCAGAGCAGCCAGAAGAGGAGCAGGGGCACCCATGCGCCCATCCACTCGTACCAGGCCCAGTGGAAGAGGAAGAAGTAGGTGCGCGTGCCCAGCGCCTCGCGCCAGGCGGGCGTGGGCGGCTCAAAGACCCAACCCAGGGGAACAAAGACGGCGGACCCAAAAACGTTTCCGGCCCCGTGCCCGGCCGTGCGCCAGCGCCGCAGCCAGAGATGCAACGGTTCCAGCAGCACCATGGCCAGAATGAAGCAAAAGGAGATGCCCAGGGCGCCCATGATGGGATGCAGCAGGAACGCCAGCAATAAGAGCGGGATTGCCTGCCAACTTTTGCCGGCCAGTATCCGCGAAACCGCCAGCAGAATGATGGCCGTGGCCACTGCCCGCGGGTGCAGATGCTGATCGACCAGATAGAGCGCGGTTCCGGCTACCGGCAGGGTGAATAGGCCGGTCACCAGGGCAACACCGGCCCACTGCGCCCGTGCTTCAGGAAAGAGCCTGTGTGCAATCGTCCAGCATCCGAAGACGATCAGCGCAATCGATGCAAACTGCCAGAGCAGCTCCGTAGCGGCCAGTGGAATTCCGGTCCAGCGGACAAACCCGGCAACCCACGTGTCAAAGAAGCTGGCCTGCATCTGAAGGTGAAAAAAGTTGTAGTCGTGGGGATAAAGCGCAGGATTCAGTTTGAATTTGACGGCGGGCAGGTAGACGCCGTCGTCTTCAATTCCGGGATGGTAGCCCATCACGGCCATGCCGAGCATCGAGAACAACAAAGTCAACAAAAAGTTGACCGGAAAGTAGCGCTTCAACCGGATGAACCCCGTATACTTGGACGCAGAATGTCTTCAGCGCCAATAGCACCATCGTACACGCCAGCGGACGGCGCGGCAACGCGGACCCAGCCGGCGGCAGAGTTGCAGGCTCGCGTTCAGGAGCGCGTCCAGGATCGCCTGGCTCTCGTCATTCCCACCCTGCGCGAGGCAGATAATATTGGCGGCTTGCTGGTCCACATTCGCTCCGTGCTCGATCCTCTGGGAATGGCCTACGAAATTCTGGTAGTTGATGACGATAGCCGAGACGGCACCGAGGAGATTGTCTCCGCCATCGCCCAAAAAGATCCGCACGTGCGCCTGCTGATCCGCAAAGGAGAGCGCGGCTTGTCCGGGGCTGTCCTTTACGGCTGGCGGCAGACGAACGCGGCGATCCTGGGCGTGATGGACGCCGACCTGCAGCACCCCCCGGAGCTGCTGCCCAAGTTGATTGCAGCTATTTTTGCCGGCAACGACCTGGCGATTGGCAGCCGCTACACGGCGGGCGGCCAGCTGGGCAAGTGGAATCCCGTTCGCAAATGGCTCTCGATGGCTGCGATCTGGGCTACCTGGCCAATCCAGCGTCCCGGCGTTCGCGCTCATGACCCGATGACCGGATATTTTCTCGTTCGTCGCGAGTGCGTCGACGGAATCGCCTTCCAGCCCGCCGGCTTCAAATTATTGCTGGAAATTCTGGTGCGCGCCCGTCTGCGCTCGGTGGCGGAGGTTCCGCTGGCTTTCGGCAGCCGCGCCCAGGGCGCCAGCAAAGCCAACTTCAAAGTGGGCTGGGACTACGCCAAGCTGCTGGCTAGGCTCTATTGGGAGAGATTTGGGCTGCGGCGCTAGGTCAGGGCTGGTAAGTCTGGGCTGGTAGGTCAGGGATTTTAGTTACGAAAAAACTCATTGCAAAAACAAGAAGTGTCAGGGCACGACTTCAATCGTGCCGTAAGTGCGACAAAATGAAAGTCGGGCTTTAGCCCCTGCGGTACGTTTTTCTAGCCAAAAACTGTTGGGAAAATAGATTACAGCGCAGGCAGCAGCATCCGCAACAACAAAAACCCGCCCACGCCGGCAAAGAAAACCAATGCCATACGAATTCCCGGCTCGCGGTTGACCTCGGGCACAAGGTCGGTGGCCGCCACATAAAGCGCGACTCCTGCAGAGATGGGCAGTCCGTACAGAACCAGGCGGGGAACCAGTCCAATCACCAGCACGCCGGCCAATGTGGCTGCCGCCAATGCCACGGCGGAATAAAAAGCTGCTGCCCGGCTGCGTCCGCTGGCCAGCATCACAGAGGCCATGGTAAAGCCCTCTGGAGCTTTGTGCAGAAAAATAGCCAAAAAGATCAGCCAGCCCAGCCAGTTGGAGAGCGCAAACCCCGAGCCGATGGCCACGCCGTCAAAGAGCGCGTGAACGCTCAATCCCGCCAGCACGGAATTGCCGGTGCGATGCGAAACAAACTCGCCGTGGTGCGTCTCCTCGCCATAGTGGAAGTGGGCGTTGATGGTGTGCTCCAGCAGATGCACCACACAGTAGCCGCCCATGATGAGTGCCGGTCCCAGCCAACTGCTCTGGCGCAGGCCCTCCTGTTTCAGGCCTTCGGGGATCATCTCCAGAACAGCCGTGGCCATCAGGAAGCCCGCGCCCAACGCCACAAAGTAGCGCAGATAGCGCTCCACGCCCTTGGCGCGCACCAGCACAAATCCGCCAGCCACGTCGGCCAGCGCGGCAATCGTACCGAGAATCAAGGAGAGTTTCAGCAATGATTCATTCCATCCTGCCATGATTAGGCAGTGCCTTGAAAGGGCACGGCTTTAGCCGTGCCGAAAATGCCCCAAAACATCTCGGGGCTTTAGCCCCTGAGGGACTGCAAATAGTACTACAGGCCTGATTAAGCAGCAAAGCGGTAAACCCATTACCCGCTGTGCCGGATGTGCATCACGTCGCCATCCTGCACCACGTACTCCTTGCCCTCCAGCCGCAGCGTTCCCTTACTGCGCGCCGCTGCCTCCGAGCCGGCCTCCAGCAGCGCATCCCAGCGGATGGTCTCGGCGCGAATGAAGTGGTGTTCCAGGTCGGAGTGAATCGCTCCGGCACCCTGCGGCGCCTTCGAGCCAACCGGAATCGTCCAGGCGCGGCACTCATCCTCGCCGGCGGTGAAGAAGCTGATCAGTCCCAGCAGCTCATAGCTCTTTCGAATGAGCCGCACCAGCCCGCTCTCATGCAGCCCATAGCTTCCCAAAAACTCCGCCGCCTCCTCGTCGTCCATCTCGGCCAGTTCGGCTTCCACCTTGCCGCAGATGGCCGTGGCGCCGGCGTTGGGTCGGTGCGCAACCTCCTCCAGCTTGAAGCGGCTCACCGCTGCTTCCAGGTCGTCGCCCAGCGTGGTGCTTTCGCCGATGTTGAGCGCGTAGAGAATCGGCTTCTGCGAGAGGAACATGAAACCTCGGATGAGCTTCTTCTCCTCGGGGGTCATCTCCAGCTCGCGCAGCGGCTGCTCTTTTTCCAGCGACTCTTTCGACCGGAATAGCAGGGCCTGTTCGCGCTCCAGTTCGCTGGTGCGCCCCTTTTTCAAATCCTTCTCCAGCCGCTCCAGCCGCTTTTCAACCTGGGTCAAGTCGCTGATCATCAGGTCGAACTCGACGCTACGGATGTCGCGCAGCGGATCGATGGACCCCACGTGGGCAATCGACTCATCCTCAAAGGCGCGCAGCACGTGAATCAGCGCATCCACCTGGCGCAGGCTGGCCAGAAAGGCAGTCTCTTTCAGCGCCTCCTGCCCAATGGCCGCCACGTCCACAAATTCCACCGACGCAAAGGTCGTCTTCTTCGGCGAGTAGAGCGCCGAGAGTTTGTCCAGGCGCTCGTCCGGCACTCTCGCCACCCCAATGTGCTCCTGGCGCGAGTGGCCGCGCTCCTCGAGTTTGGCCTTGGTGAGAATCTTGAACAGCGATGTCTTGCCCACCTGCGGCAGGCCGATGATGCCAGTCTTCATACGCGTCTCATTTGGTGGGCCTGCAGGGATTCGAACCCCGAACCAAGGGATTATGAGTCAGGCCTTAACACCGTAAGTCTATGATATTACAGAAAATGTCAGCGTAGTTTAGAAAAGTTGGAAGTAGTTGAGCAAACGTAGTTTAACGTAGTTTTTCGCAAACGGGCAAAGCAGACGAGTGTACCGCTACTATATCCGGCCAACCGTCTTCGTCCGCATCGAGAGAGACGACAGTCAGGCCATTTTAAGAGGCATGAATCGGATAATGTTGGCCTTGCGCGCCAGTCAGCTTGCGGCTGAAGTCGAGTGCTGCCTTTTTTTTCGGCTCAATCCTGAGTGCGTTGGCCACAGACTCCTGCGCTTCCTTGAATCGCTGTCAAGGGCAAGAACTGTTCGTGTCTTGTTCGCCCCCGCGTAGTGCTCCATGTCGGCTATGCCCACACCTCCAAAACGAACCTAAGTTCAACGAGGCCCTCTGACAGGCTGCGAGTTCCCGTTGGAAACGCCGTTTATGTGTCTCTGGCAGGCTCTGACCAGACTGACAGTCCGTGCCCTCAACCAGAACTCAGGCGTGGACCACTTCCGCATTGGATACATTTGGTTCGTATTTCATTCGCCCTCATTGTAGCGAGCTGCGGTGCAGACTTTCTCGGAGTATTCGTCATAATCCAGTTTCTTCCCATCGGCGTCCGGTTCAACTGCACTTTTTTCAGGAGATAAAAACAATAGGCATATCCACATAAGTAACTGGTTCTATGTGCCTTATATGCTGACATAAAATTTACTCAGAAAAGGTGCCGCGTGGATTGCTAATCCTTACATTAATGGCGATAGTCAACACGTTTTAGCATCGCATACGAAGGAGGCGGTGAGCCCCTTCACACAACACGGCGGAAATGGCGGATCAACTTCTCGTTTAAACCGCCGGAATGCGATTTCAAGAACGTATGGAGTTTCAAAAATCCAGGGAGGACCATCGATGCAACACAAAAGACACGGCGGATTGAAGGCCATCACGTCAGCCTGCATGCTCTTGCTCGGCTTTATGGTTTCGATAGGGCTGGCGCCCGCAAGGCTGTCAGCGCAAACCGATACGGGAGGAATCGCAGGAACCGTATCCGACACCACCGGCGCAGTGATGCCTGCGGTGAAGATAACTGCTACCAACACGGAAAACGGATTGGTGCTCAACGCCATCTCCAACGACGCGGGCGAATACAGGATTCTGGCCGTGCCGCGTGGCAATTACAAGGTTGATGCCGCGGCCAAGGGCTTCCGGACGCAAGAAGCCTTGGTAACGGTCACGATTACCACCACCCAGAACCAGCCCTTCCAACTGTCGCCCAGCGGGGGGATGACGTCCGTTGAGGTCACCAGCGCCGCAGCGCTGATCAACACCACTGACGCGGTTATTGGCGCGACGATTCAGGGCGCCCAGGTCGCAGAACTGCCGCTGAATGGCCGCAACTTCAGCAGCCTTGCCCTGCTGACTCCGGGCGTGACGCGCGGCGCGTATGGCGACAATGCCAGCGGTTCCGGCGGCAATTCCGAAACACTGCGTAACAATGCAAGTGGCGGCGCCGCTCTGTCGGTCAACGGACTTCGTCCCCAGGCGAACAACTACATCCTTGATGGCATCGACAACAACGATGGCCTGGTGGGTACGATTTTATTCTTCCCCAATATTGATGCGACGCAGGAATTCAAGGTAAATACCAGCGTAGCTCAGGCCGAATTTGGCCGTGCGGGCGGCGCCACCGTCGTCAGTTCCATCAAGTCAGGCAGCAATACCTATCACGGCTCGGCCTTCTGGTTCTACCGCGATAAAGCCTTTGACGGCAACCCAAATTACCAGTTCAACGGCGCTCCGTACACGCCAGCGGGAGGCTTCCTGCGCAATCAGCCGGGCTTCTCGGCGAGCGGACCGATTCTCAAGAATCACCTTTTCATCTTCGGCGATTACGCGGCGTTGCGCGAGAATGTTGCGGTGTCATCGCACTATCTGACCGTTCCCACGGCACTGATGCGCACGGGCGATTTCTCGGAACTTCTAAACGAGAATATGTCCGGGCAAGCAACCCCGCAGTACGAGACCCAGTATCCGCGCTGTGATCCCAAGTCCGGTGCGACCAGCCCGGGCCTCATCTACGATCCCACCACCTGTCAGCCCTTCTCGGGCAATATCATTCCGACCGCACGTCTGAATCCGGCCGCGGTCAATTATCTCAATGCGTTCCCGACGCCTACCCGCACGGATCGCTATCTGAACAATTACCTCGACAACCAGTCGATAATCAACAAATACAACACCTTCGACGTCAAGCTGGACTGGAACGCCACCCCCAGCGATATGGCGTTTATCCGCATGAGCTACGACAATACGGTCATGGCCAAGACTTCGGAGTTCGCTAAGCTTCCGGCAGGCTTTGCAACCGGCACCAACCCCACCCATGCGCGCGGCTGGGACCTGGGCTACACGCACGTCTTTTCGCCGAGCCTGGTGAATGAGGCACGTATCGGCTATAACCGCGATAACTACGGCTACATGCCGCCGATGTACGGCGTGAATGTGTCGAAGGATCTGGGCATCGTGAACGCCAACATCAATCAGGAAACCACCGGCGGTGCACTGATTGGCGGATGGAAAGGCAACCTCGAATACACCGGCGACTATGGCCTGTATGCGGTTCCTCAAAACACCTATGAGGTAACCGATTCGATGAACTACGTGCGCGGCAACCACACCTTCAAATTCGGCGGAACCTTCCTGCGCCGTCAGGTGTCTTTCTACAATCCGCAGGAAGGCAAAGGCTACTTCTGGATCGACGGTGGACAGGTCGACTTCACCGGCTATGAAGTTTCCGAACTTCTGGCAGGCGGCGTGGACAATTACCAAATTGGCTCGCAAGCCGGCTATTTTTCCAATATCGGCCAGGAAGACGGCGTTTTCGCGCAGGACGATTGGCGCGTGAATCACCGTTTAACCCTGAATTTGGGCATGCGCTGGGATTTCCTCTCCCATCCATATGAAGCACACAACCAGCAGGCCGCCTTTGATATCAACACCAGCACGGTGATGCTTGCCGGAAAGAACGGGAATTCCAGGAGCATCATTGCTCAGGTCTATGGCGACTTTGGTCCGCGCGTGGGCTTTGCCTACGATCTGACCGGCAATGGCAAGACGGTGCTCCGCGGCGGCTACGGCATCTTCTACTACCCAGACTACGGCGGTATCAACAACCAGCTCGGCGAGCAGGCTCCGTTTGGCGGCAGCAACAGCTACATGGCCAGCGACGGATACTGCATCACCTTCACCGGCCAGCTTAACCAGGCCACGACCAACGCTGGCAACAACTACAACTGCGCGGGTTACACCGCCCCCACCACGGTGACCACGGCGCTTCCGGCACGTGGCTACACCAACTTCAATCCCATGAACCCGCCCACCGGCACCAGCATGATTGCCGTCGGCAAGCACAATCAGATCAGCATGATTCATGAGTGGAACGTTCAGGTGGAGCGCGCACTTGGCTCTAACAATATTCTGAATGTTGCCTATGTGGGAACCAGGGGCGAACATCTGTCCACGTTCTACCCCTACAACATGAATCAGTTTGGCACCGGCATCCCGAACCTGCCCAGCCTGGGCGGCATTAACCTCAACTCCTACAACGGCATCTCCAACTATGACGGCTTGCAGGTTCATGCGGAACACCGCGCCACCAACGGACTGACTGCAACCGTATCCTACGCATGGTCGCACACGCTTGACGACTCGCCGGGCGCCTTCCAGGGCCAGACCGCGGCTCTCTACTACGCCCCGCTGGCCGGCTACGGCAACTCCAGCCAGGATTTCCGCCAGATCTTCAGCACGTCGATTGTCTATCTGCTGCCCTTTGGCCACGGCCAGCGCTTTGCCAACAAAGTGCCAACCGCCCTGGATTGGCTGGTCGGCGGCTGGCAGAGCAGCGTTATCGCTCTGATTCAGTCTGGTTCGCCGGTTGATCTCTCCACAGGACATTTTCAGCCTGGAAACCGGCCCAACCTGGTCAAGCCCATCAGTTATCCCAAGAGCACCAGCAGCTCCGGATATTGGTTTGACCCGACCTCCTTCGCCGATCCCGTTTCGGTGCCCGGATACAACAGCACTCCGACCTACCTGAGCCTGGGCACACTGGGCCGCAATCAGGTTTTCGGACCGGGATACCGCACAGTCAATGTCAGCATGCAGAAGAACTTCCATGTGATGGGCAAGTACACGCTGGAGCTGCATGGCGATGCCTTCAACGTTCTTAACTCCGCGGAATTCGCCAATCCGAATTCCGGCGCGAACTTCGGAATATCGAAGGGCATACAGACGACAGGTGGAAACTTCGGCCAGATTGAAGGGGTACAGGCCTACAGCCAGCGCGAGCTGCAAGGTGCGGCTCGTTTCGTCTTCTAGCGCGTTTCTCCTGAAGGTATACAGTGCTGGGCGCCCCTCCACTTGCGACAATCTTGTCGATGTCGCAAATGGAGGGCAGTTAAAGGCGACTTCAGCACTGAAATCCGTCCGGATTTTTCGTTGGCCAATGACAAATTACATCAGTTGTGTGAGGAGAAAACCACAATGAAACGTTGCAAGATGATGTCTGGGGCGCTGATCGCTCTGACCTTCGTAGTAGCCATCCTGAGTATGCTGCCGAGCGCGGAGGCAGCTACCGTTAAGTCTTCCGCAATCGCCCCAGATGCTTCGATGACCTCCATCTACCCAACAATGTACCTGCGTGGAGCGATGAACAGCTGGGGTACCACACCCATGACCCTGATCGGCACCGACACATGGCAGGTCGCGGTGACGCTGACTCCAAGCACTGCCTACATTTACAAGTACGACGCAACTGGAACCTGGGCCTCGCCCACCTCAAACTGGGGTGCTAGCGGTACGGCTGGCGTGGGTTTAGCGAACTCCCAAAACAACATCAGTTTCACCTCTGGGACTGGGACCAGCTATAACTTCACATTCAACGACAGCACGCTGGCCTACTCGGTGACGCCGGCGACAGCTACCGTTAATACCAACTTGAACCCCCCGTATACCTCGGTGCAGCTCTTCCGATGGAGCTGGAACGATATTGCACTGGAGTGCACACAGTTCCTGGGGCCGAAAGGCTACGGCGGCGTACAGATATCGCCCCCGCAGGCTTCGCTCAGCAACGTTGGGGTAACGTCGCCGGTCTGGTGGAATGTGTACCAGCCGGTCAATTACACCAGCTTGACCAGCGATATGGGCACCGCAGCAGAGTTGCAGACGATGATCAATACCTGTCATGCAGCCGGAGTGCGAGTGTACGCCGACGTCGTGACCAATCAGATGGCTGGCGGTTCCGGGACTTCACCCAACGGGGCAACCGACGGCACCTCCTCCTGGACCAGTACACCACCGGTATATCCGAATTTCAGCGCGACTGATTTTCATCCGGCCTGTGCGATCAGTTCAGCCGACTACAACGGTGGAACCATCGCGACGCCCAGTTCCCCGACTGCCGCTGCGGCCTCTCTCCTGTCCAATTTCGCGACTGAATACCCCGGTGGAATCGGCCAGTACGACACACAGAATTGCGAGCTTGAGGGAATGCCGGATGTCGCCACCGAAAATCCCACTACCCAGGCCAAGATTGCAGCCTATGTGGAATTGCTGCTGGGCATGGGAATTGACGGCTTCCGCCTCGATGCAGCGAAGCACCAACAGGAATTCGCGATGGCGCAAATCTTCGCCGCAGCGAATACTGTGCAGGCTTTAACGCTTGAAGGCGAGGCGCCATGGGTTACCCAGGAAGTAATGGTTGATGGCGAATCAAATCCGCGTTCACAATTCTTCCCCAACGGCGCAGTTCAGGAGTTTCAATTCTCAACTCTGATGATGCAGGCGCTTCGTGGCGAATATGGAGCGTCGCTGTCAGCTATCCCAACCGACATGGGCACGCCCGGCAACTGGGGCGGAACCTGGGATTTCGACGCTTCTACCGGTGTGCAGACCCTGGTCGACGATTGGGATACCGAACGCAACAACGGCAATTCGCTGACCGCCAGCGATTTTGTTACTGGCGATCCCAACGATTCGACCACCTCTTACATGTACGACCTGGCCAATATCTTCATGTTGGCATCACCCTATGGGGAGATGGCGCAGGTTCAATCCGGATATCGCTTCATCGACAATAATGCTGCGCCGGCTGGCTGCGCCGTACCCTCCGGCTCCAGCGCTACCGTCTGCACCAGCGCATTTATTGCCGGCGTTGCACAGGTTCCGACGTCGCGCACCACACCGAAAACTGGCTTTGACTTCATCCACCGCTGGACGGATATTGCCAATATGGTCGGGTTCAACATCGCAACTCACGGCACAAGCATGAACACCTGGACGGTCGGCACCAACAACCAGATCGCGTTCAGCCGCGCCCCCAGCAGTGACATCAATGGCAACGGAAGCGTCAATGTCGGCACTGCCGTCGGCTTTGTAGCTCTGAACAACGACACAGCTGCCTGGACCACGACGTTCGAGACCGGACTGCCTGGGGGAACGTATTGCAACGTTGTCAACGGCACCCTGTCTGGCGGCTCCTGCACGGCGGATGTTGTCGTCGTCAGCGCCAATGGCAATGCCACCGTCACTGTGCCCGCCATGGGTGTCCCTGGTGTATCCGCAGTGCCTGCAATCGCAATCTATGTCGGACAGACCGAGGGTGCCGCGACGACAGCTCCGGTAGCGCCGGCAGGCCTGACCGCAACGGCAGCCTCCAGCTCTTCCATCAGCCTCGCCTGGACCGCAAGCGCCGGCGCCACCACATACACGGTTTACCGTTCCGCAACTGCCACCGGAACTTTCACTTCCATCGGAACACCGAGCAACATCAGCTATTCCGATACCAGCCTGACTCCCAGCACCAAGTACTACTACAACGTGACGGCCACCAACAGCGTAGGAACTTCGGCCGCGTCTTCCACAGCAACGGCGACCACTTTGGCGTTACCGATTCCTGCAGCACCCACGGGCCTGACCGCAACTCCGGCCTCCAGCTCTTCCATCACCCTGGCCTGGACTGCCAGCACCAACGCATCCTCCTACACGGTGTCGCGTTCCACCTCTGCAACCGGAACCTTCGCTGCCGTAGGCACACCGAGCACCGCCGGCTTTACCGACACCGGCCTCACAGGCGCCACGGAGTACTTCTACAACGTGACGGCCACCGACGCCGCAGGTACTTCGCCAGCGTCTTCCACCGTGTCGGCGACCACAGCCGCCGCTTCGGCGTTCACCGCCGCCTACCCAACGATGGACCTGCGTGGTGCAATGAACAACTGGACTACCACATCCATGAGCCTGATCGCCAACGACACATGGCAGGTCCTGGTGACACTGGCTCCATATACCACCTACGCGTACAAGTACGACGCGTATGGAAACTGGTCTAACTCCTCAAGCTGGGGTGCCAGCGGTACGGATGGCGTGGCAGCATTGAGTCCTGTGAGCTCCGGCAACATCAATTTCACCTCAGGGAGCGGGACCACCTACAACTTCACATTCAACGACAGCACGCTGGCCTACTCGGTGGAAGCGGTGACCGTGGTACTGCCGACATTTACGATCACTGGCGCATCCAACGGTCTTACGCAAATGTTGACAGTTACCGATCAGAATAGCGCAAAAGCCACCATCACAATCACGCCCGAGAATGGATTCAGTGCGGCGGTTACATTTGCGTGCGTGGGTCTGCCCGCCAATACAGCGTGCAGCTTCAGCCCGACCAGTGTCACACCGACGTCGACTACTCCTGTGACAACCACCATGACTGTTTCTAAAACGAATTCCACGGCAATACTCAACAGGACCAAATCGCTTTATCCCGCTTCGATGCTGGCTGCCCTTTTCTGCTGCATCGGATTCAAACGGCGGAAGATGCTGCAACGGCTGTTATTGCTCGTTGTGTGCATCCTCGTAATGGCCACGGCTAATGGATGCGGAGCGATACACTACCACCCGTCCTCAACAATGATTGGTGTTACTGCAACTTCAGGATCCGGATCCACCGCGATTCAACAGACTACGGTCTTCCCACTCACGGTGGAATGACGCCGTACATCAAGTAAGGCAACGGGCCGTTTTTCCGACACTTTATTAGTGCCAGAAAACGGCCCGTTGCTAATTCTGAAACTGTAGTTTTGTAGGCCTGAGTCGGCCGAGAGAAGCAATACGGCCCACAAGAAACGACGCAGCCGTCAAAATCATCCCGGTCGCAACGAACTGCCGGAGCACCTGCAGCGTGTTGATAAGATCATTGCCTGCCCCCCGAGATCTGCACCTGCAGCGAGTGCGGCGGCGATACCAAGGTTTTCGGCTATGAAGTGTCCGAAGTTATCGACAGGAAGCCTCTTGAGTTCTTTGTGACTCGTATCATGGACGAGAAGCATGCCTGCGCAAGTTGCATCGAGCAGGGCGTTGCCACTGCTCCAACGCTAGAACGCTCCGCGCCCAAGTCGATCTTTTCCGACGAAACGATTATCAGCTTTTTGGGCTCTTGACGAGAAAGTGTAAAAGAGGTCATCTGACGTGGCCTTCTGAACAGCGACAAGTCGGGTTCTCGTGGCAGCCATCTGTTGCGCTTTGAGCAGTAGAATCGGCGGATAGCCCATCACGGTTTTCTCGTAGCGAAAGGCCACGCAGACCAGTTCGGAGACAAAGAATCGAATCAGGATGAATCGGAACGAGTGCGCCAGTAGAAACGAAAGACATTTACTTTCTGGTTTTTCGCAGGCGGAGGAATCGTTTGTGCATAGGATACGAAAGGGCATTCATGAAGTTATGCAGATTTGTGTTCATCCTCATTCCGATGGCAGCCATGTTCGCTGTCGCCGGGTGCGGGTCGGGCAGTTCCTCTGGTTCGTCTACTTCCACACAGCCGCCTACTCAACCAGCAAAGCTCGCCGCGGGCACCATCACCGCCAGCAGCGTCGCCTTGAACTGGACGGCCTCGACCTCCAGTGCGGGCGTGGCTGGCTACAATGTCCTGCGCAATGCGAGCAAGGTCGGCACCTCCGCAACGGCCAGCTACACGGACACCAGCCTCGCCGCTGATACCACCTATTCGTACACCGTTTCGGCCTATGACGCGGCGGGCGATACCTCGGCTGCCAGCACTGCGATCTCGGTCACAACGCTCGCTCAACCCAGCCAACCGACAATTCTTGCTTCTGGCACGGTCACATCGAGCAGTGTCGCGCTGAGTTGGACGGCGTCAACCGCCAGCCAGGGGATTGCGGGCTACACGATCCTTCGCAATGGGAACAAGGTTGGAACCTCCACGAGCACCAGTTTCACTGACACGGCGCTTGCCGCTTCAACGACCTATTCCTATACTGTATCGGCCTATGACGCGGCCGGGGATACCTCGGCCGCCAGCAGCACTCTCTTGGTCACGACACTGGCGCAGGCACCACCGACTCAACCGACAAACCTGACGGCTGGCACGGGCACATCGAGCACGGTTTCCCTGAGTTGGACTGCTTCTACCTCTGCACTGGGCGTGTCTGGATACAACATCTTCCGCAATGCAGTCAAGGAGGGCTCGTCTACCGGCACGAGTTATACAGATACTGGGCTGCTGGCCTCCACCGCGTATTCCTATACGGTTTCGGCATACGATTCGGCTGGCGATACTTCGGTGCTCAGCTCCGCGCTCCCGGTCACGACGCTCGCCGCCACCAAGACAGCACCGACGGCGCCAACCAGCTTTACCGCCGTGGAGAACGCGACCTTTTGCAACGTCATCCTGAGCTGGGAAGCCTCTACCAGTTTGATAGGCATTGCGGGCTACCAGATTCTGCGGAACGGCAGCGCCCTTGCCACCACTGCAAATCTCAGTTACAACGACGCCACACCAGCGGCCGGCACAAGTTACAGTTATGCGGTGGAAGCCTACGATACCGCCGGAAATCTATCAGCCCTGACCAGCGCTGTCACTTTGAGCACGGGAAGCTGTACGACTGCTCAAGCCATTCGCCTGGGGGTGATGTACACTCTGGCTCAATCCACTTTTTCCATTTGGTCGCCTAACAACAGCAACGTGGAGTTGAACCTCAACTCTACCTTGTATCCGATGCACATGGTAGCGAACGAAAACGGCTACAGCGATGTTTACTCTGTGATTGTGCCGGGAGATTTGAAGCTGCAGACCTACAACTTCCAGGTTGGAGGAGTCACCACGCGCGATCCCTATGGCGTGATGGTGGTGCCTGGCACCAACAACAACATTGTGATGGACCCGAGCCTGACTACATTGTCATCAGGATGGACGCCGCGCCCAACGCTCACCAATCGGGTTGATTCGATCATCTATGAAGCTAATGTGCGGGAGTTTACCAACGATTCCAGCTCTGGCGTGCCGGTGGCGGATCGCGGATACTTCGAGGGCATGACGGATGCCGGGACCACGGTGAACGGCGTCACAGGCGCTCACAGCACCGGTATCAGCCATCTCACCGAAATGGGAGTTACTCATATTCAGATCATGCCTTTCTTCGACTTCAACGACTGCATCAGCACTACGGCGGAAAATAACTGCTTCAACTGGGGATACGATCCGCTGAACTACAACGTTCCTACGGCCAACTACTCGCAGACTCCAACCAATTATGCGAACCGCGTTCTCGAAGTTAAGAGGATGATCGACAATTTCCACCAGCAGGGCATTCGCGTGATCATGGACGTAGTCTATAACCACACCAGCAGCGAATCAGTCTTTGACGGGATCAGCTCCGACTATTACCTGACCACCGACATCACTGGATGCGGTAACACCATCAATGGCTCAAATGCCATGGTCGCGCGCATGATTCAGGACTCACTGGAGTATTGGGTCACTCAATACAATGTGGATGGATTCCGCTTCGACTTGCTCGGTGTATTTCCTCTTACGACCGTCAATCAATGGGGAACCTACCTGACGACCATGTATCCAGAGCGCAATCTGCTCCTCTATGGGGAACCGTGGGTTGATGGAACTCCGGCAATTACGGCATTCAATCTCGGCAATGTCGGCACCATTCCTTCGTCGCACTTCGGGGCGTTCAATGGAGGCTACCGGGGAGCCCTCAAGGGCACCAATGATGATGCTGGTGGGAATACTGGATTTCTGTTCGACCAGTCAATGAGCGACAGCTACTATGGCGCCTACATCGCTGGGCAGACATGGCCACGCACCGGTGATGCGGGTTATGGTCCCATTTCACTGGGCGTTGCTGGGTCTCCGGTGCCGTCGTTTCCGGCCATGGCAAACTCCGACGAGTGGGAGGCGGCCTTTGCGGCCGCGCCAGAACAAAGTATCAACTATGTCTCGGTGCATGACAATCTTAACCTGTATGACAAAGTCACTGAATGGCAGTCTGCCAACAGCAAGACTGGGCAATCTCTTACGAATAGCCTGATTACCTATGGGTTTGGCATGATCCTTACTTCGCAGGGGATCCCATTCATGTATGAGGGCGACGAATTCCAGCGCACCAAGGGCGACAACGACAACAGCTATAACATGGAATACGATCTCCTCTGGTCTAACCTCCAGAGCAATACCGATGACGCCGCGACCTATGCAACTGTCAAGGCGCTCATCGCGCTGCGCAAGGCGCACCCATCCTTGCGATTCAGCACCTGGAGTGAGATCAATACCAATGTGCAGTCGAACCAGGAGAGCGCATCGCTGGTAGTCACCACTATCAATGCCTCGGCGGCAGCGAATGAAAGCTGGAACAAGGCCTTGATTATCTACAACTCAAGCACCAGCGCGCAATCCGTTACGCTGCCGTCGGGAAGCTGGAATGTCGCGGTGGCAAACTCCAATGTTGAAACAGGGACGGCGCCAGTTGTCAGTGCCACGGTATCGGCAGGAGCTATGGCGGTCACCGTGTTGTATCAGTAAATGAACCGCAAGCTTCACCAAGACGACGCTGCTTGGTCTATTTTTGCTCCGGCGCGCACGAAAAAGGCGCTGGGCGTTGCGTAAACAGGCATTATAGGGGCTTCTCTACTGCCTGAGCGAAGACGGCGCGAGCGGATTCAGTCTTCCGCGTCTCGCTTGGTTCGGAATGTCTTGATGCTGGTGGGCCGGCCATTCTTCCGAACGACTACTTTCCAGGTTCCAGAAGAGGTCTATACGAAAGTCGCCATATTTGCTCCGATACAGTGCTTATGTTCCGGCACTGTACCGGAATTGTGCCGAAAGCGAAACTTAAGCGCAAGTGTACTTAGAATATGGCTGCTATATTTGTTGCCAGTTATTCTGTATACTATTGATTATATATGACATACATGCATATTACTTTGGTGGGCCTGCAGGGATTCGAACCCCGAACCAAGGGATTATGAGTCCCCTGCTCTAACCGTTGAGCTACAGGCCCTTTTGCTTTCTCAGTGTGACACAGCAGCTAGGCAATCGTCACTTCACGCGGGATTGCCAAAGAGAGCAGCATGGGTATGGCGGAGGAGAAATGGAGCCGGAATTCACTAAAACCGCCCAAAATATGCCGAATTTACTATCAGATACGTCGACCAAATATCGTCAAGAAGTTCAACAGATCAACTTGACAACGACTGCATTGACTCCTTCGCTACACGCTCAGCGCAGGGTAGTCTGTATAGCCGTGTCGACCCGATAAATAGAATGTGCTTGGGTCCGGAACATTGAGCGATGCATGGCTCCGAAACCGCATCGGCAAATCGGGGTTGGCGATAAAGAGCTGGCCGAAGGCTATTGCATCCGCTTCCCCGTCCCCGATGACCTGATTCGCTAGTGCCAGCGTATATTTTTCATTCGCGATGTATACGCCTCCGAATTGCTTCTTGAGCTGCGGACCTAATCGGTCGGGTCCGAAGTACTCGCGCGCAAGCAGGAAGCCGAGCCCGCGTCTGCCTAGCGCTCGCGCCACGTAGCCGAAGGTAGCTGGCGGGTTTGAATCGTGCATGTCGTGCGAGTCGCCGCGCGGCGCCAGATGCATACCTACGCGCTTGGCGCCCCAAACCGAGACCACCGCATCGGCGACTTCAAGCATGAGCCTGGCGCGGTTTTCAATCGATCCGCCATATTCGTCGGTGCGATGATTGGTTCCGTCCTGTAAGAACTGATCGAGCAGGTAGCCATTGGCGCCATGAATCTCGACACCGTCAAAGCCCGCGATTTTCGCGTGCTCGGCTCCCTTGCGGAATGCCTCAACGATGCCCGGAATTTCGGACGTCTCTAACGTGCGCGGCGTTACATACTCAGTCACTGGGCGCACCATACTTACGTGGCCGGCAGGCCGGATTGCGCTGGGAGCAACCGGTAGCTTGCCTTCAAGAAAGCGCGGGTCTGAGATGCGGCCCACATGCCATATCTGTGCAAAGATGCGACCTCCTGCACTATGCACAGACTTTGTGACCAGTTTCCAGCCTTCTATTTGCTCTGTCGACCAAATCCCCGGCACATTCGCGTAGCCAACGCCTTGCGGCACAACCGGGATGCCCTCGGAGATAATCAGGCCTGCGCTGGCTCGCTGTGTGTAGTATTCGACCATGAGTTGCGTCGGAATGTGCTCTGGTGTGCCACGCAAGCGAGTAAGCGGGGACATAATAACTCGGTTCGGCAGATGAAGGTCGCCGATCTGGATGGGGTCTAACAGGGAAATCATGCGGATAAGTCCTTCCGGAAAAGCGTTCTGTTTCTTCGGATGTTTCTGTCAAATAGAAGATGCAAACATGAATTTCCATGAGATATGCAAAGTGCGCAGGTTAAATTCAATTAGCCTGCAATGACTGACTCTGTAATTGAACTACTCGCCTTTCGTGCAAAGCCATGAATGCCTCAAGCAGGACTCGTGGATTGAATTGCCCCTTGTATACAGACGGCGGCTCGCGATCCAAGCCAAGTAGAGAGTAGACAGCCGTCATCGCGGAGCGAATGGAGTACTCGACTGTGAAGACCACATCGTCCGGGAGCTCGCAATACTGTCCGATGAAGGCCAGGTTCTTTGAGCCTTCGGGTATGACCTGAGGGCGATCGCCCTTGCTTCTAGGGAGAAACTGGCTGGTAATGAAAGGCATCATGCACGGGATACAGGTGCAGGCATCGAGAATTCTGGGACCGTTCTCCTGGAGGCGCAAATGGCCGATGATCTCCGTCATAATTTCGCGCCCGGTGCAAGCCGAAATGGCCTTTTTCACGAAGTTTCCCGGAACATCGACGAAGAGCCCGTAACCCCAGAAAACCTGGACATTCTCTGGCTGCCCGATGAAATGCGGCTGATGGGGCAACACGATTGACGCAAGCCAACTGGACTCCGGGAAGGTAATGAGTCCGCCTTCTCCAGGGACGTTGCCAGTAAGATCGCGGATGAGATTGAAGAATGTAGGATCATGCAGCGTAGTGGTGAACGAAAGCCACTTGGATTGCTCGATGTAATTATCAAAGTTCGAAGGATGCCCGAACTGGGTGTGGCCTGCCGCGATCTTTTCCCAAAGAGCCCAGGAACCGCCATCGGCTTTCCCAAGCATAGGCGCGGGCGAGTTCATTGAACCTAGGCTCGAACATTCGGTCATGGATCCAAGAGTCACGATGACTCTGTCATGCTTTTTAACTTCAATCTCCTTGCGACTGGCCGCCTCTTCGACAATGATCTTTTCGACTGTGAATCCGCCATTGTCGTATTCGAGTACGAGGTCAGTAACCGTTGTATTGAGCATGAACTTCACGCCGCGCTCTTCGAGCCATTTATGGAGAGGCCGCACCATTGAATCGTACTGGTTGTAGACAGTGCGCATAATGCCGGAAAGCGTGTTGAAACCCGAAACCATGTGTGTGAACCGCACCAGATAGCGCTTGAACTCGATGGCGCTATGCCAGGGCTGAAAAGCGAACGTGGTGCACCACATGTGCCAGAAGTCCGTCTCAAAGAATGAAGGGTCAAATTGATCGGAGATTGTGCTGCGTCCAAGGAGGCCTTCGGGCTCAAGCGCCAGACGCTCGATGGTGAGAATATGCTTCTCGCTCATACCAAAGCTGGGAGTATCGATCCTGTGACCATCACGAAATATGCGAGACTTGGACGAGGTCTTCATCGTCTCGTTCCAGTCAAATATCTCTTTCGTCACCGTCCCGGTCTCGTCGAGAGTAGGAATCGAAGAAAAGAGATCGTAGGTGCACAGATATTTGCTTTCAATCATCCGCCCGCCGCGCATCACGTAGCCGTCATGAGAATTTCCGGCCGCGTCAAGAGCGCCACCGATACGGGATGATTCCTCCAGGATCGTAATGGTGTGCCCCGGCATGTCTCCGTCACGAATAAGAAAAACCGCGGCAGCAAGGGAGGCGATGCCGCCTCCGACAAGATAAGTTACCGAATCGCTTTCAATACGTGTCATACGTTTCACTTCACGCTTTCTTTCCGCGGCATTCAATCTACAGGGTCTGCGCCAGCAATGTGCGGGAGGCAAGCCACTGCGCACTGTGATTGTCGCTGGTGAGGCTGGAAGGGGATGTATCAAATTGGACAGGAGTCATGAATGTCACCGACATCAGGGTATGTGGAATGATCCTGTAGAAATTACCATCGCGGATAGGCTCGAGCAGCATGCCTCACATCGTTAGACTTTATGTTTTCAAAATCTGGTCGTTATAACGATCGATTCAGCGTACAGAAAGGGACATACATTGCATTTTGGCAGGGGTATGGTTATGGTATGATGAATCACATTCCACGGAGCATCCTCAACCTCGGTCAGCAAGCGTTGAGCATCTCAAGCTCTGCTCTCTGTTGCATGGTATTTGTGCCCGCTTTTGGCCTGATCACAGGAAAGGACGGGACGTCAGACGCAGTTGAATCCGCAGGCGCTTCTGCCAGGGCTCCCGGCTCATTTGCAAGTGCCAGCGTCGCAGGAATATTTCTGGTCTTCATCACAGGCGAGGCACTGATGATGATTCATGCATTTCATCGTTGATTCCCATATGGTATATTGGCTCGCTGCCGAGAAAAAATGGAAACGCCAGTTGAATGGATCAATGTGCAGGGTTAATTGCGACCGGCGGCGGCTGAGGCGCCGATTTTAACTGGTCTAAATCTGCAAGCACTTCATGCCAGTGAGATTCGTCCTTCTTGGTCCCGATCGGCACTGACATATGAGAATAGAAATCGAGAATATTATCGCGCAGTTGTGGTGAGGTCAGGTTGAACTTATTGGCGGATAACTCGGCAAGCAGGGCAGCATAAGATTCATCCGCAAGCGAGTATTCCGCTTCTTTGGTTACTTCACCGCTATCCAGGTCACGATTCAAAAGGATCAGCTTGCCGGCCCGCACCTCTTCAAGCAGCGCGCGATACTGATCGGTAGTTGTATCGATGCTCTTGATATAAAGCTCTTCGGTTTGTGGAGTAGGGTTGTTGAACCCCATTCCTTTGAGAGGGCCAACCTTCGGAAGATATCGAAAGAGCGCGGCAAGGATGCGGGTCCCGAGACCTGGCTTGGTATACGTTTTACCCCACTCCTTCTCATAGTCGGAACGCGATAGACGATAGAGAAACTTTTGTTTGGCAAAGGTTGGCGTCTCATGGATCAGCTCCTTTTTGTGTGTTTTGAGAGCGACCTGAGTCATTTGCGGAATGACACGGCTTATAGCGAAACGATAGGAACCAATTGCCAGATCCTCGTGCTTGAGCACGTCTTTCAATTCCAGACCATATACAACCGGAAAGACCCTCTCCAGCAGCGGCACCGAGACCTCGAAGCCGATAAAATCGTGATACTGGCTTGGCGCATAACGATTCTTGGCGATCTGTAGCGTATCGAATCCGAATTCGGTTTTTAAATGTGCCGTTCTGTCCTGGGCATAGCGGACGGAACCGCCATATTTCGCTCGCAATTTCGGATATGCAATCGCAACGGACCGATTGATGGCGGGGTGACCGGCAGAATCCGAAGCATAGTGCGAAAGCGCGCCCAAAGCAAAGGCATACTCGTTAGCATCTTGGCTTTCAAAAATCAACTCGCAGACAAAATCTCCGCTGCGAACATAATGCGTCAGGTTGCTGAATTCCTTATTGCCGAACGGATAGTAGCCAAGATCCTGAATAACTGATCCGCCATAGGCATAGGCGTGTGCTTCCCGTAGCTGGTCTTCAGTGAGTCCTGGAAAGCGTTGCAGCAGAAGGGACCGAATTTCATTCGCCCAGAGTAAATCGACAATCTCCTCGTGGGTCAGAACCGAATACGCAAACAATCTCCCATTGCACAGCAATAGGAGAAGAACAATCGCTGACGCGCGGAATAAGAGAATGCATCTGGCTCTGGCCCAGGCGAACCGGGATGTCAGTGTTTGTAGAAACATTCAAAGCAGGCCAAACAACATGAGGAGGACGACGACCACCAAGACTAGTCCCAGCCCTCCGGACGGATAATATCCCCAGTTTCTGCTATGTGGCCACGCGGGAACCACGCCAATAAGCACCAGCATCAGAATCACGATCAAGGCAATTCCAAGCATACTTCACTCCTATGGGCTGAGGACATCTAATAATCCTCAGCCCTTGATTGCCTTAGAGATTACTTCGTCTTCCTGATATCAGGTTGATGACCAATACGATCACCGCTGCGACCAGAAGAAGATGAATCAGTGCACCGGCAATATGGAAGCTGAAACCCAAGAGCCAGAGAACGAGGAGAATTACAAAGATTGTCCAAAGCATAGTCACTCCTTGTGGGTGTTGCGGGCGCATGAGAAGTGCAAACTTACTCAGTCGCCCGCATGGTTAACTAATTGGAAGCGATGGCCTGAGCCTTTGCATCCCTGACCGCGTCGAGGAACCGGCCAGCTGAGGCCGGCGCGGCGACTTCGCCACGCAGAACACGGTGCGTGGAGATGTCATGGCCGTAGAAAGCATCCATGGAGCCGTCGTCGCGGCGAATATCGGCTCCGGTCAGAGTGAGCCCGGCAAAGGCGCCTTTGGCTCGCGAGTAGGTAAGAAGCTCAGTATTCAGCTTCCAGTCGGTATCGGCAGTGGCATGGCGTCCCACCGGTCCGGCTGCCGCGGAGGCATCCGCTCCAATCTGAAACTTGGCGGATTCCAGGCGCTGCATTCCTCTGTCGCCTTGGAAGATCATAACCAGATCCACGCCTTCGACGCCGATCTGCAATCCCCAACTGCCGCCGGTAATAGCGAAGAACGCCGGCGCGCTCCATCCGTTTTCGGTCCGGCACGTTGCCAGGCCTTTGCCATTCTCTCCGCCAAAGACAAAGCCAGCCTTGATCATGTGCGGCACTACGGCCACGCACTTTGCGTGTTCCAGCACTTCTTCAGGGATGCCCTTATCCGGCGTGTTCATGATCTGGTGCAGCACCAACGCCGCATTGTCCAGCCGGTTCTGCACTTCTTCGCGAGTTTCCGCCCAGGCAGCGGTAGCAGCGCCCAGACAGAACAATGCCACAAACGTCATAAACTTTTTCATGTGTTTCACCTTTTCTACCCATGCGCAGCGTCACCTGCTATATGCGCATTCGAGGCGCACAAGGTAGTTACCACACTAAAGGCAGAGTGCTCGTCCGTCTGAGCTAGAACGCTCAGGCAGTAACCGGCGTGAATAGTCGAATAAGTGCTTGCAAAAGTCTTTTTTCAATAATGAGCAAAAAGAGACAGACATCCTCTCCGCAGGGTAGGGATGATTCAAATAGGTGCCGGTGTGAGCAAACCTTAACTGTGTGCCGCGGGCTCCCTTGCTCCAGCTACTTCCTGCAATAATCGATCCTGATGATTGTTGATGAAACTGCATTCATCGCCGCCACTGTTTTGTAACCCGCATTGCAGTTGCGCATCCCCCGCAGTTCTTGCTTGATAACCGAATTCGTAAGGAGACCGATGTATGGCTGTCCTTGAGAATCACACATTCGATATTGCAACCTTTCTGGCCAAAGCAGGATTAGGGCGTAGAATTGTCCAACTGGCGCCAAAGCAAACGTTCTTTTCGCAAGGAGATCCCGCGGACTCAGTCTTCTATCTTCAGAATGGCCGCGCAAGAGTCACCGTCGTTTCAGCTATCGGCAAAGAAGCGACCATTACGCTCGTTAGCGAGGGCGAGTTTGTCGGAGAGGGAGCGTTGGCGGCAATACCTGGACTGCGCCTATCCACGGCCACGGCCATTACAGCCTGCTCAGCGCTCAAGATAGGGCGTGATGAGATGATCCATGCGATGCACGAAGAGCAAAGTTTCTCCGACCTGTTCATGAAGTTTCTGCTGTCTCGAAGTATGCGCATCCAGGCCGATCTGGTGGATCAGCTTTTCAACTCCAGCGAAAAGCGGCTGGCGCGGATTCTCCTGCTGATGGCGGAGTTCGGCCAGTCGAGCAAGCCGCAAACGTTGATTCCCAAGATCTCGCAGGAGACTCTGGCGGAGATGATCGGGACAACGCGATCCAGGGTCAGCTTCTTTATGAACCGCTTTCGCGACCTCGGCTTTATCGACTACAAAGACCGTATACACGTACACAGATCATTGCTGAATGTGGTTCTGCACGATCAATTGCCGGACGGCAACGCCGAAAGCCCGCTCTAACGGCATCGCCGGAAGGCCGTTCAACGCGGCCAGCAGTTCTTTTGCACACCCTGTATTGAATTGAACAGCATAACAACTCGCTTGATGGGATACTTTCAACACTTCTTTATGTGCAGTATTTGTGGGGTGAAACATGCCAGCTACGCAAGCGACACTTCTGATTGTTGACGATGAGCCCTCCGTTCGACTCACGCTGTCGAATGTACTTGCAGAAGTAGGTTATAGCGTGCGCTCCGCCGGGGACGGTTTATGCGCGTTGCACGAGATACAGAATGAGGTTCCCAAGCTGCTTCTTTCCGATCTCAACATGCCCAATATGTCCGGGTTTGAGTTGCTCTCCGTGGTCCGGCGCCGTTTCCCCGCGATCTGGACGATCGCCATGAGCGGCTCGTTCTCCGGCAATGAGGCTCATTCCGGTGTTGCCGCCGACGGGTTTTATCAAAAAGGCAGCAGCATTGCCGCTCTGTTGCGGATCATGGAAACACTGCCTCAAACGGAGCGGAAAGCACAGCCGCCCACCAGCCCCGACGAGCTTCTCTGGATTCATCACAACAGCCACGACTTATCGCCGGATGCAAGCATCACGATTACCTGCCCGGAGTGCATGCGCAGCTTTTCCCAGTCTCTCGGCACAGGCTACCTGAAGCGCAAGGCCGATTGCATTTATTGCCATTGTTCGATTCACTACGCAATCGTGCAGGACGCAGACCGGATGCCATTGCAGGCGTATCAGAGACAAAAAGCAGAGGCCATGCGCTTTCCGCAGAGCGCACACAACCTCAGCTACTGAATTCAGCGATATGGGAGAAAGAAGGATGCGTATTATAGCCGAACGGAATATGCTTTTGCGTGCCAAGACTGCTCTGCCTGATGGCCTGAAACTGGCGACTGATGAATTCCGCGAGGGATGGGAGTTTGTTCGGACTTTCGATGCGCGCCGGCTGGAAAAGCAGATTGTTTTGCGCGGATGGAACTTTATTAAAATTGCCGATGAATCGCTGCGAAGCGGCGTGGGAGAAACATCGCAGGAAGCCATCGCCAGCGCGCTCAAGCTGGCTCTTCGACGCATTAGTGCTCACTTCAACGCCGTAGAAGTGGAGCATATTGAGTTGACGCAATATCCATGGTTCTTTCTGGCCAGGGTCAGAATTTATCCGTTCCGCATTCAGCAAAGCGCGGTCATGCCGGTCTCCGATAATGCCGAAGTTTCTCCTGTCAGCCATCGGCAGAGGCGTCTGCCAGTCCATGCGGAGGTTCTGTATCCGCAATTTGCAAGCGTTATTCCCCAGCTCAAGGAGATGCTGGTTTTATCCAGGACAGCGCAGCCGAGGCAGCAATGACCGTCTTGCAAATAGCGGTTGTCCTTTACCTTTTTCACAGAGGCCTGCGTGTTCAGAGGGGGCCGGCTCATCGCTGCTTCAGGTCCCGCGGTAAATTGCAATAAAGCACGCATATAGGCTGATCCGACTTCCGCTCTGATCGGCGCTGTATCAGGCAAGCCCTGGAAGCAGAAGAGGCCCGCATCTCCCTTAACTGTTGTGGTCTCAATAGCTCAGATAAAGGTTGTATGAACCACTACTCTCAAGAACGCAGGGCGCTTGAATAGTATTTCTGAGCCACAAGCAAATCAATCAGTGTTCGATCCACGGAGGTGAAACAGTGAATAGGGATCAAGTGAAGGGAACTATCGATGAAGTCGCGGGAGGCGCCAAGCGCAAAGCGGGCGCGTTGACGGGAAATACAAAGCTTGAGGTTGAAGGCATGGTTCAGCAGGCAAAGGGCAAGGTTGAAAATGCCTGGGGCAAGACGAAAGGTGCGGTTCGTGATGCCGTTGAGGGTAGCGAGGTGCATCTCGATACTCGCGTGACATTGAAAATGAAGAATTCAGCGGCGGATGCCGAATGTAAAAAGTGTAAGTAGGTATTTTGCCACGCCTTAACTCTGACGGGCATGAACAAAATTCGCCAGCCTCGCTGCGTCCATTTAGATGGATTCGATCACTGCTGAGATCGATCGGCCCCGGCGTCATCACCGGAGCCGCGGACGATGACCCCTCCGGCATCGCCACATATTCTATAGCCGGCGCGCAACTCGGAACCAAGCTTTTGTGGACTGCACTCATTACGTGGCCTCTGATGGCCGCGGTTCAAATGATGTGTGCGCGAATCGGCAAGGTGACGGGGCAGGGACTGGCGGGTAACTTCAGGCAGCGATTTCCACGATGGCTTTTACTCTTTTTTGTCATTTCCTTGCTGGCCGCAAACACGATTAACATAGGAGCGGACCTGGCCGGAATGGCGGATGCGGCCGCCATGCTGTCGCGCATCAATTCCCACTGGTTCGTGGTAGTGTTTGCGCTCCTGATTTCGTGGGCAACTATCCGGCTCCACTATTATCAGATTGCGAACGTCCTCAAGTGGCTGGTTCTTGTTCTCTTCGCATACCCCATCACCGCGTTTATTGCGGGGGCCGATTGGGGCCAGGTGCTGCGCGATACGTTGGTTCCGTCGATGCCGCATAGCAAGGATGAATGGGCAATGCTGGTCGCGATCCTCGGCACCACAATCAGCCCCTACCTGTTTTTCTGGCAAGCAAGTGAAGAAGTTGAGGAAGAAAAGTCGTCAGGCCAGACAACGCTTGCCCTGCGCAAAGGAGCCACGCCCGAGGAGCTTCAACTAAGAAACATCGACGTAGGCGTGGGCGCATTCTTCTCGAACATGGTCATGTTTTTTATTATTCTGACCACCGCCATCACGCTTAACCGGCACGGCATTACAAAGATAGAAACCTCACGCCAGGCGGCCGAGGCCCTGCGGCCCTTTGCCGGCAACTTCGCTGCGACCCTTTTTACCCTGGGGATTGTCGGCGTCGGGTTTCTCGCTATCCCCACTCTGGCGGGATCGACAGCATACGCCTTTGCTGAAACTCTCGGGTGGCGTCAGGGATTGAACAGGAAACTGAGGCAGGCGCGTTGGTTTTACGCGCTGATTCTGATTTCAACGGGGGTTGGCGTAGGACTGGATTTCATTGGCATCAACCCCGTGAAGGCGCTCTACTGGACGGCGGTCATCAACGGATTGCTTGCTCCCTTCCTTCTCGTCGCAATTCTGATTGTTGCTTCCGATAAGAAGATGATGCAGGGACAACCAAGTTCCTGCCTTGGGTGGATTGTCGTCGCGATCACCACAATTGCCATGTTTGTGGCGGGTGTTGCGATGTTTGTTGTGTAGGCCGTTCATCTTGCTATATCCGCGCAAAATGAGGCGGGTGGCTCTTGTCTCATACCGAATTTTTCAAGTTGAGGGTGCCCCCGGTCCCTCGCTGTCAAGTGCACGGACATCCTCGCATTTGGGGACCCGGGTTACCACAAACCCCATGCGCGAATCCTTCCGTATGCCCCCCTGACCCCTGACACCTGATTTCTGATCTCTGTTGAAATGCAGATTATTTCCCCACTGTGCTGCACAATGATTCTCAGAAGTCTTCCTTCAAATCATCGCCCCGGCGGTCCTCTTCGCGCCGTCATTCAGCCGCAAGAGGCCAAAACGTCCAGTAACTCCTTATCCTGGACGACTTTGCAGGGAACTCCTTTGTTTTGACGACTTTACAGCGCAACCCCGTCTGTAACCTCAAGAAAACAACGACTTTGCGTCCAAAGTAGGGGTGGGGGTATACCACGAAACTTAAGCGAAAGGAGAGCGAGTGGCGGGTGCCCCAGGTCTCGCCTATGAGACCTGGGAAACCACGAACCTCAACGGCCCTGTTCCCTATTCCCTATTCCCTATTCCCTGTTCCATGTACTTCAGTGTTCTCCCGGCGGTAGCCTGCAGCAATCCCCGGCAGAGACCGGCTCATTCGCGCCCGCGTCCAGCGCCACCTTCCAGCTTCCATCCGCCTGCTTCTTCCAAACAGTAATGTATCGTCCCGTCACCGTCACCGGATTGCCGCTGGCGTCCTTGCTGTGTCCCTCGAAGTGGCCCCAGGATAGGCAGAAGCTTCAGCAGAAGAAGGACACGGAGCATCTGCATAAAGTGAATGATGCTCAGACGCAGAAACTGGAACAGAAGCACCAGCAACAGACGCAGAGCTTGGTGCAAAAACACACATCTCAGCAGCAGTCGCTACAGACTCACCAACCTCAGGCTCGCTCGTCGTCGGGCCAATCTCAGACTCGCTTGTCGGGAGGTGGAGGCCGGAAGTAGCAAAACCGCTTTCTGTGAAGACTGGATTGTCCCTTGAAACCATTCGCGGTCAGGCGCCATCCACCTGGCCGCGAACGCCGCGCCTGCATTATTGATCCGGCCCATAAATACAAACACTGTGCCCCATCCATTTCGCAGGCTTTATCGCGAAATGGGTGGGAGGGCAATAACACTATTTGAGGACCGGATCAATAGAGTCATGCGCAACCCACAAGTCCTGCAAATAGACAGGGCAGTAAACGCAGGACAGAACGGTCTGTGGAGTTTAGTACTACAGTTGTAGATGGAAGGTAATGGAGGGAGCAGGGGGCTAAAGTGTCTGCGTGAGAACTTCACAAAACACTTGATTTTCACAGTTGATTTGGGCGACAACAGTAGTATGTCGCGATTCAAGTTGTACAGTCCGGATCAGGCGTATTTGC
>Ga0224558_1000302_pt1 | contig 58807 bp, 53 predicted proteins | sample 714S32024metaG_FD_180682 | JGI IMG/M metagenome (GOLD analysis project Ga0224558, IMG submission 180682) | Peat soil microbial communities from Stordalen Mire, Sweden - 717 S3 20-24 | ecosystem: Environmental > Terrestrial > Soil > Wetlands > Peat | place: Sweden: Norrbotten County, Stordalen... | reverse complement strand
TAAGATACAGATAGCAAGCAAAAAAAAGAGGGAAATGTGAAAAATCCAAGATTATATTCCAGCCAGCCCAAAAGCGCCGCGCCTACGAGGGGTTACGAGGCCTTCCCCCACTGTCTGAATTGCAGGCCGAATCTCTGACGACCGGCCAGCAGAACCATGCTTAAGACCAAACCGACGATGATTGCGCCCTGACCAGCTAAATAGCCAACCAGCGGCACGGCGGATTTGGTCTCGAAGTAGCCCAATAGGAACAGGCCGTAGATATCATTTATTGAAAGGCGATTGCGCGCAATTAGGTCCAGCGGCATGGCAGTTTTCTCCGGGGGCAGGAAGGAAGCCAAAACATCAGGCAACAACGCCATAACAAGACCAAGCAAAAGCAAACCAAGAGCGGTGCGAACCGGTCTCTTAAAGCTGCTGAGGAAAACGCCAAAGCCCTTCCAACTCCCGGCGGCCCAGCGCACACCAAGAACAAAAAGCATTACCACCGCCAAACTCAGCATGGGGGCAATAGAACGCGGCAAATAATAGAACCAACTGACGTGATTTATAACGCGCCCGGGGTCCGCGCCTTCGGCGATAAGCCGCCGGAGACCTCTCTGTTCGATCAACTGGCGCAAATTGAGAAGTCCGAAGACCAGTGACGAGACGACTTGAAATAGATAAATACCCGCCACGATCCAAAATGAAAGCAGCGGCAACGACCGCGTCGCGAGCGGGTTTACTTTGGCAAATTCTCGTTCCAGGGGCCCACGCTCCCCAATCCGCTGGGTCGCAACCTTGAACGCTTCCTCTTCGGAAAGCCCATCAACCATCAACTTCTGAACAGAGGCGCGCACATGCGACGCCAATTCTTCCAGATTGTCCGCTTTGAAAGCGGGCGACCTGCCGAAGCTCTGTTGCCAGCAACGAATCGCTTCGTTCAAGTCAAATGGGGCTGGGTTTTCCATAATCTTGTGAAGAATGAATTGAAGGCAATCCATTGCCTATTCTCCGGATCTCTTTTGAAAGCATAAGGACACTTTACATAACGCTCTTAGGCATGTCAATGGGAAATCGTTAGAACTCGAAAATCGTGCGCCAACACCATCGGCATTGCTCATTTAGCATGCTCAAGCCGGCAGGTGCAATGGGCGGCAAGGAGCGGACTTGACGACGCGATTCATTTTCAACCGCCCGGTAACATCGGGAAGCTGTAGCCTCGCAGGGGACGCAACAAATTATTGGGCTGCACCGCTCGCGGATGCTGCTCGGCCCTCCCACAATTGAGGTGAAATCGGGAAAGGGACCGCAAAAACGCGGCGCGGCAAGCCGGAGGAATTCCACCAGGGATTTCACGATCGGCGCAAGCCGGCAGCCGATCTGTTATTCCAGAGGATACTGCTGGGGTCGAACCCTTTTGAACGCTTTTGGATTAGTATGCGACCAATGGGATTGAATGAGTCGCCAAACCCCGGAAGCGAAACGATAAACCTCCGTGCAGTTCCAGTGATATTCATTCCCATTGCCACTGTAAGAAACAAAGTTGAAGGTCAATACTGCCGCCTCACCAGCCAAATGAACGTGTGGGTTAATCAACTCAAAGCGCTCGGCGCTGATCTTGCCGCGAATGGCCTCATAGTATTCAGTCAAAGCGGGTAGTCCATCTAACCGGTGATCCAAGAACGGGTCAAAATAGACGACATCTGGCGCGCAAATCTCAAGAAACCCGGACGGATCACCGCTACACCATCGAGCAAGCGCCGCTTCCTCGATCTTGATGATTTGCACTTCAATGTTATGCTTTCTTGGGGTCGTGTTCATAGCGCGGTTGAACTTCCCGATCATAATCCGGCGACCGCGGCGAAAGGGTCCCGCGAACTGTCTTTGTGCCACTCGTATTCCGCTCTGGCCGCGATTTGCAGGCTCGTTTCCCTGCCGCTGAAGCTGGCTATCACGGCCAGCGCCATGTCCATTCCAGCGCTAATACCCGATGCGGTGAAGTATTCTGTGATTTTTGCCGTTCCCTCCAAAAGGCCGAACATTTCGAGCGGCCCAAATAAATCGAGAAGCTCGAAACCGTCGAAGAGAACCGCGCCCAGATGAACGGGTGATGAGATATTCATAGGTGAGAATTTACATCAACGTCAGTGTCGTTTCGCCCCGCATCCGGCGAGCTGCCCGATCAGAATACGGTCGAAAGGGCGGTGCGGCAAGGGAATTCCTGGATCTGAAGCACCGAAGGCTGCATCTCAATTCTTGGACACAAGCCAAAACAGTCAAAGAGCGAAACCAGAATACGCCCGGGGAAAATGACGAATGACGAAATTCTAATGACGAAAGAATGCTCAAATGACTCAATGACGAAAAATGGCCGCTCGGAGCCGCTTTGGTCATTCGGGCTTCGTCATTCTTTCGTCATTGGTGCTTAGGCATTAGTCCTTCACGGCCCCCCACACGCTCTCAGCGCCGGCCGTCCTTCTTTTCCCCGGCCCCGGCCCGGAGTTCATCGCGCAGCCAGACCAAAAGAGCGACGCCAAAGCAAATCGATAGGCCGATGGGCACGAGAAAAAACCCCCACAAATTCAGGTCAATATCTGTCAAAAAAAACACGCCAAAGACCCCTGAACTTCACCTCCCTCCGCCCCATTGTAAAGCGGAATTCTTCACCGGTGTCGAGGGCGGCGTGGACGGGACGCAATGCGGGCGGTTGAGAATGGATCGGGTCTAGTAGCGAAGGCGACCGAGTTGAAAATCGAGCGCGGAATGCTGGATTTGATAAGCAAATCGGGCGCCAGCTTCCGCAATTTGCGCGGATGTCTGATTCAGTTCCGCCTGACTTAGTTCAATGATTGAACTGATGCCGCCCTTGAAGCGCGCCCGGGAAAGTTCCAGCGCTTGGTTGGCGTTTCGCAACAGTTCCTCAGTCAAAGCCAGCCGCTGCCAGGCATAGTCGAGATTAAGGCTGGTGACCTCCACGTCGCGGACGATGTTGTTTTCCTGATCGCGCACTGTTTCATCGGCCGCTTTGGCCCGCAACTGAGCTTCCCGCCGCAGCCCGGCGTTGAGTCCGCCCTCGTAGAGAGGCAGCGTCAGATTGATGCCGGCCGCCGCGTAATCGGGGCCAAGATGCGAATTGCCCGTGGCAATCTCCCCGGCCGTGCCCACTGCGCTGAGCGTCGGATAATTCAACTTGCCCTGCGCCCGCGCGAATTCCTGCGCCGCGTCGCGTTGATAGCGCGCTTGCACCAAATCGGGACGTTGCGCCAGGGCTTCGAGGATGAGTGCGGAGGTATTATTGGTGACATAAGTGGGCGGCGGTTCATCAGAAAGGCGGTAGGTCTTGGAGCGGGGTTCTCCCAGCACATCCGAGAAGACCGCGAAGCTCGTTTGCACATCAATCTGCGCCTTGGCCCGGAGGATCTTGGCTTGATCGTAATCGACGCTGGCAAAACTGACATCCAGTTCGGAGCGCATCTTATTGCTCGCCAGGGCCTGGATTTGTTCCAGGATAAATGCCCTGTTGCTCACGGTTTCCTGAGCGACTTGCAGGACCGATTGCGACTCGAGGGTCGAGAAAAAGGCGTTGTCCACCTCCAGCAGAATTTGGGCGCGGGTGGCGTCCACGTTCATTTTCTCGGAGCGCTCGCGCAGGCGGGCGCTCTTGGTCAAATCCCACGACCGGCCAAAGTCGGTGATGATCTGGCTGATGGAAACCCCTTGGGCCTCGCGTTCGTAAATGAGCGGGTTGTTCAATCCCCCTGCGGCAATGCGTGTGTTGTTGGGGTCCGCGTTGCCGACGGCGGTGACGTAACCAAAAATGCTCGGCAGCAACGAGGACTGGACCTCTTTAGTGACTTGACGGGCGGCCAGCGCGGTCAAATTGGCCACCGAGATTTTTGGATGTTGTTTGAGCGCGATCTCCCGCGCCTCGGCCAGGGTCAACGAGTTTGATGGAATGTCCGCAGCCCGCGCCAACTGCGCTGCCACCATCACCAGAATGAAAAACCGGAACATCATGTTTTTTTGAGCTTTCCGTAAATCAAAGGTCATGCGGTCTGCCTTCCCAGCGGGGCCGACGGCTGCTTTGGCACATGGTTGCGATGAACCAGCAGGTAGGCCGCCGGCACAATAAAAACAGTCAATACTACTGATACGGCCAACCCTCCGATGATGGCCATGGCCAGCGGAGCGTAGGCTTCACTGCCGGTGCCGAGCTTCAAGGCCATCGGCAGCAGGCCGATCAACGTGGCGCCTGAGGTCATCAACACCGGGCGCAAGCGCACACGGCAAGCCAGCGAGACAGCCTCGCGCACCGGGCGGCCTTCCTCCACCAATCGGTTCGTGAATTCCACAATGAGAATGCTGTTGGAGACGACGATGCCCACCATCATCACCACGCCCATCAATGACATCACATTCAATGTGGTCCCGGTGAGCCACAGAATCAGCAACACCCCGGTCAGCCCGGTCGGGATGGCCAGCAGGATTAGAAACGGGTCGAGAAACGATTTGAATTGCGCGACAAGGATCAAATAGACCAGCACCGTGGAGAGGATCAGGCCCAGTCCGAAGCTCTGGAAGGAGGATTGCATCGCCTTGACCGTGCCGCGAACGTGGATTTTCGTGTCGCGGGGCAATTCCGTCCGTTCCACAATCTTTTGCACTTCGGCATATACTTTGTCCACGGCTTCGCTGGTGGGTGAAACATAGACATCGATCACGCGCTGGATTTGGTAATGATCCACCTCGGTGGGAGCGGGAGCTCGGAAAAAGTGGACCACGGAGTCCAGACGCGTAGGCTCTTTGAGGTGGGCCGCGCGCAAGGGCATGGAGCCAAGGTCAGCCAGACTTTTCACTTTGTCTTCCGCATATTGGACGGTGAAAAGATAATTGTTTCCGGTCTTGGGGTCGATCCAGTAGCTCGGCGCGATCATCCCATCAGAGGTCAACGCGGTGATAAGGCTGTCCAGCACCTCTTTGGCGCTCAAACCCAACTCGCTCGCCCGCTCGCGGTCGATGTCAACGTGCAGCGCCGGGTAATCCACATCCTGCGGCACCAGAACGTCGCTGACGCCAGGCAAGGCCCTGGCCTGTTGGGCAATTCGGGCGGCGATGTTGTGCGCAACGTTCACATCCATGCCGGTGACCTGGATGTCCAGGGGCGCGGGTATTCCTTGGTTGATGATGGCATCGACCAGGCCGCCGGTCTGGAAGTAGGCGCTGATCTGGGGCAGATCACGCCGCAGCCGGGCGCGGACAAGGTTCATGTAGGCAAAGCTGCTCAGGGCATGGCCGTCGTTAAGTCCCACCTGGACGATGGCCGTGCTGGGGCAGGAATTTGGATTCAGGATGGCGTTAAAACCGGGAGTGGTGCCGATGTTGGAAACGATGATCTTGAGGTCCTTTTGCGGGACTATCTGGCGCACGATGTCTTCGACTTGACCGATCAATTGGTCGGTCAGTTCCAAACGAGTGCCCGACGGCGCCTTGACACTCATGACGAACTGGCCGGGATCGGTGCGGGGGAAGTAAGCCTGGCCAATCAGGGGATACAGGCCCAGACTGAGAATGAAAACGCCGCTGATGCCAAGGACCAGGGCGACCGGCCGCAGCAAGCCGATCTTTAGAACTCCTTCATAACGGTCCAGCATCCCGGTGAATTTGCGGTTGAACCAGGCATTGAATCGAGCGTCCCAACTCTTGGCCGACAAGGGAGTGGCGTGGGCTTCCCCCAATTCGTGATCCGCGCCGGTCTTTTTGATGAGCTTCGCGCAAAACAATGGAACGACGGTCATCGCCACCACGTAGGAAGCCAGCAACGAGAACACCACGGAAAGCGCCAAAGCCGTAAAGAGAAAACGGCTCACGCCGTAGAGAAACGTCACCGGGAAAAAGACCACAATGGTGGTCAGCGTCGCCGCCAGCACGGGCAGGGATACTTCCTGACCCCCGCGTTCAGCGGCCACATCAGGCGGCTCGCCCATTTCCAAATGGCGGAAAATGTTTTCCAGCACCACCACCGAATTGTCTATCAGCCGGGAAAAGGCCAGGGCCAAGCCGCCCAGAATCATGGCGTTAATGGTGTTGCCGCCCAGGTCCAGGGCGATGAAGGCCGCCAAAGCCGAGAGCGGAATGGAAAGAAATACCGCCACCGTGGCCCTCATGCTGCCAAGGAAAACCAGGATCATCAACCCGGTCAAAATCAGGCCGATGCCGCCCTCGTGAACCAAGGTCTCGATGGCCGTGCGCACAAAAACCGACTGGTCGAAGACCACTTCGGTGATCAGCCGTTTGGGCACATACAACAAGTGGGCTACAATGTCCTTGACACCGTTCACCACCTTGATGGTGTTGGCATCCCCGCCTTGTTTGACCACGGGGATATAGACCGACGGCTGGCCGTTGATGCGGACCTTGTTGTACTGGATTTGCGCGGCGTCCTTGGCCTCGCCAATGTCTCCCACCAATACCGACGCCTGTCCCACCGTTTTGAGCGGCACCAGGTTGACATCTTTCATGGACATGATCTGGCTGTTGGCATAAACGCTGTAATCCAAAGGACCAATTTTGACGTCGCCCGCCGGTAGAATAAGATTGGCTTCGTTGACGGTGCGCACCACGTCCATCACGCTTAATTGGTGCGCCTCCAGTTTGAGCGGGTCCACATACACCATGATCTGGCGATAGCGCCCGCCAAAAGCCGGCGGTACCGAGGCGCCAGGGATGCCGGCCATCTGGTTGCGAATGGTGAACTGGCCCAGATCGCGCAATTCCGCCTCGCTCAGGCCTTTGCCTTTCAAGGTCACCAGGCAGACCGGCAAACTGGAGGCGTCGAATTTCATCACCACGGGCGGCAGTGTGCCGGTGGGCAAATAACGCAGCGTGGCCATGGATAAATTGGCGATGCTGGTCACGTCCGAATCCGGATTGGAGCCGGGTTGGAAATAGACTTTGATCAGACTGACGCCGGTGAGCGAACGCGACTCCATATGATCAATTCCGCCCGCCAGCGTGAACATGCGCTCAAATTGGCCGGTAATGTCATTCTCGATTTGTTCGGGCGGCATGCCCGAATAAAACGTGGCGACCACCACCACAGGGATGTTGATCGAAGGAAACAAATCCACCGGCATGCGAACCAGGGTCGTCACGCCCACCACGCAGACCATGAGGCAGACGACGATGATTAAGTAGGGATAACGAATGGCAAAGCGGGGCATAGCGAGCCTAGATTTGATTATTGCGCACAGCCTCGCGCAGTTTTTCCAGCGAGAATTCAGGCGAGTGGCAAACGTCAATAATCGCTCGGTGCTTGGCGGCCACAGCGGCGGCCGCAGCCGGAATTCTCCGAGCCAATTCCAACGGGATGGACTGCACGCCGTGCAAATCTCCATGCAGCAAGTCCCCCGAATGCACGCTCAGGCCCGCCACCTCGACCGGGCCGCCAAATTCCACAATATGCACGTAAGCGTGGGACACGGTGACATTCTCGGCAAAGAAGTGAAATCCGGCGGAGGCTGCCGCGGGAAGATCGCGCACCGCCCCATCAGTCACAAGGCCCACACAACCCAAAGCTTGAATGATGTTCATATGCACCTCGCCCACAAAAGAACCCAGTCCCTTGCGGCTGGCCGTGTCCTGCACCACCACCACACGTGGAGCGGGCACGGATTGAATGTACTCCCACAAATCCGTGCGGTCGTGGTAAGCCGGACCGGCAAACGCGGGCGCGGAGCCCCGGATGAGGATGGTTGCGGCATAGCCCACCATAGGCTTCAATTGCGGAAACAGGCATCGGACCGCCCCATGCGCGAATCCTTCATTGCGCAAGCGCACGTGAAATGTCTCGATGGCATTAGCCAGCGTGCAAGAGTCCAACCGGCGCAAGGCGTTCAAATCTTCCGTGGTTAATGGCGGCGCTGGGTTCGGTTTGCTCATAAGAAAAAATCAATCTGGCGCTGGAACATCGATGACTTTGGGGGCGACTTTCTCGCCCGCGCTGAATTGCGATCTGCTTCCCATCAATACTAATTCTCCCTCTTTCAGCCCGGAAACCACCTCGAAACGGTTGGGCGTTTCCAACCCGAGAGTGACCGGCCTTTCTTCAATTTCGTTTTGACTGTTAATGACATACACGCTGGACATCTGACCGGGCGGGACCGCTTGGATGGGAATGGAAAGCGCATGTTCGCGGTGCTCCACCGGGAGGGCAAGATTGACGTACATCCCGGGCACCAGGGTCAAATCCGGATTGGCCACCTCGATCTCCGTGGCCATGGTGCGGGTGTCGAGATTGACCTTCAGGCTCGCGCGCGTGATTTTTCCGGAAAATGGCTTGCCTCCCATTGAGACGATGTTCCCGCTGACCGTGTTACCAACGTGGATGTCCTTCACGTAGTCTTCCGACACAAAAAAATCCAGCCGCAGGTGATAATTGTCGGAAATCTCCAGCAGCGGCTGGGTGTTCTCGGAAGACGTTCCCGCTTGGACGAGCGCACCCGGATCAACGTAGCGGCGCGTGATCACGCCGTCGAACGGCGCGGTGATTTGCGTGTAGCCGACCAGCGTCCGGTACTTGCCCGCGTCTGCTTCTGCCGCCGCCACTGCGGCCTCCGCCGCCAGGTCCTTGGCCGTGGCAGTGTCGATATCCTGTTGCGCCACCAGATTTGGATGGTCGTGGTTCACGGCCACCAGGCGGGTATAAATCAAATGAGCGTTGGTGAAATCCGCCTCCGCGCGCCGTTCCACGGCCAGGGCGTTGTTCAATTCGTCGTGCAATTCCGGCACTTCGATCGTGGCCAGCAATTGCCCGGCCTTCACCCGATCGCCGAAATCGACATTCATCTTGTCAAGATAGCCCGACACCTTGGCGTGCAGTTCCACTTCGACGTAGGGCCGGAATTCCGCCGGAATGGGAACGATTTTGGAAAGGTCTTCACGTTGCACCCTGGCGGCGGGCGCGGTGGGCGCCTGGTCCTCCGAACGCGCCTGCGTCGTGGCACCCTGCCTGCATGAAGCACAAAGTATGGCCGCCATGGCCCCCGCCGCCACCAGGGCTGGAATTCTCCGCCGTTTTGATGCGTCAATCATAACGTTAATTCGTCAATCTTTGTCCTGGCCGGGCGAGCGGCAATTCCACTTTAAAACGGCTGCCCTGGCCTTCGCTGCTTTCCACGTACACTTGGCCGCCGTGGGCCGCGCAAATGGATTTAACGATGGCCAGTCCCAACCCGGCCCCGCCCGCATCGCGCGAACGCGCCTTGTCCACGCGGAAAAAGCGCTCGAAAATATGGGGCAAAGCATTCGGGGGGATGCCAATGCCCGTATCGGCCACTTCGATGACGGCTTTGTCCTCACGAGCAGACACATCAAGTTTGATCGAGCCGCCTGGCGGCGTGTATTTGATGGCATTATCCAGCAGATTGACCACCACCTGCTTGATGCGGGCGCGGTCCCCGTCCACATGGACGCTGCCCTGCACGTTGCAGGCCACTGAAACCCCCTTATCCTCCGCCAGCAAGGACATCTGCTCGGTGGTGCTGGCGACCAGCGAGGCCAGATCAAATCGTGCCTGCTCTTGTTGCGCCTCCCCGGCGTCGAGACGCGATATGGCAAAGAGGGCGTCCACGATTTTCACCAGCCGATCCACCTCCTCCAAGGCGCTGCCCACCCGGTCGCTCAATTCCGGCAACGCGCGGGCTTGTTCAACCACGCTCTCCAATTCACCTCGCAGCGCGGCCAGCGGCGTGCGCAGTTCATGCGAGGCGTCCGCCAAAAAGCGGCGGTTTTGCTCGATGGCCTCGCTCAACCGGGCGATCATGCGATTGAGAGCCAGCGACAAGTGCTCCAGTTCATCTCCTGTGTTCGTCAACGACAGCCGTTCGCTCAGATTATGCAGCGTGATCTGTTCGGCGCTGTTCGCAATTCGCTCCACCGGCGCCAGTGCGCGCCCCACTAATATTAAACCGCCGCCCACCGCAACCAGCCCCAGCAGAGGCACCCCGAGCAGAAGCCAGATACGCATGTGAGACAATGTTGTTTCAATCGGCGACATCGGCCCGCCACTCTCGATAAGAAACCGGCGGCCCTCATTCGCTTGCACAACTTTGACTGTCACCATTAAACGGTTTCCGTCCTCCATCATCTCCTTTTGGACGAAGTCGCCGTGAACAGCGCCGGCCTTCAATGGAGGCAATTTGGAAGGATCAAAGCTCGATGTACGCCCGGAGGCGTAGAGCACGCTTCCATCCGGGCGGGTAACGCGGATGAACCGATCGTAGTTCTCCGGCGTATAGCGATTCGCAATCTGATCCGCCACATAATGCTCCCCGGTCTTGTCGATGCCGCTCAAGAGCGATACAGCGATCTGATCTGAGCGGCGAAAAAGCAACTGCACCAGGCTGCTTTCCAGATAGCCTTGGAGGACCTGGTAGAGGCCAACGCCAAACACCAGGAACGCGCCCGTCAGCAATCCGGCATACCAGATGATCAGGCGGAACCGAATGGAACGGGGATTCATGTCTCGCCCTCATCGCTGATGGAATACCCGACGCCGCGCACGGTTCGGATCAGTTTTATCGGATGCGGATCATCGACCTTGCTCCGCAAATGGCGCACATAGACATCCACGATATTGGTGAGCCCTTGGAAGCTTTCATCCCAAACGTGTTCAATGATCATCGTCCGTGAAATCACTCTGCCCGCGTGTGCGGCAAGATATTCCAGAAGGCTGTATTCCTTGGGCGTCAACTCGATGCGTTTTCCAGCCCGCCTGGCCTGCTGCTTTTGGCGGTCAATCTCCAAATCGCCTATCCGAACCAGGCTCGCTCGCTCAGGCGACCCACGACGCAACAGCGCCTTGACGCGAACCAGCAATTCGTCGAAAGCGAAGGGTTTTGTCAGATAGTCATCGGCCCCCGCCTCGAAGTTTGCGACCTTCTCCGCGGTTTCGGCGCGCGCTGTCAGGACCAAAACCGGCACTTGGGAACCGCGCCGCCGGATGCGTTTGAGAATCTCCAGACCGTTCAGGCCCGGCAGCATCAAATCGAGTATAACCAGATCATAATTGCAGGTGCTGGCCATCTCCCATCCGGCTTGGCCGTCGTTGACCACATCCACGGCAAACCGTTGGTCGCGCAAACCGCGCGCGACAAACTCCGCCACCTTCCGTTCATCTTCGATTACCAGGATTCTCATATCGTCTGCTCTATCTGACAGCATCAACATTAAAACCTGCTGAAAGATACATTAAAATTCATTCAGAATCCCACGGTTTGCTTCCATTCGATTTCACCCGTGGCACACCGGCGGGACTTGGGGGTGGAACAGAGTTCTTCGGGGATCGCCCTCAGAACTCTTCTTTCCCTACCCGAACGATTCAGGTGCTCTCGGGGAGCGCGAGCGAGACAGACGCGCTCCCCGGAAGCAACTGAATCGTTCCCGCCCTGGGAGAGGAGATGCTTCGCCGCCTATTCGCACCTGTTCGCGGCTTAAATTGACGGCGGGGAGGGTTTTGGAGAAAGAGATCGGCCTCGGTTTATGCAGGCTTATTCACCCTCATTCGCCATAAAGACCGCGGGGGGGCTGGAGTTCGTCCGGGGCGCAAACGGGCGAAATTGTTAACCGCGGGTGGACTTTGTGGATACTGTGGACGCGGTTGACTCGGAACCACTTGGAGCATGTTTTGAAAATCCGGTTTCTGACCGTCTCCCGGGGATACGGCCCGGCAGGAGCCTCGCCATCTGCCAGGGTGCTTTGAGGTTTAAATCGGTTGCGTTTGACGTCGGTTTCCAGCATATAGCTCTCCACGAATTGACATGGATAAGCCTGTTATGAGTCCCGCGCCCGGCGAACGCTTGCTGCGTTTCGTCGGCGACCGCGTCCGCTTCAGCCTCCGGCTGCCCGCAAATGCCCCGGCGCCGGCGCGGGCGCTTCTGCGCACCAATCTCGGCAAGGGGCAGCGTGTCCGGCAGGAGGTCATCGCCACGCACGCGGGCAAGAATCCGATGTCGGTCGCCTTCTGGCGGGATGTGCCGCTGCAACGGGAGGCGTCCGGGGAGTGGGCGATCGAATTGCCGTTGACGGATGTGGGTTTTTACCGGGCCAAGGCATACGTGGTTGATGCGGGCGGACGGCAAATCTGGCCGGAGGGCGGAGACGCGGGGCTGTCGGTGCATCCGAGCGGGCATCGGACGGCGAACACGATTTACTGCGCGTTCGCACGGATGTTCGGGGCGACCAAGGAGGCGCGGCAAACGGTCGATGCGCAACGGGAGAAGGAACTGGCGAAATTGGATGAGTTGGGCTACGCGGTGATTCCGGCGTCGGGGAAATTGCGGGATTTGACGCGGGAATTACCGCATATAATTGACACTCTGGGCTGCCGGGTGCTGCACCTGCTGCCGGTGGGGCCGACGCCGACAACATTCGCGCGGCTTGGGCGGTTCGGCAGCCCGTATGCCTGCCTGGACCTGACAGCAATCGACCCGGCCCTGGTGGAGTTCGACAAGAGGACCAACGGGATCGAACAATTTTGCGAATTGACCCGCGCGGCGCACCGGCGCGGAGCCAGGGTGCTGCTGGACGTGGCGATCAATCACACCGGCTGGGGATCGACGTTGCAGGAGAATCATCCCGAATGGTTTGTGCGGAACGCGGAGGGGGTGTTTGTCAGTCCCGGAGCGTGGGGCGTGACGTGGGAGGATTTGATCGAGTTGAATCCCGGCGCGGAGGAATTGTGGGATGAGTTGGCGGGGGCGTTTCTGACTTGGTGCCGGCGCGGGGTGGATGGTTTCCGGTGCGACGCGGGCTACAAGGTGCCGGTGCAAGTGTGGCAATTCATCGAGGCGCGAGTGAGGGAGGAGTATCCCGAGGCGCTGTTTCTGCTGGAGGGTTTGGGAGGGCCGTTGGAAGCGACGGAGGAACTGTTGACAAATGGCGGGATGCAATGGGCATATTCGGAGTTGTTCCAGAATTACGGCGGGGCGGAAGTGGCTCGTTACCTGGATTACGCGAACCGCCAGAGCGAGCGGGTGGGCCTTTACGTTCATTACAGCGAGACGCACGACAACACCCGGCTGGCGGCGCGGGGGCGGGCGTGGTCGCTGCTGCGCAACCGCCTGTGCGCGCTGGCCAGCGCCAGCGGCGGCTACGGCTTCACCTGCGGCGTCGAATGGCTGGCGGCGGAAAGGTTGAACGTACATTCCAGCCGCGGGCTTTCGTGGGGCAATCCGGAGAACCTGGTGGCCGATTTGGCCGGCTTGAACCGCCTGCTGGCTGAACACCCCTGCTTCTTCGACGGCGCGAAGATAACGCGTCTCAGCCCGGACGATTCGGCGGTTTGCGCGTTGCGGCGCGCCTCCGCCGAGGGGCTGGACTCGGTTTTGGTGCTCGTAAACACAGACGCGGAGCAGAGCCATCCCGTGGCGCTCAAATTGGAGCAGTGTCAAACTCTCAGCGGGCCGCTGGTCGATCTGTTGGGGCAGGAAGCGCCGCGGGGAAAAGTCACCGGGCGGGAGGTCGTTTACACTTTGAAGGCTGCGGCGGCATATTGCCTGGCGCGCTCGGCCAAACCGGCCGGGTTAAGTGGCGACGCCTATCGGCGCGCGCGTGCCCAATCCGCATGGGCCATCACCGCCTTGAGCAAGGTGCTCTTGCCGGAGGAGATTGGTCCCTGTCCGTGGCGCGAACTGGCGGCGCGGGTCGATGCGGACGCGGGCGCATTTCTGGGCTGCCTTGGTTCCATTGACCGGGAAAGAGCGCGGACCGATTTGACGGCGGCGCTGGACGCGGCCAAGGGAAAGTATCCCCAGGTCATCGTCTGGACGGCATCGGACAGTCGGCGGATCACGCTGGCGCCGCCGGGCCACTGGCTATTGTTTCAAGATGCCCAGGCTTTCCGCGCGACACTGAGGTGTCACGACACCGGCGCGGAGGAGCATGCCGAAGCGATAGAAGTTCGCGGGGGATACGTCGCCTTTTTTCCGCCCAAGCGGCCCGATGCCGCCCTGGACATGGAGGTGGAACTGGACCGATACGCTTTGAACGACGAGAAGCTCACCGGCTGTGTGCGCTACTTGCGGGCGATTCCGGCTTTCTCCGGCACGATGGCCCAACCGCCGCCGGATGCGCTGGCGTTGCTGACCAACGGTCGCGGCGGCATGGCGCGCGTGCGCGTGGATTTGGGGAGAATCGACTCGAAGTACGATTGCGCGTTGGGCGCGAACTTGCATCCGGATTTTCCGGTGGACCGGCATGTCCTGGCCAAGCGGGTGCGGGTGTGGATTTCGGCCGATGGATTCATCACGCCGCTGAATCGGCAGAACCTGGGAGCGTTTCATATTGGCCAACCGGCGCTGTGGGATTTCGAGGCCGACGCGGGCGATTGCCGCAAGGTTCAGTTGCGGATGTCCATCGACATGCCGGAGGGGGCCAACGCCACGATCTTGCGCTTCTCCCGCGGGGCCGTGACGCGGCCCGTCGATTTGCCGGCGCAGTTTGAGGTGCGGCTGACAGTGAGGGTGGACATTGAGGACCGGGGCTTCCACGGCGAGACCTATCGCAATGCCGGATCGGAGGCGCATTTTCAACAGAATTGCCACACGCTTGAGGACGGGATTGGATTTGCTTTCACGCCGGCGGCGGACCGCCAGTTGCGGGCCGTGAGCGACGCCGGCGCGTATCATCCGGAACCGGAATGGAGCCAGGGCATCGCGCATCCGGTGGAACAAAGCCGCGGCCTGCCCGGCTGGGGCGACGCCTACAGCCCCGGATGGTTTGACATTCCCCTGCCCGCCGGCCAAAACGTCACACTGGCGCTTTCCGCCGAGACGCCGCCGCCCTCGTTTGCCTCGTTGGAAGAATCGGCAGCCGCTCATTTGGCGGCGGAACAACTGGCTTTGAAAGAGGTCAATCTGCCCGAGACGGATACGTTCGGACGGCGGCTGGCATTGGCGGCGCGGGCCTTTGTTGCGAAGCGCGGGACTGGCCGCACGATCATTGCCGGCTATCCGTGGTTTCTGGATTGGGGTCGCGACACGTTCATCAGCGCGCGCGGTCTGTTGGCGGCGGGCATGGTGGCGGAGGTGGTTGAATTGCTCGTCACGTTCGGACGGTTCGAGGAGAAGGGCACGATGCCCAACACCATCCACGGCGACAACGCCTCCAATCGCGACACCTCCGACGCTCCACTCTGGTACGGGGTGGCGTGCGAAGAGACCGCCGCGAATTCGGACCAAACCGTGTATGAAATGGTGGTGGACAGTTCCGGGCGGCGCATTGCGGATGTCCTGCGGGAGATCGCCCTCGGCTATGCGCGCGGCACTCCAAACGGCATCCGCATGGACCCGGCGTCAGGTTTGATCTGGAGTCCGCCGCATTTCACCTGGATGGACACCAACGTGCCGGCCTGCACGCCGCGCGAAGGATACCCGGTCGAAATCCAAGTGTTGTGGGTACGGCTGCTGCGCCAGTTGCAACGGCTGGGCCTCCGGCCCGGCCCGGAATCGTGGGATGCTCTGGCAAATCGAGCGGAGCACTCGCTGCAAGAGCTTTTCTGGCTCCAAGAGGAAGGCTACGTTGCTGATTTGCTCATCGCGCCTCCCGGCACGGCGGCTCTCGACGCGGTGAGGGACCACGCGTTGCGGTGCAATTTTCTTTTTGCCATTTCCTTTGGCCTTTTCAGCGGGACGCAGGCCCGCCGCGCGGTGGAGGCGGCGTGGAGGCGCCTTCTTGTGCCCGGAGCATTGCGGACTCTAGCCCCGTTGCCCACTTGGCCGCCCCTGCCGCTCCGCGGCGTCGATGGGCGTTTGCTCAACAATCCCGTCGAACCTTATTGGGGCCACTATCAGGGAGACGAAGACACGCAACGCAAACCGGCCTACCATAATGGAACGGCCTGGGTCTGGATGCTGCCGACCGGTTGCGAAGCGCTGGCCAAGGCGTGGGACCTGGCCCCCGCGGCCGTCGCGGCGGCCAAGGCGACGCTGGGAAGCCTGGAGCATTTGCTGGCGACGGGATGCCTGGGCCAGCTCCCGGAAATTCTCGATGGCGACGCGCCGCATCAACCGCGCGGGTGCGACGCGCAAGCCTGGAGCGTGTTGGAAGCGTTGCGTGTCTGGAAATTCCTCAGGTAATTCATTGCGCAACCAGGGACGGCGTGCGATAAAACCCCCAGCGCGCACATGGAAGACAAAGTCCCATCGCCAGCCGCTGCGACGTCCCCCGTCGCGCATTCCTGGTGGAAACCGCTCAACCGCTATCAAAAGAACGTCTTCGTGCTGGCGTCGCTTGCCTGGCTTTTTGACTGCCTCGGCCAGCAGGTATTCGTGATTGCCAGGAACCCGGCGGTGGCCTCGCTCATGGGGCCGGGCGCTCCGCCCGAAAGAATCACTCAATGCGGCGCTTACGTCACCAGTGTCTTCGTTGTTGGATGGGCAACAGGGGGGCTGATTTTTGGAGCGGTCGGGGATCGAATGGGCCGCGCCCGCGCATTGGCGATCACGATGCTTCTTTACGGACTTTGCACCGGCCTTTCGGGCTTCTCGATGGGCATCGCGGATTTTTATGTCTATCGTTTCGTCACGGGCCTTGGGGTGGGCGGGGTCTTTGGGCTGGCGGTCGCGTTGTGCGCCGATTCGTTGCCGGACGATTCCCGTCCGCGCGCGCTGGGTCTGCTGCAGGCATTGTCGGCCGTGGGCAACATCTTCGCGGGCGTCGCCGCGGTGATTCTTGGCTGGCTGGGACACGCCGGCGCGTGGCGCGCGCTGTTCCTGCTGGGCGCCCTGCCCGCTCTGGTTTGCGTTTGCTTCCAATTCAAGTTGGAGGAGCCGGAGAAATGGGTGGCGGCTCGCGCACAAGGCAGGCTGACCGGAGCCAGGTTCGGCTCCTACGCCTCCTTGTTTGGCGAGGCGCGCTGGCGCAAGCCCGCCCTCTTCGGCATGTTGCTGTGCGTGGCCGGCGTGGTCGGTTTGTGGGGCGTCGGGTTTTTCAGCCCCGAACTGGTCAACGATGTGATCGGCAAAGCCCTTAAGGCCCGCAACGTTCCGGCCGCGGAGATGCCCGGCAAACGGCTGATGTGGGTCGGGTTGACGATGATCGTCCAGAATTTTGGTTCCTTTTTGGGGATGCTGGCGTTTACCAGGCTGGCGCAGGATTACGGCCGAAAAAAAGTGTTCGCATTTTCTGCCGTGTGCGCGTATGTCAGCACCGTTGTGACCTTTAAGTTTTTGACAGAACCGTGGCAGATTTTTATCCTGTGTCCGATCATGGGATTTTTTCAACTGTCGTTGTTCGCCGGATTCGCCATATACCTGCCGGAGCTTTTTCCGTTGCGGCTGCGCAGCACCGGAACCAGCTTTTGCTACAACGTGGGACGGTTTGTGGCCGCCATCGGCCCGTTCACGTTGGGAGTGCTTCAGCTTCATTTGGCCGGAGGCGCCAGCGCCCCGGCAAAGACGGACGCTTTCCGCAACGCCTGCTGCTGGGTAAGCCTCATCTACCTGCTGGCGCTTTTCGCTCTGCCGTTCCTCCCGGAAACCAAAGGGCAGCCCATGCCGGAGGATTAACCAATGCAATAACCCATTCAACTACTCATGAACTCCCCCCTCCTTGCGCCCGTCGTGCAAAGATCAGCCCGCGTTCTCCTGCTGCTGGCCACAGTTTTTATGGCCCGCGGCCAGAGTCTCTCTTTCCTCCCGGAGGAGGCGCCCCTTAATTTGGAGGCATCGCCCAATTGCGTCATCGCCGCCGATATCAGCGGCGATGGATTCGTTGACCTGGTCACGGCCAACTCCGACGACACTCTAACGGTCTTTACCAACAGCGGGAACGGCATCTTCAGCGTCGCGGCCACGCCGGCCGTTGGCATGGGCGCCTGGAATTTGGCGGAATGCGTCGCGGCGGCCGATCTCAACGGCGACGGCAAAGTCGATTTGGTCAGTGCCAACGGAGGAGACAATACATTAACAGTATTGACTAATGCCGGCGGTGTGAAATTTGTTTTAGCCACCAACATTACCGTGGGCAACTATCCCTCATGGGTCGCCATTGCGGACCTGACCGGAGAGGGCAAAGGCGATCTGGTCTGCGCCAACTCCGGCGACACAACCCTGACGGTCCTGACCAACAGCGGGGGTGGCCGCTTCGTTTTTTCCTCGAACTACGTTGTCGGCAACAGCCCCTATTTCGTGCTGGCAGCGGACTTGAACAACGACGGAAAAATCGACCTGGTCAGCGCCAATTACGATGATGACTCGGTCACGGTGCTGACCAACAAGGGCAACGGCACATTTGCCCTCTGTGGAACCAACGCGGCAGGGTCGTCGCCTGTCTTCATCGCGGCCGGCGACGTCAACGAGGACGGCAGTTTGGACCTGGTCGTCGCCGATTCCGGCAACGGCACCCTCACGGTGCTGACCAACAGAGGCAATGGAACCTTCGCGACGATGTGTGCGCCTTATGTTGGGGGAATTGCCCAATCGGTCGCCACCGCCCAAGTTGCTGGCGACGGCCTGGTCGATCTGATCGCCGCCGACAGCTACAACAATAACCTGATCGTCCTGACGAACTCGAACGGGCATGCGTTCAATCTCTGCGCCACCGTGCCCGTGGGCTACACTCCCTTCTGCGTCGCCTCCGCGAACATCAACGGCAGCGGCAAAGGGGATTTGGTCTGCGCCAATCTGGGCGATGAAACGATTTCTGTAATGACAAACTCGGGCCAACTCGCTCTGCGCCAGCCCGCGCTCGCGAAGCCCGGCTTCCAAGTGACGCTGGTCAAGACCTTCGGGACCGTTCATACGATTGAGGCTTCGACGAACCTGATCAACTGGACGCCGTTGCAGACCAACGTCGATGCCAGCAACCTGTGGACGTTCACCGACCCGGCGGCCACAAATCTTCCACGTCGTTTTTACCGTGCCGTCTCGCCGTTACACTGATTATTCCATGAGCGACAACTGATGAAGATATTAGTACTGACTAATCTGTACCCTCCCCACACCGCCGGCACGTTCGACAACCGCTGTGAAAACGTGACCGAAGCGTTGCGGCTCCGCGGCCATTCGGCCTCCATTCTGACCTCCAGCCACGGACTGCGCACCGAGCAACGGGACGACCAGGCCCACCGCCGCCTCACCCTCAACGGCGCTTTCGGCCACCCGCCCGTCACGGCCTACCTGGAGATTAAGGCGCTGGAGTTGCATAACAACCGCGTGTTGCTGGAGTCTCTGGAACAGTTTGGCCCGGAGCTAGTCCATGTTTTCAGCCTTCATGGCATATCCAAATCTCTTCTCTTCACTTTGCGCAATTCAAAACTGCCGGTCGTCTTCGATGTCTTTGACCATTGGCTTTCTGCCAATGTTCGTGAGGACCCGTGGCTGCGCTTTTGGAACTCGCCTGCCCTGCCCTTTCTGAGCCAATCCAGCCGCAAGGCGCTGGAGTTGAGTGGCGAACGCGGACGCATGGATGACACCGCCCCCACCCGCATGAAGAAAGGCTATGACAGGCTTCCGGTCCTCTTCGCGGAGGGCAAGGCCTGCGCCTCGGTCGAACCCAACTCCATCGCCGGCTTCCAATTCGACCGGATTTACTTCTGCAGCCAGGCCCTCAAATGCTTGACCGAGCAAGTCGGCTTTTGCGTCCGGCACGCCGAAGTCATCTATCCGGGCATCACGGCCGCTTATGTGGGCGACATCAAACCAGCGGCGGCGGCCCTGACGCGGTTCCTGGTCGTCAGCCGATTGACGGAGGAGAGCGGCGTGGCCACGGCGTTGAAGGCGTTGAAGATCGCCCGGCAGGCCGGGCTGAAGATCACGTTGAGCGTCTATGGACGCGGGGAATCCAGTTACGTCGCCGGCCTTCGCTCCTATGCCGTGGCCAATCAACTGCCCGTGGAGTTCCTGAACGTCTCCAATTTGAACAGCGATATGCCGGCCCTTTACAAGCAGCACGATGTCTTGCTGCACACACCGGAGTGGGCGGAGCCGTTCCCGTTCACCGCCCTCGAGGCCATGGGATGCGGCCTTCCGGTCATTGCCTCGACACCGGGCGGCGCCGAGGAACTGCTGCGCCACGGCGAGAACTCCCTGACCTATCCCCCCGGCGACGCCGCCCAGTTGGCCGCGCGCATGCAGGAACTGCTCATCTCCCCCGCCCTGCGGTGCCAGATGGCCGAAACCGCCCAGGCCGACGTCCTGGCCCGCTTCAACGAAACGACCGTGATGGACCAAGTCGAGAATTTCCTGCTCAACTCCCTGGCGCAGACCAATTAGCCCAGTTTTAGTAGAGTAGGCAGGAGAGGTCGGATTAAAAGGCACAAGGCCAATGACCGACTCCCTCCCGCCCCTCATCGAACCGAACGGACGGATTTCCCATATTCGGCTCTCCGGGCTCATTCATCGGGCCGCTTTCCACTTCGGCGTGGTCGGCAGTTCATAGAGTCCATAGCGTGCGTGCAGTTGTTCCGTCGGGTAGTGTGTCCAGAGGTTGTGCCGGCAGGCGTGTTTGCCGTCCAGCCTTTGTTCGTTCCCTTCTGTTTCCTTTTGATCCGCTGGCGCCCACATGGCCGCTGGCAGGAATAGGGTTTCTATACACCAAGCAAACGAAGGGGAAGATGGCGGAAGCCGTTGAACACTTTGAGCGGGCGATTCAGATCCAAGTGTAATAATGACCTCCGGCCCGGATTATTCGAGGTGCTGCGATAAACTGACGCCCACGATGAAAGCAATGGTCTTGAAATAAGTAGCCCATCTTGGTTCGAAGTTTTGGAGTGATGAGTTCATGTTCGTGGCAAGTTGATAATCCGGAATTCCTGCAATGGCGCGAAACAATTGTTTCAATTGTTCATAAACTGTTCCACCCACTTTGGCAAACTCGGTTTGCAAAGCGCCGCTTTGACCGATTTGCCGCACGGCTGTTTCGAAAGCCTCTTGCGCATCCAATCCAGACCGCATTTGGCTTTCCACGGCCTCGCGCAAATGATTTTCCAGTTCCTCCATCGGCGTGGGCGTCTTGATTCCGGCGGTCAGCATCTGCCGGCGCCATTCCGCGATTGATTCTTCAATGTCAAACATAGTGTTCCTTTTGCAAGCCGGACAGAACGCCATGGACCAGCGACCATTGTTCCTGATGCCTGACCATCGCCATTTTTCCGCCTTTTTTGAGCGAATAATACTTCCGTTTCCGCCCGGTTTCGCTTTCGTCCCAGCGTGACTTTATCGAATCCCGATCTTCTATCCGGTGCATCACCGGATAGAGCATCCCGTCCGTCCATTCGATTTTGTCCCCGGAAAGCCGTTTCACTTCCTGAATCACGGCATAACCGTAGCTTTCGCCGCGGGAAAGGATGGACAAAACCAACGGTTCGGTCGAGGCCGCCACGAGTTCTTTCATTAGCATAGCGATACCATACATAACCTTGCAATGTATATCAAGGGGGCTATGAATTCTTCAAAGCGCCCATTTGCATGTCCTTGATAATCAACGTCCGAGATGTTGGTCGCTTTCTCCACCCGTCGCCAAAGGCGACCGAGTTTGCTGTCATGCGCCCGGCACTGTCCTGCAACCCGCCGTGTCATCCTACGACGCGGCGATGCCAGGCGGGCCTTCTTAGCCCGGCTCTTCGGCTGGTTCCGACGGCGGCTCATCCGCCGGCGGGAGTTTTGCGGCCGTTCGCGACATCGCCATCATCCGCTGTTCCCGCACCTGCGCCAGGAATTCTCCCTGTGTCAATGCCGGGTTTTGTTCCTTTGCCGCCTTGAAAGCGTCGAGCAGTTCCAGGCCCTCTGCGGCCTCCGCCTGGGCGAGGCTGGCCATTTTCATGTTCCGGCGGTTTATCTGCCGCCGGTTTTGCGAGGGGAGTTTCAATCTCTGGCAGGCTCTGGCAATTTAAAATCCCCCCCCGTTTTGGCCATTGCGGCGCAGCCCGCAGTCCAACAAGGGAAAAGAACTCTTCCGCGCGGCGCGGCGCCGCGTTTGTCGAGGCCTTTAGCCGTAGCGCAAACTTCCAAGTCTGCTGTGCCGCCGATTTCCAAATCGGCACGCTGCGCAAAGTCATCGCCAGTGCGGGCTTGGAAGCCCGCGGCACAGCAGACTTGGAAGTCTGCGCTACAAAAGCTGATCTGCACCCAAATCCGTTGCCTTGCGCGGAAACTGCTTGCCCTTCACGGGAAAGGATGCAAAATGGGTGCTCCTGTTAATAACAGGGACGCCTCGGTAGCTCAGTTGGCTAGAGCAGCTGACTCTTAATCAGTTGGTCGTGGGTTCGACTCCCACCCGGGGTACCATTCCATCAAAGATTGGCAACCCCCCTATTTTAATCTAGCCCCCAAATCGGTTTTCCCCGATGATGCGGCTTTATAGGTATGCCAAGACCTGCATTGGATGAACTGCGCATCGAGCGCCGCCCGGAAGCGCCGCGAGCCTCCAACCTCCCCTGGTTGGTTGGCGCGGCGGTGGTTGTGGCGTTACTGGGCGCGGCTGCGCTCTGGTGGCACCAACGCGCCGCCATTTTGGAAGTGCAAACCGTCCCGGCCCGCCGCAACGGCAGCGGGGCGGATCGCGCCGTGTTGCACGCCTCCGGCTATGTCACCGCGCGACGGAAGGCGACGGTGTCGGCCAAAGTCACAGGCAAAGTGATGGAAGTGCTTTTCGAGGAAGGAATGAAGGTCAAGGACCAGCAAGTCCTGGCGCGGCTGGACGATTCCAATGTCAAGACCAGCCTGGACGTCGCGCAGGCGCAGTTGGAGTCCACGCGCGTCTCACTGGAGGAAACACGCGCCCAACTCAAACAGGCCGACGTGGAATTCCAACGCACGACCGACCTTGCCAAGCAGAAGATCGCCTCGCCATCCGACTTGGACAAAGCGGAGTCCGACGCCATGACGCTGCGGGCGCGGCTGGCGCGGCAGGAATTGGACATCATCACCGCGGAACGGCAGTTGACGCTCTGGAAGCAGCAGATTGAGGACATGGTCATCCGCGCGCCATTCGCCGGCGTGGTGACGACCAAGGACGCGCAGCCCGGCGAGATGATCTCGCCGGTTTCCGCCGGGGGCGGCTTCACGCGGACGGGGATATGCACCATAGTCGATATGAACTCGCTCGAAATCGAACTGGATGTCAACGAGAGCTACATCAACCGCGTCGAACCGGCCCAGCCAGCCGAGGGGACGCTCGACGCTTATCCCGACTGGAAAATCCCGTGCAAGGTCATTGCCATTATTCCCACGGCGGACCGCCAGAAAGCGACCGTCAAAGTGCGCGTGGGCTTTGATCAACTGGACCCGCGCATCCTGCCCGACATGGCGGTGAAAGTCGCCTTTCTGGAAACAGCCGGCGCGCCCGCGACGGCGGTCCGCGGCGTGGTTGTGCCCAAGAATGCGTTGCAAAACCAGGACGGCCGCGACGTCGTGTTCGTCGCGCACGATGGCCGCGCGGAACGGCGGGCCGTCAACGTGAGCGACACACAGGGGGATGAGGCTGTCTTGAGCGCCGGCGTGAACGCCGGCGAACAAGTGCTTGTCAACTGCCCTGCCGGACTGAAAGATCGGGACAAGGTGAAGGAGAAAACGCCATGAGCGAAAATGAAAAAGGCGGCGAGCCGCTGGTGCGTGTGGACCGCGTGGAAAAGGTCTTCCATCGCGGGGCGGAGGATATTCATGTGCTGGCCGATTTGAGTTTGCAGGTGCCCGCCGGGGAGTTCCTGGCGCTGATGGGTCCGTCAGGATCGGGCAAGAGCACTTTGCTCAATTTGATTGGCGGGCTGGACCGTCCCACCAGAGGTTCAGTGTCCGTTGGCCAGGAACGCATAGACGAGCTTTCCGACCGGGAACTGGCGCACTGGCGCGCGCGGCACGTCGGTTTTGTTTTTCAGCTTTACAATCTGATGCCCGTGCTCAATGCGGAGCGCAACGTGGAGTTGCCGCTGCTGCTCACACACCTCTCGAAGACCGAGCGGAAAAGCCATGTGGCCACGGCGCTTGAGGTGGTGGGCCTGTCGCATCGCGCCAGGCATTATCCGCGCACCCTTTCGGGCGGCGAACAGCAGCGGGTCGGCATTGCGCGCGCCATTGTGACCGACCCGACGATCCTGTTGTGTGACGAACCGACGGGCGACTTGGACCGGAAGGCAGGGGATGAAGTGCTGGATTTGCTCCAGGCTCTGAACCGGGAGCACGGCAAGACGATCATCATGGTCACGCACGATCCGCACGCCTCGGCGCGCGCGGCGCGGACGGTGTATCTCAACAAGGGCAGCCTCAGCAGCGAGGCGGAGAAGTGAAGGAGAAACGCTGATCCGCCTCTTCGAGTTCCCAACGCGCGTCATGAAGTATTTCCATCTCATCTGGTGCAACCTCAAACGCAAGAAGGCGCGCACGGCGCTGACGCTGCTCTCCGTGCTCGTGGCGTTCGTCCTCTTCGGTTTTCTTTGCTCCATCAAACAGGCGCTGACCGGCGGCGTGCAAATGGCCGGGGCGGACCGGCTGATCGTTCGCGACAAGGTGTCCATCATCCAGTTACTGCCCCAGAGTTACAAAGCGCGCATGGAACGCATCCCCGGCGTTGTTCTGGCGACGCATCAAACGTGGTTCGGCGGCGTTTATCAGGATCCAAAGAATTTTTTCATGCAATGTCCCGTGGAGCCGGAGGAGTTCCTGGAGATACATCCGGAACTCATACTCCCGCCGGACCAGAAAAAAGCCTGGCTGCAAACCCGCACCGGCGCGGCTGTCGGACGGAAAACGGCCGAACGATTTCACTGGAAGATCGGCGATAAGGTGCCCATCCGGTCCACCATTTGGGCGCAGGCCGGCGACAACCGCGTCTGGGACTTTGATATCGTCGGTATTTATGACGGGAAGGAAAAGGGGACGGACACGACGGCGCTGCTTTTTCGCTACGATTACTTCGACGAAGCGCGGGTTGGAGGCAAAGGGCAGGTCGGGTGGTACACCATCCGGGTCAAAGACCCCGCGCTGGCGGCGGAAACGGCGAAACTGGTGGACAAGGAATTTGAAAACTCCGACTCCGAAACCAAGACGGAGCCGGAGGGCGCGTTCGTCCAGGCATGGGTAAGCCAGATCGGCAATATCCAGTTGATTGTCGTGTCGATTCTGGGGGCCGTTTTTTTCACCATCCTCCTGGTGACCGCCAACACGATGTCGCAGGCCGTGCGCGAGCGAACCGGAGAATTGGGCGTGCTCAAAGCCATCGGCTTCACCAATGCCCAGGTCGTCGGGATCGTGCTCGTCGAGTCGTGCCTGATCTCCATAATCGGGGGAGGTCTGGGCCTTGGTTTGGCGTGGATGGTCGTTTCCCGAGGCGATCCGACCGGCGGTCTGCTCCCGCTGTTCTTTTTCCCGGCGCGCGATTTGGTCATTGGCGTGGTCCTTTGTGTGACGCTCGGCGTGGCCGCCGCGGCTTTTCCCGCCCTGCAAGCTCTGCGCCTGCGGGTGTCGGACGCATTGCGGAGAATGTAATTGACTGTCTCCATGAACTGGCTCTCACAAATCATATCCATCACCCGATTCGGGTTGATGAGCCTGCCGCAACGACGCGGGGCGGCGGCGACCACCTTCATCGGCATTGCCGGCGTCGTCGTCGTGCTTGTCGGCGTTCTGTCGATGTCGGCGGGTTTTACGCGGGCCATGTCGGTTTCCAGTTCGCCGGACACTGCCATCGTGCTGCGCAGCGGCGCGGACAGCGAGATGGTCAGCGGCTTTTCGCGCGAACAAACCCAGATCATCGCCGACTCCCCTGAAGTGGCGCGCGCGGGCCAGGGGGCGCTTTCCTCCGCGGAATTGTTCGTCATCATCGACCTCCCCAAACGCTCGACCGGCATGGACGCCAACGTGCCGCTGCGGGGCGTGGAGCCGGCCGCCTTGCAAGTGCGGGACCATCTGAAGATCATCCGGGGCCGGATGTTCGAATGGGGAAAGGATGAAGTGATCGTTGGCAGCGGCGCGGCGCGGGAGTTCACCGGACTGGAGGTCGGCTCCAGCATCAAAGTGGGGCGCTACCAATGGCCTGTCGTTGGAATGTTCTCCGCCAACGGAGCGGTCTGTGAATCGGAAATCTGGAGCGATGCCAAGGTGCTCCAGGCCGCCTACCATCGAGGCGATTCCTTCCAGTCCGTCCTCGCCAGGCTGACCACCCCCGGGGTGTTTCAAACATTCAAGGACTCGTTGACGTCCAATCCGCAACTGAACGTGAAAGTCTCGCGGCAATCCGAGTATTATGCCGAACAATCCGAAACCATGACGCGGCTCATTAGGACCCTGGGCTTTTCGGTGGCTTCTCTCATGGCCATCGGCGCGGTCTTTGCGGCGTTGAACACGATGTACAGCGCGGTCGCGGCCCGCACGCGCGAAATCGCCACCCTGCGGGCGATGGGATTTGGCGGCGCGGCCGTTGTCGTCTCATTGATGATTGAGTCGCTTCTGCTGGCACTGGCCGGCGGCGCTGCGGGCGGCGCTCTGGCGTATTTCGCCTTCAACGATTTTCACACCTCGACCATGAACTTTCAGAGCTTCAGCCAGGTGGCCTTCGCGTTCCGGGTCACCCCGCGGTTGCTGCTGGAGGGGATGATCTGGGCCGCGGCCATCGGGTTGATCGGCGGACTGCTTCCGGCGGTTCGCGCCGCCCGGCTGCCCATCGCGGCGGCTCTGCGCGAATTGTAGGAGGCCTGGATGTCTGACTCACGGCGGAGCGCCGGGGCCGAAGAGCGCGTCGAACTTCGCGCCCAGGTTGCGGGAGTGGAATTCGAGCGAGCAAAGCGCCTCCAGCTCGCCTTCTGCAAAATGTTTATTGACATCCGAATCAAGCCGCAATTGGCGCAGGAAATCCGCGTCGTCACGCCCGGCGCGTTTGGCCAGCCAGGTTTGCTCGGCGTTGCGCTGGACCAGTTCGTAGGCCGCTTCCCGCGTCAGCCCCTTGCGGATGAGCGCCAGCAGGACAGTCTGGGAGTTCCACATGCCCAGCGAGAGCGCCAGATTCCGCTTCATGTTTTCGGGATAAACGATCAGCCCGGCGGTCAGTTTTCGCAGCGTCACCAGCATGTAATCCAGCAGCGTGCAGGAGTCGGGAAAAATGATCCGCTCCACCGAACTGTGGCTGATGTCGCGCTCGTGCCAGAGGGCCACGTTTTCCAAAGCGGCGACGGCGTTGCCGCGCACGACCCGCGCCAGGCCGGTGAGGCGTTCCCCGGTGATTGGATTGCGCTTGTGCGGCATCGCGCTGGAGCCTTTCTGGCCCGGCGCGAAAAACTCCTCCGCTTCGAGCACTTCGGTGCGCTGCAAATGGCGGAACTCGGTGGCCCACCGTTCGATGCTCGCCGCGATCAACGCCAGGACCCCGATGAACTCGGCGTGCAAATCCCGCGGCACGACCTGCGTCGCGACAATCGCCGGGCGAAGCCCCAGCTTGCGGCACACCTCCAACTCCACGCGCGGCGACAGGTGCGCGCTGGTGCCGACCGCCCCGGAAAGTTTGCCCACGGCGACGCGTTCGCGCGCCGTTTCCAGGCGCCGCGCGGCCCGCGTGAACTCATCGTGCATCAGCGCCATTTTCAGCCCGAACGTCGTCGGCTCGGCGTGGATGCCGTGGCTGCGCCCGATCATTGGAGTGAATTGATATTGCCGGGCTTTTGCCGCGATCACCTCGCGCAAGGCGGCAACATCGGCGCCGAGCAGATCGGCCGACTGCGTCATTTGCACGGCGAAGGCGGTGTCAATAACATCACTGCTCGTCAACCCGAAGTGCAGCCAGCGGCCGGCGGGCGCGCCGATGTTTTCGGCGACGTTGGTGGTGAAGGCGATGACGTCGTGATTGAGGGTCTTTTCCAATTCCCGGCAGCGTTCGATGCTGAAGGCGGCGCGGGCCTTCATCTGCGCGAAGTCGGACGCGGGCACGATGCCCTCGGCGACCAGCGCCTCGGCGGCCAGCAACTCGATTTGCAGCCAGATTTCCAGCTTGCGCTGTTCGGTCCAGATGTCCCGCATTTCCGCCCTGGAATAACGTTGAATCATGTGTTTTTTAACGGCCTCTTTATCGCTTGGCCATCCGGCTGCGCGCGGCCTCCAGAATTTGCCGTTCCCGCTCGGTCAGGCTGTGGATGCCGTGCGCGGAAATTTTCTCCAGGATCGGGTCCACCTCACGGCTGATGAATTCCGCCGGCGGCAGTTCTTCCGGTTTTCGCCGGGCGCTCCGGGCGGCGCGTCTTGGGAGAGGGCTGGGCGCGTCCCGGCGTAGCGGCCGATTCCGCGCGAAAGGCCGCCAGAATCCAAACGCCGGCGCCGCCATGCGCCAGCGAATCCAAACAATGCCCGTCAACATCCCGCCCAGGTGCGCCGCGTGCGCCACAAGAACACCGCTGGAGTCCGACAATGTGGAAGTGACGAACGGGGAAAGAATTCCGAACAGCGCGATGCCTCCCTCGACCCACAAAATCACCTTCGCAGGGAACGTCACCGGCAGGACGAAAAACAAAAGCATCGTGATGAGATCATCCGGCGCATGGACGGCAAATGCCGCAATCAACCCAAACACGCCCGCCGAAGCCCCGACCACCCCTGCCCCAAAATATGACGGAAACGCAAATTCCAGCCCCATCTGCAATAGCCCCCCGACCGTTCCGCTGATCAGGTAAAGCGCCAGCATTCCTCGGCTTCCCAATATCGCCTCCACCGCGCGTCCGAAAAAATAAAGGCCCATCATGTTGCCCAGCAAATGCCAGAGGCCGCCGTGGAGAAATTGAAATGTGATAAGTTGATAAACCCGCCCGTGGCGCAATCCGTCGGCGCTCAACGCCAGCGCGCCCGTGAAACGTCCCCCCATCAAGTCGTCCATCAGCCATTGCGTCAGAAAGCAGGCCACCAAGGCGACCAACAAAATGTTGGTCATCGACCATCCTGGCCGGCTTGGCTCCCGCATGTATGACCGATCGCTGAGCATCGAAAACAATCTAGCCGCACCCGCCCGTTTTTTCAACGCTTTCGTGTGTATTTGGGCGGTCGCGCTTGCATTATCGAGCTTTCCCATCCTCAAAAGCGGCGGCGTTGCGTCCGCGCGGAACCCGGTCCAGGTGAAAAACCAGGAAGCCATGAAGGAAAAGCCCTATTTCAGTCCTTTGCGCGTCGCTCAATCGCAGGCGGAAGACCTCCGGCCAATCCGCCTTCAGCAAAGTTTCCAGAATCTGGCGCGCGCCGGGCGTCAGGTGCGATTCCTCCAAGTTGGGCTTCAGCCCCAATTCTTCGAGCCATTTGATTTCAAACGCGAAAATCGCCTGCGGCAGGGCGGGCTGTTTGGGCAATTGACACAGGAACGCGCCGAATAACTCGAACGCCAGCGGCACGGGCGTCTCCAGTTCCGTCGTTTGCTCGATCAGCGCCGCGCAGTAGGAGGCCTGTTGCAGCCAGGCCAGTTCGGAGCGCAAGGCCGCGTGGCTTTTCACCAGCCGCACCTCGCGCAAGGCATGCAACTCCGACCGGCTGGAACGCGCAAAACTCAAGTCCGCCAAATAAAACAAATCCATCTGCCCCCGAAACGGCGATTTCGGACGGCGCGCTCCTTTGGCGACCGTCGCCACGCGCCCCGCCTCGCGCGTCAGCCAATGCACGATCAAACTCGTGTCGGTCAGCGGCCGGACGCGCAAGACCAGGCCGGTCGCGCTCTCAATCTTCATGGCTGCGCCGGGCCGGGGTCCTGGGCCGGCGGCGCTGTCCGGTTCGAGAGCGTCGAAATGGCCAGCCCGGCGTGTTCCGGCGAAATCGCTCCGAGGCTTATGGTGTACTTGATTCCGTCAGCCACCGACATGTCGAGTTTGATCAGGTCGCTTTCGGGAATCAGGACAAGAAAACCGGATGTCGGATTGGGAGTCGTCGGGATGAAGACGCTGACCAGTTTCTCCGGCCCCAAGCCGCTCTGTTCGCCGGTGACAAATCCGACCGCTCGCGAGCGCGGATGCGGGAACGGGACCAGCACCACCTGCTTGAAGGAGGATTTGTTGGTGGAGAAGGATTCGTTGACCTGTTTTACCGTTCCGTAAATCTTATTCATCAACGGCACGCGCATGATGGTGCCATCAACCCACTCCATCGCTTTGCGCCCCAAATAATTCCGGCCATAACGTCCCGCCAGGCAGATCAGAAACACCGCCAGAATCAGCGCCACGCAGCTCCAATACCATTCGATGTCCCCCAGCCCGCCGTCCGGCCGGTGAACATGCGTCAAGGACATGGGCAAAAAGAACAGCAGCGTGTTGGTCACGTCGGAGACGTTTCTAAAAATCCACACGACCACCGCAAGGGTAATGACTCCGGGCAACACCAGGGCCAGCCCGGCAAAAAAATCGGCCCGGCATCGCTTCAGGAAACTGGTCTCGTTCAACGCCATCTCAGTCGCTCCCCAGTTTGACCAAATCGAAGCGCAAGGACAATTCCTTTAACAGCCTGTTTTCCCGCCGTTTCATCGCGCGCCGCGGACCGGGGGCCGTGTCGTCGCAGCCCTCCAGGTGCAACAGGCCATGCGCCAGATACCGCGCCACCTCCTCCTGCCAACTGGCCCGGAAACGCGGGCCCTGGCGAACCGCGTCATCGACCGAAATAAAAATCTCCCCGCAAACCCTTCCCTCTGCGGCCGCTCCCTTTTCCCGGACGCCGCTCCGGCGCGCCCCCCCTGCCCTCTCCTGGTGATCGAAGGTAATGACATCGGTGGAACCTTCGTGGCCCAAAAAAGTTTCGTTGAGCCGCGCCATTTCGGCCGCGCCGATCAGATGCACGCCCAGTTCGTAGGAGTCGCGGCGCAGCACTTCTTCCAACAGGCAGCGCGCCATGCGGCGCAGCAGCCGCCGGTCCACCTTGCGCGTCTGTTGCCGATTCAACAAAAGCAGGGAGTTCTTCACTTTTGGCCGCCCGCTGTCTTTCATGCCTGACGCCCGCGATGCTCCTCGTAGGCCGCGATGATCCGCTGCACCAACGGATGCCTCACAACGTCCCGCCGGCTCAATTGGATGAGCGCGATCCCCTCCACGTTCCTCAACGCCCGCTCCGCCTCCAGCAACCCGGAGCGTTTCTGCGGTGGCAAATCGATCTGCGTCGGATCGCCGGTGATGACCGCCTTGGAACTCATCCCCAATCGTGTCAAAAACATAAACATCTGCTCCGCCGTCGAGTTCTGCGCCTCGTCCAGCACCACGAACGCGTGGTTCAGCGTCCGCCCGCGCATGTACGCCAGTGGCGCGATCTCAATGACCCCCGCCGCCATGTTCTTCTCCATTTCCTCCGCCGGCAACATGTCGTGCAGCGCGTCGTAAAGTGGCCGCAAATACGGCGTGATCTTTTCGTAAAGGTCCCCCGGCAGAAATCCCAGCGCCTCTCCCGCTTCCACGGCCGGACGCGTCAAAATGATCCGCGCCACCCTCTCCTCCTTCAGCGCCGACACCGCCATCGCCATGGCCAGGTAAGTCTTTCCCGTCCCGGCGGGGCCCAACCCGAACGTCACGTCATGCGCCCGGATGGCATCGACGTATTTCTTCTGCCCCACGCTCTTGGGCGTCACCGGCGCCTTGCGCGGCGAAGTGACAATGCGCTCGGAAAACAACGCCCGCAACGCCTCGGCCCCCTCATTCTTCACCACGCCAAGCGCCTGGGCAAAATCCCGGTTCCGAACCGCGCCTCCATTTTTAAGGGCCGACTCCAGCGAGTGAAACAACTCCCGCGCCATGTCCAACCCCTCATCGGTGCCTTCCAATTTGATCCAATTCTCCCGCGCGACCGCTTTGACCCCCAACTCCGTTGTCAGCGCCTGCAAATTGCGCGGTTCATTGTTGAAAGTTTGCTGCGCCAGGCGCGCGTTCTCGAAGTGGAGGGTTTCCGTTGGCATCGGCGGGCGGGGTTATCTGGCCAGCGCGGCGCGCAACTGCGACGCCACTTCCGAAAGCGCTTCCGGCACCACCGTCGTCGCCCCAATCACCGGCATGAAATTGCTGTCCCCGATCCAGCGCGGAACGATATGCACATGGACGTGGTTGATGATCCCCGCCCCCGCAGTCCGCCCCAAATTGATCCCGATGTTAAATCCATCCGGGCGCATCACCGCGCTGAGCGCGTTCTGGCAGCGCCGCGTCAACTTGAACAAATCGCACATCTCCTCCTCGGTCAACCCGTTCAGGTCGGGCGACAATTTGTAAGGCACCACCAGCAAATGGCCGCCCGCGTAAGGATAGCGATTGAGCAGCGCGAAACAACTCCGGTCGCGCGCCACGACGTAATTGCCCACATCATCGCTCGACTCGGCGATTTCCTTGAAAATCAGGCCCGTGGCCGGCTCAGGCTTGGGCGCTCGAATATAGGCAATCCGCCACGGTGCGTACAACGGTTCCATGCCCATCACGCTAGTTGCCGGCCCGCCGAAAGTCAAAGGAATGAAAGAAGCCTCTGGAATCCCGCGCCAATTTAAGATGCACAAGTTGCACAAGCCTGCTCCAGCGCCGAAATCTCCGCACCGCAAGGGAAACCACACACGACTGGATTTGCCGGACGCTTATTGGCAACACCAGAACCGCGCGCCTGGCGTACCTTCTCTGGGGGAAAAGGCCAGGATGAGGGCGATCCCCGCCGAATTCTATCCGGGTCCCGGGGCCCGGCGCTCGCAATCACGCTTGCGTTGCAACAAAACTACCGTAATTTACCGTAACATGCGAACTCCGCCCCGTAAGGGAAACCGTCACCGCCATCAATTTACGCCTATTTATGGCTTGAATTGACGTCAACGCGCCAGTTCGCGCTCTGTTTTGAGGCGGAGCTGGCCGCAGGCGGCGTCGATGTCCCCGCCTTTTTCGCGGCGCAGGGTGGCGGAAACGCCCTCGCGCTCCAATGCGGCCAAAAAGGCGTCCTGGACCGGATCGTCGGGCCGGCGCCAGGGCAGGCCCTGGACGTCGTTGTAGGGGATCAGATTGACCTTGGCGCGCAAATGGCGGGCCAGGCGCGCCAGGGGCAAGGCCTGGGGCGGAGCGTCGTTGATTCCGGCGATCAAGATGTATTCGAGGGTGATCATGCGGCCTTTTTTCCTGAGGTAGAAATCACAGGCGGCGGTGAGTTCCTTGAGTGGATATTTGTGATTGACAGGCATGATTTTGGAGCGGGTCTTGTCCGTGGCGCCGTGGAGGGAGATGGCGAGGCGGAATTGGAGCGGTTCGGCGGCCAGTTGGCGGATTTGCGGGGCCAAACCGCTGGTGGAGACGGTGATTTTGCGCGCGCCGATCTCGCCGCCCCAAGGCGCGTTGAGGATGCGCAGGGCGCGCAGGAGGTTGTCGTAGTTGGCCAGCGGTTCGCCCATCCCCATGACCACGACGTTGTTAATCAGGCGCGCCCCGGCGCCCGCTTCGGCGCGCTCGACTGCCAGGACCTGATTGACGATTTCGTCGGGGAGCAGATGGCGCTTCCAGCCGTCCAGGCCGCTGGCGCAGAACTTGCAGCCGTAAGCGCAGCCGACCTGGGTGGAGATGCAAAGGGTGTGGCGGTCGCTCGGCTCGCCGTAGAGGCTGGGGCTGGCGGGGATGAGGACGCTCTCGATCAACGCGCCGTCGGCCAGGCGCCAGAGGAATTTTTGAGTGGTGTCGCGCGCGCCCTGGCGGCGGGCCAATTCGGGCCAGCGGAGCGCGAAGGTTTCCCGGAGGCGCGCGCGCAAGGCCTTGGGGAGGTTGGTCATTTCGTCCCAATGGGCGGCGCGGCGGGCGTAGAGCCAGGTCAATAATTGGGCGACGCGATAGGCCGGTTCCTGCCAGAGGGCGAAGTGGCGCTGGAGTTCCTCCTGGGTCAGGGAGCGGATGTCGGGCTTAACGGAATCGGTCTTCATCAAATTGTTCAAAACGCCGCAAGCATCCCCATTGACTTGAGCAACGGAGGCCGGTAACTTCGATGCCAACGACGGAATGGAAACGGCCTAATGCAACAAGTAATCGAAAAGCTGCTCATTTTGCAAGACAGGGATCACCGGATTCTGCGCGCCAAAGACCACCTGGCGCGCGTTGAACCGGAGCGGCAGGCGCTCCAAAGCAGGGCCGCGGCGGCGCAGGCCGGCATGGAAACGGCCAAAGCGAAGCTGAAGCAGGTCGAAAGCGACCGGAAAAAGCTGGAATTGGAAGCGGAGTCCAAGAAGCAACAGATTGAGCGCTACGCCTTGCAGCAATTTCAAACGAAAAAGAATGAGGAATACCGCGCCTTGGCCCACGAAATCGATACTTGCAAGGCCAGCATTACGGAGTTGGAGGACCGGCAATTGGGCTTGATGGAAGAGGCGGAAGCGATCCAAATAGCCGCCGCCGCCGCCAGCCGGGAGGCCGACGAAATCAGAAAGGCGGCGGACGAACAGTTGAAAGAACTGGCCGCGCGCGAACAGACGTTGCGGAGCGAATTGACCGGCTTGGAAGGCAATCGGGACCAATTGACCGGTGCGATAGAAGACCGGGCATTGCGGCACTACGAACGGTTGTTGCACAACAAGGGGGACAGCGTGGTTGTGGGCATCCAGCACGGAGTATGCGGCGGGTGCCACATGAAGTTTCCGGTGCAACTGATGGTGACGTGCCAGGCGGAGAAGGATTTGGTGACCTGCCCCAACTGCGGGCGGATACTGTATTACACGCCGGACATGGATTTGGCCGTTGCGGATTGAGCGGCAGGGGTTACATTTAGGTTGATTCCGGGAGAGCGGAGGATCGCTTTCGGCCCTCGCGGGCCGGAGGAGGAAAGTCCGAACACCAGAGGGCGCGATGCCGCGTAACCTGCAGGGGCGCCCGCGCCGTTGCAGGATACACGCGGGGACAGCGCGCAAGCGCTGCCACGGACAGTGCCACAGAAAACAGACCGCCCCGCTCGCAAGAGCGAGGCAAGGGTGAAAAGGCGAGGTAAGAGCTCACCGCTTGCCGAGTAATCGGCAAGGCACGGAAAACCCCGTCGGGTGCAAGGCCAAATAGGAAACCCCGGAGCGGCCCGCTCCAGTTCCCGCCAAGCGGGACGGGTTTCGGGTACGGCTGCTGAGACAAATGATCCTCTCCCCCGATTTATCGGGGCAGACAAAATTCGGCTTACAGCTTTGCCGGAATCACTCATGGAGCGGTCAAGCGTTGCCCCGCGACGCTTCACCGCTCCACATTCATTTTTTCCTGGAACCATTCCGCAGCCAGGCGTGCCACTTGTCCAAGCGTCCCCGGCTCTTCGAATAAATGCGTTGCGCCCGGCACGATTTCCAGCCGCTTTTCACAGCGCAACCGCCGCATCGCCTGCCGGTTCAATTCCAGCGTCGGAGTGTCGTCGCCGCCGACAATGAGCAGGGTCGGCGCGCTCACGTCCCCCAGCGCGGCGCCCGCCAGGTCCGGCCGGCCGCCGCGGGAAACCACCGCTCGCGCCAATTCCGGCCGCCGCGCCGCCGCGAGCAGAGCCGCCGCCGCGCCCGTGCTGGCGCCAAACAAACCTAGCGGCAATTTGGCCGCCTCCGTGCGGCCGGCCAGCCAGTCCACGGAACAGATGAGCCGTTCGGCCAGCAGCGCGATGTCAAATCGAAGGCGCGCAGTCTCGCGGTCCATCGACTCTTCGGCGGGCGAGAGCAAATCGAAGAGCAAAGTGCCCAAGCCCGCCTGGCGCAGGGCGTCGGCGACGAAGCGGTTGCGGGGACTGTGGTGGCTGCTGCCGCTGCCATGCGCGAAGATCACCACGCCGCTGGCGCCGTCGGGGATGGCCAGTCTTCCTTGCAGCAACACGCTTCCGGCTGGCACCTGGACGTCCGCGTCCAGGGGCGAAGGTGATTCTGTCAGCGCGGCGCTCGGCAGTTTGTCCGCTTCCGCCAGCAACCGGCGCACCTCGTCGTCGCTGGTCTGCTCGAAATCCTCGTACCACTGCCCCACTCCGCGAAAGTTGTCGGGTGTTTCCACGCAAACGATTTCGTCCACCTCGCCCTGAAACTCCTGGAAGGTCTCCGGCGCCGCCACCGGCGCGGCCACCACCACCCGGGCCGGATGGCGCTGGCGCACGGCCATGACGGCGACACGCATGGACGCCCCCGTGGCAAGGCCGTCATCGACCAGAATCACGACGCGGTCCCGCAACTCCGTCGCGGGCCTGGTGCGATAGGCCAGTTCCCTGCGCTCCAACTCGGTCTGTTCGCGGGCGATGATCCGGTCGATGACCTGGCGCGAGACGCGCAGGGAGGCGACGACGCTGTCATTAAGAAAACAAAAACCGCCGCTGGCAATCGCGCCCAGGGCCAGTTCCTCGCGCCCCGGCGCTCCCAATTTGCGGACCAAAAAAACCTCCAGCGGCGCTTGCAGCCGGCGCGCCACCTCGCGCGCGACCGGGACGCCGCCCCGCGGCAGGCCCAGAACAATGACGTCCGCGCGCCCGGCATAAGCTTCCAATTTGGCGGCCAGGAGCCGGCCGGCTTGCGCCCGGTTTTGGAATTGAAAGCTCACGTTTGGTCTCAAGCCGGCGGGGGCTCCGGCCCAAACGCCGCGATGATCTTCGGACGGGTCATGAAAATAAGAAGCAACACCGGATAGGCCAGACCGAGAAGGGTGCCAAAGACCACAGCCATCAGGGTGAGGGCCCCGATCATGCCGGCGGGCACTGCCGGGAAGTGAGCCAGGGTCGCCTGGACGAACGGGTAGCTGACAACGGAGCCGGCCATGATAAAGATGGCGGCGGTTACGGCATAAACAATCGAGAGAATGCGCGCCCAGTTTTGCGTCAGCAACAGCCCGATTCCGGCCGTCAGCAACACCAATCCGAAGACCCCTGTGATGCACGCCGAGAAGCGGTTCCAGGCGGCGTAAGCCGGGTCGGATTGCATGGTTTTGACGAGGGCGTTGCCCGACACGTTGGCGTGCCCAATGATTTTGGATAACATGAGGCTGGCAAAATCGAACAGACCGAAGCCGATGTTGAGAATTCCGAAGATCGTGAGCGCAATGGGGCGTGGCTGCATAAGTTTCCTTTGATTAAGCCGGGATCGGGCCTGAGGCGAGCAAAAAATGCTCAGAACCGCCGCGCCCTGTCACTTCTTGGAAGTCGTTCGCTGGGTGATCCACACCAAGTCTTGATTGCCGGGTGATTCGATGTCATGGGGAATAAACCCCTGGCCCGGCGGCACTCCGATCGTCGTTCTGGGGTCCGTCCACTTGTGGGTTTCAACGTGGCCGTCTGCGAACGACACCACCCCGCGACCGCGATGCATGTCGGACGGGAAATGAATGAACATTTCCGCCGTCATATCGACCCCAAACCCCGGTGTGCAGATGCTCGCGGGATTGACATCCATGAAAACGAAACGATTGGCCACAGGGTCCGCCGCCAGGTCCGCATACTTCATATAGACGCGGTAGCCGGGGGTCTGGGCAAGCGGCATCATGAGGTTGGCGCCCGAGACACCCATGTAGCTGTTCATGGAATAGCTGCGAAGTTCGTTCACCAGCGTTCCGTCCTCACCCACGGACCACCTGGATTCGTCAGCCGGGCATTTATAGAGCCGCGCCGCGGGTTGGGACGGCGCCAGCAGCGCATATTGGGCGCCCGTCAAATACTGCGAGTTGGTCAGCGTTTCCGGGTCGCCGTGGTTGCCGCCGTAAACCCACAAGTGGGCAACCGTGGAAACCTCATTCTCATCCCCTCCGTTGAGAACCAACACCTCGCGGTTGTCCAAGGTGTAGGTGGACCATGCCACGACCATTTGTCTCTGATTGCTCGTGCATTGGATGCGCAGCGAGTCCGCCTTGGCGCCAGCCAGGGCTGGCAGCAGAAGTGCCGCCAAAATCGCGATCACCGCAATCACCACCAGCAACTCGATCAGCGTAAACGCCGCCCTGCCGGGCATCCGCGCCGGCGCTCTGACCGCGGATAATGTCGGACACATGGATGTGAAAACAAACACTACCGCAGCCTGGAGCCTGGCGCAACCAACAACGCCGACACCCAGACACGCCGGGCGCAACAGAACCGGGCGCGCCCCGATCAGCAGCTTCGGGTAACCCTTCCTCCGTCAGTTTAAGGTGCGAATAAGCGCGAATAGGCGCCTGGCATCTGCCCAAAACCCCGGAGTCTTAACTCGCCAGAGGGTGCCAGAGGGTGAAAATCTGGAACACCAGCCGATCAAAAGAAAACAGCCTTTCTCGCGCAGAGTCGCCGAGAGCCGCAGAGGAAGGAATTCAAACACATCTGCCTGCGCTCCGCTTCGATTCGGGGATGGGGAGGGCGGGGGGTGCATTTGCCTTGATTTACCTTGTTCGTCGCCGTGGTTGGAAAAGCCACAACTGGAATCCATATTGCCACCCTCTGCCAGGATGGCAGGCCGGAAAAGGGGCCAGCGCTCCGCGCAAGGCGGATCTACAGCCGCGACAACCGGGGCATGGCGTGGTTCAAACGGGTTCATCGCTCACCCCCCCGATCCGCAGCCTTTCAAAGAACAACCCCCCCTCACCCACTGTGCCCATAATACCACATAAGTTGCATTGTGCAAGCAACATCTTGAATTTCCGCAACCAGGCGAGCAGGGCCGCGGACGAAGACATTTGACCCCGAATTTCATGGATGCACACGGATGAGAACTCTTTATCCGTGTTAATCCGGGAAATCCGTGGTTAAGCCCACCCCCCCTTTTTTCCTGCACAAGGGAACGGCCATTTTTGCGGTGTGGCTCTCGCTGGAACGGGTTCGCCGCTCCGGCTTTCCGCAAACCGGCCTATGTCAATGAACATCCACCCTTTTCCGGCCACGTCGCCAACATACAACAACAATTGATTAACGCAATACTTTTTCAATTCCGGCCCGGGCGGATGCCGATATTGCGGAAAACAATGCTCGCGGCATTGCGTGATTTCGCGGACGCACGCGCAATTCCGGGAATGCTTCAACGCCCTGGCAGAGGCAGCCAGGCGACGGCGGAAGGAGAGAGGGACGGGGTGAAGTCGATCCCCGAAGAATTCTGTCCCGTGCCCCGTTCCAATTCGCTCCTTCAGCGCTTCTGAGCTTTGACCTCCGCCCGCGCCAGCAACGCCGCGAAAAGAGCCGGCTTGTCGCGCAGATGCTCGCAAGCCTCCCGCCGGGTCACCAGCCCGAACCCCTTTCCGTAGGCCCGGCCGTTGACCACGCAGGCATCAGTTTGGTTCTCCGCCAACTGCTCTCTGCCCCGCGCCACCGCCTCGGCGCGGCGCCCCTCCAACTCGTACTTCCAGCCTGCCAAATACGCCTCTGGAAACCATCCCCGCAGTTCGACAATGATCTTCGCCGCCGGACGCAACTCGGCCAGGATGACGCCCTCTCGCGTGGAAATCTTCGACAAGCGGATTTCGCGCAACTCGCCGCCGTCCATCGGCGACCAGATTTTCCCGAATTTGAAATCGCCGACCGCCGCCGCGTGAAAGAGGGCATCGGCCCCTTTTTCCGCCAGCCGCCGCAAGCGCCGCCGCAAATCGGCGCCGGTGGTGAACACCTGCGCGGGCGGCCCGGGCGGTTCCAGGCGGCACGTCGCATAGTGGCCGCGCAGCAACACGACCTCATGCCCGCGCGCCGCCAGAAACCCCGCCAACTCCGTGCCCAGGGCGCCGGTCGAGAAATTCGTCAGCCGCCGGACATCGTCCAGTTCCTCGTAAGTCGGCCCCGCCGTGACAATGCACTTCATGCGGAAATTTGAATGGGTCTGAGACATTTTGGACAAGACCGCTCCGACAGGGGGATCATGCCGCCGCCAGCCAGCCAAAGCAAGGCTTTGACGCTGGAGGTTGGACATTTGTACAGGCAAACTCGTGGAACCCACAAAGGGCCGTTCATCCAAATCGGCGTAATGGGCTTGGGTTCAGCAAACGGTCGCGCAATTCCTTCACCGCCGCATCCTGCAACCCGACGATGACGTTAAGGGTGAGAATGCGTTTCGCAGCCCCCCGGCGCGCAGCCTGCAAATGCAACATGTCAAAGATCGCGCCGCCGCGGGCGCCAACCATTTGGCTGTTGCGCATCGCCTGCTGATAGTCACTCAGCCCAAGATCAACGACTTGAAGCCGCCGGATGACGTTCGCATCAATCACTTGCGTCGCCTCAGCCGGGGTTGGCTGAACCTCCAAGCGCCCGCTGGTCAGCGTTGCAAAAGTCTCAGCGACGGCGTGTGTGGAAGTAAAGCCATCCGCGGAACTGGCCAGCGCCCTCAACGCCGCGCCGTGATGCTCCTCCTCCTCCACCATGGCGGCGACCAGGGCCGATGTGTCAAAATAAGTGCTCAGAATCGCTCCCCGCGCATCGCGTCCACGGCCTCAGCCGCGTCAAATTTTCGCCCGCCGGTGGAAACCACCAGGAGACCGCGCCGCTTCTTCAATACCGCGCTCCGTTCCGGGGCGACCAACGTAAGCTCCACTTTGTTGCCCATGACTTCCGCCTTGAATGCGGCGGGCCGGGATATCTGCAAAGCCTTCCGCATTGGTCCGGGAAGGACCATGCGTCCAAATTTATCCATTGTGATAACGGCTTCCATTTCGAGTGGTTATGCCATTTGCCATGCCAAATGGCAAAACAGAAAAGCATTGCTTCCGTGGCGGCGGCGATTTCCAAGGCACGCCTGACGGAAGCGCCCCTCTCGAAATAACGTGGCAATAGGCTGATAACGTCATCGCCAGATTGCGCAGGCGCAAGTGAGCCGTGGCCGGGCTTGTTCCTAACCTGAGAGCCCCCGGACTGTTCCGGCTGCGCGGCGCCGGGGCGGGGATGGCCCGCGGCGCCGCATGGGTATGATTTACGACTTCTCGCTCGCCAATTCCTCGTTCGTCGCCACGTTGACGATCTTGAATTGCTCGGCGTGAAAGCCCGGCTCGGGCCGGAAGGAGAGTTTGCCGAAATAGCGCTTCTCCATGTCGATGATGAGCTTCTCGTCTTCCGTCCGCAGCCGCTCCAGAACGGTGGGATGGACGGCGATGCGGAGTTGGAAATCCGATTCGTCGCGCGGACGCTGTTTGAGGATTTCGTTGAGCTTGCGCTGGATTTCCACGCTCATCGTGATCGCGCTCTTGACCTTGCCCCGCCCCTTGCAATAGGGGCAGTCGTCATAGACCGCCGCGCGCACGCTCTCGGAATGGCGCTGGCGGGTCATCTCCATCAACCCAAGCTGTGAGATGGGCAGGACGTGGGTCTTGGCCTTGTCGCGGCGCAGGCCCTCCTTGATGCGCTGATAGACCTGTTGCTGGTCGCGGCGGGATTTCATGTCGATGAAGTCAAGCACAATAAGGCCGCCCATGTTCCGCAGGCGTAGCTGGCGGCAAATCTCCTCCGCCGCCTCGATGTTGACGCGCAGGATGGTCGATTCCTGGTCGCGGTTGCTCTTGTGGCGTCCGGTGTTGACGTCGATGGCGACCAGCGCCTCGGTTTCGTCAATGACGATGTGGCCGCCGCTCTTGAGCGCGACCTGGCGAGAGAAGGCGTTCTCCAATTGACGGCTGATGTTGAAGCGGTCGAAGATGGGCTGGTGTTCGGCGTAAAGCAGGACTTTCTTCATGGCCAGCTTGTTGATACGGGCGATCATCGCGCGCATGCGGTCGTAGGCCGCCGGGCTGTCAACCACCACGCGTGCCACGTCTTCGGTGAGGAAATCGCGGACGGTCCGTTCGATCAGGTCGGGTTCCTGGAAAACGCAGGAAGCCGGCGGCTGGGACTTCATCTTCTGCTGGATTTCATTCCACTGCTCCAGGAGCAAGGTGAGGTCGAGGATGAAGTACCGCTTTTGCTGGCCCTCGCCAGCGGTGCGCATGATGACGCCCATGCCTTCGGGGATGTTGATTTCGCGCAGGATGCTCTTGAGGCGCTGGCGTTCCTCCGGGTTTTCGATTTTGCGCGAGATGCCGCTTTGGTCGGAGTTGGGCAGGAGCACCAGGAAACGGCCGGGCAGAACGAGGTTGGTCGTCACCCGCGGCCCCTTGGTGCCGATGGGACCTTTGGTCACCTGGACGATGATGTCGCTGCCGGGCGGATAAAGGCGGGGGATGTCCTTCTGTGTGATGCGGGGCCGGTCGCGGCGGCGGCCATCGCCACGATCCACGACTTCGACGCCGCTGTCAAAGGCATTGGGAACGATGTCCCAGTAGTGCAGAAAGGCGTTCTTCTCGAAGCCAATATCGACAAAGGCGGCCTTGAGGGGGTCTTCGAGATTGCGGACCTTTCCCTTGAAGATGCTGCCAACCAACCGCTCCTCGGTGGAGCGCTCGATGGTGAATTCCTCCAGGCGCCCGTTTTCCTGGATGGCGATGCGGGTTTCCAGGGATTCGGCGTTGATGATGATCTCCTTGATCATCTTGTCCTCCTTCTTGGCGGGCAGCAATTTCTTGAAGACCTTCTTGACCCGTTCAATTAGAGTGGGCGGCTGGGTCTGCAAGGGCACCGGCTCGAACTTTTCCTCGCTGACATCGGCGGGAGTGTCCGTGCGCGGTCTGCGGAAAGCGCCTCGTTTGTCGCGCGCTTCCTGTTCAGGCGAAGCTCCGCCCTGTTCCGCTGCGGGGGCGCCTTCCGGGGGCAGGCCGGCGGCGATGTTTTGCGCCCGCTCAATTTCGTCGTCGTGCCGGGGGCTTTGAAAGAGGGGGTCGGGCTGTTTGCTGCCCGTGGCCTCGGCCCGCGCCTCCTGGGCGGAACGGTCGGGTTTGTGGCCGAAGCCGCCGCTGGGGCGGAAGCGCATGCCGCGTCGGCGGCGTGAGAAGTTGCGATCACTCATAATTTAATAAGACCTCCGATAGATGTGGACGTTGTGCAGAATGCCAATGGCGATCAGGGAGCATACCACCGAGGACCCGCCATAACTGAGCAGGGGCAAGGGGATGCCCGTCACGGGCATTAAGCGAATATTCATACCGATGTTGATAAAGACGTGGCAAAACAACAGAGTGACCACGCCCACGGCCAGCAATTGACCCAGGTGATCGCGCGCCTGGCTGGCAATATTGATCCCGCTGAACAAGAGCACCGAGTAAAGCGCCAGGACCACGACGCTCCCCACAAAGCCTTCCTCCTCGGCTATGACCGAGAAAATGAAATCATTGTGCGCTCCCGCCGAAGGCAGGAAACCCAGCGAATGCTGCGTCCCCTGCGTCCATCCCTTTCCTGTCAACCCTCCGGAACCGATGGAAATGAGCGCCTGATTGACCTGGTAGTTCTTGTCGCGGCTCTTGTCGCGTCCGAAGTAGGTCATCAGGCGTGTTTTCTGATACGGTTCCACGATCTTGATTTGCTGCGGCAAGAAAACAATGGCCGCCACAGCCAAGACCACCAACAAACCCAGGCTTCCCACCAACCCGCCCAGCATCGGGCCGGGCACACCGGCCGCGAACATCATGGCCAGGCTGATCGCAAGGAAAACCAGCGCCGACCCCAGGTCGGGCTCCCTCAATACCAAAATAAACGGCACGACGGTGTATCCCAGCACCGCCAGAAACACTTTGCCCGTCCTCAACTCCTCCCGCGGCCGGCTCAAATAACCGCCCAGCCAGAGGATAAACGCCACCTTTGCGAATTCCGACGGCTGCAAGCTGAAAGGCCCCAGATTGATCCAGCGTTTCCCTCCATGGTGCTCGACCCCGATGACAAAAACCGCCAGCAACAGCAGGATCGCCCCCCAATAAAACACCGCCGCCCAGCGCACCAGGCGACCGTATTCGATGGAACACAGCCCCACTGCGGCGCCCAATCCCAGCGCGCACCACAGAATCTGATGAAGATAGATTTCCTTGTACCACACCAGCGGGAGGACTCCGGCCGAAGTGGCGCTGTAGATGAACGCCGTGCCCAGGAACATCAGCCCCGCCGCGGCCAACCACATCGGCCAATCGTAAGGACCCTTGTTTTCGTTGAGAGACGGGTCGTTCATGTCAGTTGCGCGCCAGCGCGGCGGTTGGATAGTTGACAGGCATCGGCGGGACGCCGCCGGAACCGGCGGGCGAAAACGCGCGCGCCACTTTGTTGCCGGCCTTGGGCGCGGTGCCGCGTTCCTCCTTTTGAATCGCTTCGTATATCTTCCGCGCCACCGGCGCGCAAGTCGGGCCGCCAAAATCGCCATCCTCGACCATGACCACCACGACGTAGCGCGGGTCTTCATAAGGGCCGTAGGAATCGAACCAGGTGACTCTCCGATACGGGCTGCCCGGAGACTTCACCTCAGCGGTTCCGGTCTTGCCCGCGACGCGGAAGTTGTCCAGATACGGAACCCCGCCCGAATGATGAAAATAGGGGTAGGCGGTTCCGCCCAGGGAGGTGCTGTCGGGCGGATGTTCGGTGTCAGCCAGCATGGCATGGCGGATCGTTTCCAGGTGGCCCGGCTCGATGAAAACCTGATCGTGAACCCGCCCCTGCTGCGTCAGTTCCCGCGTCTCATCCGTTTCCGGCGACTTGGAGTGGCTGGCAACGCGCGGATGGAACAGGGTCCCGCCATTGGCAATGACACCCAGGACGAGTGCCATTTGGAGCGGCGTCGTGGTGATTTCCTGTCCGATGCACACATCCGGCGTGCTGCGCTCCGAAATCCCCTGGCCCGCCTCCTCCGGACGCGGCACATCGCCCGCCACTTCCTGTCTGGTTTCCAGGCCGGTCTTCTCGCCCAGATGAAAGCGCCTGGCCACTTCGAGGATTTTCCGCAAGCCGGCTTGCATGCCGTAGTGAATAAAATAAGTGTTGCTGGATCTGAAAAACGCGCGCTCAAAATCGAACAACCCCGCGCCCGCCGTGTCGCGGATGACATGCGTCGGAGAGCTGCGGAATTCGCCTGGACTGTCGAAAACCTCGCTTGTGTTCAAACCACTTTCCAGGCAGGCAATGCTGGTGATGATCTTGAAGGTCGATCCGGGAGGGTATGCGCCCGCCACGGCGCGGTTGAATTGCGGTTTGAATTTGGGATCGCTCAAGCGGGCATACTCCTCCTGGGAAAGGAGGCCCACGAAGCGATTGGGATCAAACGCCGGGGCCGAGGCCAGGACGAGGATGTCGCCATTGCGCGGGTCCAGGACGACGACAGCGCCCCGGACGGTGGAGGACTGGGCTTCGGCGAGGGCCTTTTCAGCGGCCCGCTGCAAGTTCAAATTTATTGTCAAATAAATGTCGTTCCCCGGCTGGTTGGGGGTCTCGATTTCCTCGCGCTGGCGGTAGTTCTGATTATTGACGAGCACGGACTTGACGCCCGCCTGCCCGCGCAATTGCGCGTCAAAGACCAGTTCGACGCCGCTTCTCCCCTCGAAATCCGGCATGGTAAAGGAGATTTCCGAGGCGTCCAGCGGGTCCATGGGCCGCACATAACCCAGGAGATGGGCGGCCAGGGAGAGACCGGGATAGACTCGGATCGGCTGGACCTCCAGTTCCAGGTCCGGCTGCCCGGACAATTTCTCCGCGAAGATGGCCATCTGCCTGTTCGTCAGGTCCGGGACAATCTGGAAAGGCACATAAGGGTAATTGGTGTAATGCCGCAGGAACGCGGCCGCATTGAGCACGCGCGGCTCCTCCAGTTCCCCGCTCACGCGGCAGGTGATGTTGCTGACGACTTCGCAGTCGGCCTGCAATTGGAGCTGGCGCCGCATGCCGGCGGGCAGAACGATCCTTCCTTTTTTCCTGATCACTTCGGGATGCGCGCCCGCGTAGGCCGCCAGGAGATTGCTGTAGCTTTCGGCAAACTGGCTCCGAAGGTCTTCCAGATAAAGGCTGGCGTTGTAGCGAGGCCGGTCGGAGGCCAGCACCCGGCCGCGACAGTCGAGAATTCTGCCGCGGATGGAGGGAATGCGCACAGTGCGGATCGATTGGTCTTTGAGGCTGTTGGCGAAGCTCTGGGCATTGACGATCTGCACAAACCAGAGGCCGGCTAGAAGGACCAGAAGGCCGGCCGCCACGCAGGCGGCGATGATCTGCAAGCGCCGCCCCTCTTGTTGGAGTATGTCGATGACGAACATATTACAGCCGCCCCCTCTTGATCTCCCGGTCCGCCCGGAAGGCCGGCGGCGTCACCGGCTGGTAGGCCAATGCGTCGTGGAGACGATCGAAAAGTTGAAAACACAACGGTGTCAGCGCGCCCCCGCCCGCGGCCAGGACGATCCATTGCCATAGGGAAAACCAGCCCAGGAGCGGCAGGCGGCCCAAGTTCAGCAAGAGGAAGAGCGTCCCCAGCGGCTGCGCCGCGCCCGCCATCATCCCCAAGACCACTTGCGCGAAGACGCTGCGGCGCAAGAGCAGCTCCCGGCTGTGGTAAATCAGAAGGCCCGTCACCAACAGCGGCAGCACGCTCACTCCCAGCGGGTTGAGCGAAAGGGAATCGAACCAAAGCCCTCCGCAAAAAGCCAGCAGCACGATCGACGCCAGGCCGTTTGTCAGACTGGCATAAACCATCAGTGCCGGCAGCAAGTCTATCTGCGCGCCCAGACAGTAGCGGAGCAGGCCGCACCAGCCCTCCAGAAACACGGCCAGGTACGCCACCGCCAAGATCAACAGTGTGGGCAGCCAGTTCATGGAATCATCACCATCACTTCCTCCAGCGCCCCCAAGTTGACCGACAGCTTGACGCGCGCTTCCTTCGACAGCCCGTAATCCTTGGAGCGCACATCGACAATTCTCCCAATCGGGATGCCCCGTGGAAAGACACCGCCGTCGCCCGAAGTCTCGACACTCTGCCCCGGCGCCACGAGGCTGTTTCCCGAAAGGTAGTCCAGATCAATCATGCCATCCTCCTGCGGCATTGAGGAATTGGCGAAAAGGACCCCGACTTCGCCGTTGTTGGTCACAACGGCCGAGACCCGCAGATTAGGATCGCCCAACATGACTACCTGGGAGCGGGTCTGGCCGACGCCTTGCACCCGGCCGACCAGTCCCGCCGCGGTCAAAACGGGACAGTTGGTGCGCAGTCCGTCGCGGGCGCCGAGGTCGATTTCCAGGCTGCGCCACCAATTGGCCGGGTCGCGGGAAATGACGCGGGCGAGCTTGAGCTTCCATCGGGTTTGGCGCGGCCAGCCGACCAGCGCGCGCAACCGGGCGTTTTCGGCCCAAACGGCGGCGTCTTGGGAGAGGAGAAGTTGTTGTTCCTGGGCTTGGCGCTGGAGTTGGTCAATCTGGCGCTGCAATTCGCGCTTGGGCGTCAGACCCTCGCGGGCTTCGCCAAGCAATTCATGCGCCGAGCCGGTAAGCCCAAAGAGCGGCAGGAACAAGCCGCTCACCGCGAGCTTGAACTTGCCCATCGTCTCGCCCGGCAGCTTCAACAGCGCCAAGGCCAGCACCACCAGCACCAGCAAAAATATTAAATGCGACTTTTTCAGCATCTCGCCCTGCCCGCGCTTTGCCGGCGCGGACGCGAAAAATTTTCAGGGCGAACTGGAATTAACCGCGCGAAGAAGCAACTCGTTTGAGAAAAGCAAGTTCCTGGAGGACGCGCCCCGTGCCCTCAGCCACGGCGCTCAAGGGGTCGTCGGCTATATGGACGGGCAGGCCCGTTTCCTTGGCGACCATGCGGTCGATGCCGCGCAAGAGCGCGCCGCCGCCGGCCATCACAATGCCGCGTTCGACCAAGTCGGCCGCCAGTTCTGGCGGGCAGCGTTCCAGGGTAATGCGAATACTTTCCAAAATGCTTGAAAGGGGTTCCTTCAAGGCCTCACGAATTTCTTCCGAGCGAATGGACAACGTCTTGGGCAAACCGGCGCTCAAATCGCGCCCTTTGACTTCCAGCGTTAATTCCTGCTCCAGCGGAAAGGCCGATCCAATACGAATCTTGATCTCCTCCGCGGTGCGTTCGCCAATCATCAGGTTATAGGCTCGCTTCATGTGCGCCACTATCGTCTCGTCAAACTCATCGCCTCCCACGCGCAAACTGCGGCTGAAGACTATTCCAGCCAGGGAAATGATCGCTATCTCGCAGGTGCCTCCACCAATATCCACGATCATGTTTCCCGCCGGTTCATGGACAGGAAGACCGACCCCGATGGCCGACGCCATCGGTTGCTCGATCAAATATACTTCGCGCGCTCCGGCATGAGTTGCCGAATCCTTCACAGCCCGCTTTTCCACCTCGGTAATGCCGGACGGCACGGCGACGACAACCCGGGGAGCGATCAATTTGCGATGATGCACTCGTTGAATGAAATGCCGCAGCATCGCTTCGGTGATCTCGAAGTCGGCGATCACGCCGTCTTTCATCGGCCTTATGGCCACGATATTTCCCGGGGTCCGTCCCAGCATGCGTTTGGCTTCCTCGCCCACCGCCAGCACGTTGGTCGTGCCGGCCTCGATGGCCACGACGGAAGGCTCGCGGAGCACGATGCCCTGGTCTCTGACATAAACCAGCGAATTGGCCGTGCCCAAGTCTATTCCGATGTCGTTGGAAAAGAGGCTCTTTAGTGTTGCAAACATGAATGTTACCTAAACATCACCCACACGTTACGCATCCCCCCTCTTTCCGGTCAAGTTTATTAGACAACACAAATTGGCCCCGGGTGCGGATCAGGTTTTTTAGCCAGACTTCCAAGTCTGCCCTGCAAGAAGGCATCCGTCAAAACCCCAATCTTTCCCAATCTTTCCCAGTAAACCGCGCGCGAAATGGTTCGCAAACAACTGACTATTAACATCTTAGATTGTGCGGCCGTATAGAGCGGAAAGCCTGTGAATCTTGTGCGTCCGCAGGCGCGCATCGAATGGGTTGGCCTTGAAAACCGCAAACGCCTGCCGCGCTGCCCGCTGCTGGATTTCTGACAGCCTGCTCCGACTCCGCCAAAAGGTCTTTGGGGCGCGAAAGCGGTAATTCATTGGCCGCCCGGATACGGCTCATTCAACGCGGTGTCCAAATCCACGACGCGGCTGGCGGCGATGTCAGCCATGCCCTGTTTGAACTCTTCCGGGACCCAGGAATCATCGGATTGCATTGGCAGAGCCGGGAGGATCGATTTGGATTCGGCGTTCGACTGACCGCCCAAAGGGCCGTGCGGCTTTGAGCCGCTCCGCCTCCCCAAGCCTCCGCAGGTTCAAATCCTGTCGCTCCGACCACTTCATTTCATCGTTTTTTTCGATTCCGGCCCAAGTTTTATCAATTCGCGGCTTGGGCGCCTTTGTATTACTGTTTCGGCAGATGAGTTCGACCGAACTTCAAATGAAATGCCTGGCGCATTTGCGCCTTGGCATGAGTGCGCCCCTGGATACAGATTGGGCGGAGAATTGAAAGGCGCTTTATGGATTCCATTCCAACTCTAATTATAGTGTTGGCTCTCGGAATTCCTGTGGCCTTGGCCATTTGGCTGATTGTCCGAGCCGTCCGAGCGAAAGACCGAATCGAAGCACTGACCCGCCGCCTCGGCACTCTTGAGCGGGATATTGCTCGAATGAAGCAGGAACGGGAATCAGTTCATCCGGTTGCGCCGGCATCCGGGCCGCAACCCATATCTGGCGCGCCTCCGGTTGTCCCGGTTAAGCCTGCTGTCGCGCAAGAATTATGCCGCGCTCTCGCAAACTCTGTGCGCGACCGGCGTGCTCATTCTTTACGCGGAGACGTTCTCCTGCCGGTCCTATTACAAATTTGAGTTTTTCGGGCCTGTTCCAACCTTTCTCATGATGGTGCTCATCACGGTGACGGCCTTTCTGCTGGCGGTGCGATTGAATGCCTTGGTCGTGGCCATCCTTGGAACGCTCGGCGGTTTTCTCACGCCCATGCTGCTGACCACCGGCCAGGACAATCTGCCGGGCCTTTTTGGATATATCGCCATTCTTGACACGGGGTTGATCCTGGTGGCGCTCCACCGGCGCTGGTTTTTTCTGGCCGCGCTGGCGGCGATTGGCACAGCCATCATGCAAATCGGCTGGGCTGGCAAATTCTTCGTCTCTGGAAAGTATTTTGAAGGCGACAAGATTCTGCTCCCCCTCGGCATGCTTCTCGCCTTCAACGGGCTATATCTTGCGGCACGTTGGTGGGCGAAAACGCGAAAGCCCGCAGACGGGGAAGGTCCGATGAGGGTCGAGAAAACGGCCCTGGATATAAAAATCTGGATATTCGGTTCCACGATAGGTCTGGCGGCCGTGGCCTTGGCGTTCACCTTGTGGTTTTTAAACTTCCAATCGTTGGCTCAACGTCCCTGGCTGCTGTTCGGTTTCGTGCTTCTCATTGATCTCGTCGCTCTGGCGCTGGTGCTGGCCGATAAAACCATGGCCGTTGTTCAACCCATCGCGGGATTACTCATTTTCGGTTTGCTCGGATTTTGGACGCAACAATGGCTGACCAATGAACTGCTCAATGCCGCGCTGGCTTTTTATTTTATTTTCGCCGTCCTCCACTCGGCCCTGCCGGCGTTCCTCCAACGGCGGCGCGATGGGACGGTTCAGGCCGGGGCGATCCACATTTTTCCGCTTTTGGCGCTAGTTCTTTGTCAGTTTGGCGATGGCGTCCCGCGTCTCAGTCAAATGCACATCGGCGGAAGGGCCATCGGTCACGTGCGCGATTTTGCCGTCGAGGCCGATCAAAAAGCTCACGCGGCGGGCCATGCTTTTGCCAGCCATCCGCACTCCGTAAGTGTCGGCGATTTTGCCATCCGTGTCGGCCAGCAGCGGGAAATTGAGGGAGTATTTTGAGATGAACGCCTGATGGCTTGCAGTCGAGTCGAAACTGACGCCGATGACCTCCACCTTGTCCTTGGCGAGGTCGCCCATGCGGTCACGCAATCCGCATGCTTCCTTCGTGCAGCCTGGGGTGTCGTCCTTCGGATAAAAATAGAGCAACACCACCTTTTTGCCGATTTCGTCGGCGAGTTTCCAAGACTTGCCGTCCTGGTTTTTCCCTTCGACCAGCGGGGCCGCGTCCCCGACTTTGGGGGTTGATGATGTTTGTGCCAGGGCGGATGAAAGGTTGGACATAGTTACGAGAATCGTCGCGGCGAATAAGCTCAATAAGTTAATCTTCATCTGGCCACATTACCATAAAACGCAACCGCTGCAAGTTCCGGAGAGAATCTTGCTCCCGGGGGGCGCAAATCTGTTTTTGGCAAAATCTATCCTTGCCGCGCCACCCTCACCCTCCGCCGTCGCAGGGCCATGGCGGACAGTCGTTGGAAACTCAAGTGGACGGCCAATGATTCTCCCTCTCCTGGCTTGTCCCGCCCTAGCCGTCAGGCGACGGCGGAAGGAGAGGGCCAGCCCGCAAAGCCTGCGCGCAAGCGTCTTCCCAATAATTTGTTCACTTCTCCAAGCCCGCTCCGGTGATGACTTTGCGCGGCGTGCCGATCTGGAAATCGGCGGCACGGCAGGTTTGGAAACCTGCGCTACAGATTAGGGCTTCGACACAGGCGGGATGCGCCCTGGAGCGGCGCCCTCTCACCGGCGGCGTTGACCGGACGGCATTTGCTGCTACGCTTCTCTTCCGGTGATTGCTTTGATTGATTATGATTCGGGGAATTTGCGCAGCGTCCAGAAGGCGCTGCTCAAGGTCGGCGCCGATGTGCGCGTCGCGCGGTCTCCCGGCGAAATGGCGGGCGCAGACGCCGTCGTGCTGCCGGGGGTCGGCGCGTTTGATGATTGTGTCAACGCCATGCGCAGGCAGGACCTCCTCGGCGCGATAAAGGAATTCATCGGGAGCGGGAGGCCTTTCCTGGGCATCTGCGTCGGCTACCAGGCGCTGTTCGAGCGGAGCGAGGAGTTCAACAGTTGCGCGCCGGGCTTGGGCGTGTTTGGCGGCAAGGTCGTTCGATTCTCCTCCACCAGCGGCCTGAAAGTGCCGCAGATTGGCTGGAACCAGTTACGCATTCTCCGGCAGGACTGCCCGATCTTTGAGGGCATCCCCTCCGGCAGTTACGTTTATTTTGTCCACAGCTTCTTTCCCAAGCCCGACGATCCGGCGCTGCCCGCCACGGAAACCACGCACGGCGAAGCTTTCGCCTCATCCGTCTGGCGCGGGAACGTCTATGCGACACAATTTCACCCGGAGAAAAGCCAGACGGTGGGCCTGCGGTTGCTGAAGAATTTCGTCGCGCTGGGGAAATAGGCCAGCGCATTTCAAATGTTCGCAGTTCAAGGGCCAATGATGCGCTGGAATGACTAATGTCATTTTCCCTGATTCCTCCCGACGACAGCGCCCGCTTATATCCAAAAGCTGCCCTCCCTCCATCGTTGCGCTAACCCCAGCCTCACCGCGCCAAGGAGCGCAGGGTGGCGAGATTCTCGATGTCTTCATGCAGGTCGTCGGATTTGGGCGTTTCAAGGCAGCCGGGCAAGGGGCGGAAATGGCTGTCGTTGACAATGTGGCGGAAGGCTTCCAATCCGATTTTCCCCTTGCCGATGTGCTCGTGCCGGTCCACGCGCGAGTTCAATTCGGTCCTGGAATCGTTCAAATGAAAGGCGGCGATTTGTTCCCGCCCGATCAACGCATGGAATCGGCGCATCGTCTTGTCCCATCCCTTGGGCTGCCGGATGTCGTACCCGGCGGCGAAAAGATGCGCGGTGTCGATGCAGACGGCCAGCCGCGCCGGCTTCTTGACACCTTCATAAATGGCGGCCAGATGCTCGAACTGGTTTCCCAGGCAGGTTCCTTGTCCGGCCGTGTTTTCCAGCGCCACTCGCACCGGCGAGCGCATGGTCGCGGCAAAAACCTCGTCCAGCCCCGCGATGATCCGCTCCAGCCCCTGCGTTTCCCCCGCGCCGAGATGCGCGCCGGGATGGAGCACCAGCAAGGGCAGCTCCAGAGCGCCGGCGAAGGTGAGTTCCTGAATGAGCGATTGCACGGACTTGGTCCGGTTGGCCGAGGGCGGCGCGCCCAGGTTGATGAGGTAGCCGGCGTGTCCGAAAATGGCCCTAAAGCCGGTGCGGGCCTTCTCGCGCTTGAACCGCGCGAGGTCGTCGGGCGCGGGGGGCCGTCCGAACCACTGCATATTATTCTTGACGAATATCTGGACGCATTCCGCCCCGATCCGCTCCGCCCTTTCCAGGGCCGTCCACGGGCCGCCCGCCGTCGAACAATGCGCGCCGAAGATCATGGCGGGCCGGGCGCTAGAGTTTCTCCGGTGATTGCAGCAGCGACGCCACTTTCGAAAGCAGGCGCCCGGCGGCGCCGCCGTCCAGCACGCGATGATCGAAGCTGAGGGTGAGGTTCGCCTCCGTGACGGGCACAAATTGGTTTTTCTTGTTGTCCCAGAACGGGATCTTCCGGCCCGCGCCCAGGCCCAGGACGAGGGTTTGCTCGGGCAGCGGAATGGGAGTCGCCCATGTCAATCCAAATGTCCCGAAATTCGTCACGGTCGCAATTGAGCCGCCGGTCGCCTCCGGCGGCAGGCGGCGCTGGCGCGCCAGGGCGACTAATTCGTTGTAGAAGGTGATCAATTCGCTCAACGGGCGGACGTCCGCGTTGCGCACGACGGGCACCAGCACGCCGTCCTCCGCTTCCACCGCGAAACCGATGTCGATGGATGGGGGATGGACGATTTTGTTTCCGATGAGGCGCCCGGCGGGGGCGCTGTTGTCAGCCAGCGCGACGGCCAGCGCGCGCAACGTGTAAAGCGCAGGGCCGATCTTGGGCCGGCTGACCTTGCGGTGCGCCAGCATGGCTTCCAAAGGGCATGGCATCCCCACCGTCGCCAGCGGACGCGTCCAGCTTCGCCTCATGGCGTCGGCAACCGCCACGCGCATGCTGGAGGCGGTGCTGAGCTTGTGCTTTTCCAGATTGGCCAGGAAGAACTCAAAATCCTGGATGGTGACCCGCCCGGCCGCGCCGCTGCCCGGCACGCCGGCCAGGTCTGCGGCGTGCAATCCCAACTCGTTCATCCGCGCCTTCATGCGCGGAGACATGTAGCTTGCCCCGGACGCGTGGGCGGGAACGGGCAATCCCCGCACGGTCGGTTCGACGCCGCGTCTGGCTTCTGTTTCGCCTTTGGCCAGGCTCTCGGCGCCATTGGCGGGCGGGCGCGCTTCTTCAGGCGCCGCCGTGTCCAACCCCATTTTTCCGGCTTCTTCCGCGGACAGTTCGACGCGCCCCAGCGCCGCGCCGATCGGATAGCTTTCGCCAATTTTGGCCGTCAATGCGACCACCTTCCCGGCGCACGGGGAGGAGACGATCATCGTCGCCTTGTTGGTTTCCACCTCCAGGATGTCCTGGCCCGCGGCGACGACGTCGCCCGGCTTGACCAGGTAATTGACAATGGTCGCTTCGGCGATGGACTCCCCCAATTGGGGCATGATGATGGGCAATTGTTTCATTTCACATTCGCAACAAATTCCGGGCGGCGGCGCCGATGCTGTTCGCGTTGGGGCGGTGAACGGACCAAAGATCGGGATGGTAGGGAATGGGCGTGTCTTTGGCGTTGAGGCGCTGCGGAGGGGCGTCCAGCAGCCCAAAACCCTCCGTCGCGACCCGCGCGATCACTTCCGCCGTCACACCGCCCCACGGGAACGCTTCGCCGACGCAGAGCAACCGCCCCGTCCGCGCCACGGAGGCGACCACGGTGTCGGTATCCAGCGGTTTGATCGAGCGCAAGTCCACCACTTCGATCTCCTCTCCCTCCAGGGCGATTTCTTCGGCGGCGGCGAGCGCTTCGTGCAACATGGCGCTGTAAGTGACAATGGTCAGGTCCCGGCCCGCCCGCGCCACGCGGGCTTTGCCGACGGGCATCGCATCAGTCGGCAGCGCCGGGGCTTTGAGGTGATAATAAAGATGTTTGTGCTCGCAGAAAATGACCGGATCGTCGATGGCCACCGCCTCCAGCAACATGCTGTAGGCGTCCTCAACCGTGGCCGGAGTCATCACGATCAATCCCGGATAATGGGCGTAAAGGCCTTCCAGGCATTGGCTGTGAAAGGGGCCGCCGCCTGCGAGCCCGCCCGAAGGCATCCGGATCGTAATGGGGCACGGGACCCGCGTGCGCCAAAAAAGCGTGGCGGCCTGGTTGATGATTTGGTTGAAGCCCGGCGTTGAAAAATCGGCATACTGCATCTCGATGATCGGGCGCATGCCTTCGATGGCCGCTCCAATGGCGGCGCCCACGATCGCGTCCTCGCTGATCGGCGCGTCCAGCACCCGGCCGGGAAACTCCTGCGCCAGCCTCTTGGTCGCCTTGAACGCGCCGCCGAACTCGCCGACGTCCTGCCCGTAAATAAAGACACGCGGATCATCCGCCAGCGCTTTGGCCTGGGCCTCTCGAATGGCTTCCAGATAGGTGATGCTCATGCCGGGATGGAAGGAATCGGCGCTTCAAAAATCTCCCTCAGGTGGCGCGAAGACAGCGCGCACCAGTCCTCTTTGAATGGGTCCGGGGCCGGCTCGCGTTGCGCCGTGGCCGCCGCTGCCTCGACTTCCCGCGTCACCTCCTGACGCAGCGCCAGAAGCGCTTCAGAGTCCGCCCATCCTTCCCGCAACAACCGCTCCTCCGCCACTTGCAGACAATCCCGCCCCAAAGCCGACTCTTTAAGCTTCGCATCAACATAGTGGGCGTCGTCGTGCTCGCCGTGTCCGCACAGGCGCAGCAAGCTGGCGACGACCAACTGGGGTCCGCCGCCGGCGCGCGCCTGCGCCACCGCCGTGGAGAGCACCCGCAAACAGTCCTCCAAATCCGTCCCATCCGCCTTGTGCGGCGTCGCCCCGTATCCGATGGCTCTATCGGAGAGGTCCTTGCAGGCAAACTGGCGCCGCGTAGGCGTGGAATAGGCGTATTGATTGTTGGCCACAACCAGAACCAGCGGCAAATGCTCGACCGCCGCCTGGTTGAGCGCCTCGTGAAACGCGCCCGTCGATGTCCCTCCGTCCCCAACGCACGCCGCTCCCACCACGCCTTCCACATGGTTGAATCGCCGGGCCATCAACGCTCCGTTGACCACCGAAATCATCGCCCCCAAATGGCTGATCATCGGCAGCAACCCCTTCTTCGGACGTCCCCGATGCACATTGCCGTCCCGTCCCCGCATCGGACCGAGCGCGGAACCCAGACAAGTGCGGACGGCATCAAGCAGTGGCTCGCCAAATGCCAGACGCCCGGCGCCGTCGCGAATGAGCGGGGCGAAAATGTCGCCGGGGCGCAAAGCCATGCCCAGCGCGGCGCTCAAGGCCTCCTGGCCGCGGCCCAGGAACACGCCGCCGTGAATCTTGCCCGCCCGTCCCAAACTGGCGATCTTGTCGTCCAACACCCGTGCCAAAAGCATGAAGCGATAGGCCTTCAGATATTGCGCTGGAAAAGGCGGGGGCGCTTCGGGCGTCCGCGGATTCTCCTCAGAATGCAGCATGGGGTGTAATCTATCGCGCATGGGCGTCGTGGCGCAATGGTTTCTTTGTGGAGATTGCAAGAGTTTTTTCCCGCGGAAGACGCGGAATGACGCAGAAAGAGAAGTCTGACGCATTTCTCTTCTTTTCAGCGTGATCCACGTGTTCCGCGGGCAGAAAGTCCAAGTCCCAAATCCACTTTACAGCATAGCGCGCGCCAACCACTCAACCGGCATATGGGGTGAACACCCCATTGCGCCAAAATCGCTTTTCTGACGACGATTGCGCTTGAGCTTGTAAGTCATATGAACGCGACTGATTTTCTTTCGGACCAAGTAACCGTTGCCCCGGCTGAATCGGAGTATGCCTTAACCATCGTGGGAGTTTATCAAGACCCGCTGACCCAAAGCTGGGGCGTGCCAATGTGCCGCCTGGCAACGCAACTGGCCGGAAACGAACACGTCCGAAACACATGGTACGACGCCCATTCCTTGGACGATATCCAGATCCTCACGGAGGCTGTTCGCGCCGCCCTGGTAGCCGATCTGATTGTGGTCTCGGTCCATGCCGCGGATGAATTGCCGCTTGGCCTTTACGTCTGGATAGACGCTTGGCTGCCACGCCGGGCCTCACGCGAGGGCGCCCTCACCGCATTGATTGGGGCCGACGAACCGCAGGACCCGCGGTCCTCCCGCACGCGCGAGTATCTGCAAGCCGTGGCGCGCAAGGCCCAATTGGATTTTATCCCTCGCTTCGAGAGCCGTTTCCACGGGGAGCCTCTGAACGGGAGAGTGGTGCGTTCGCCTGCCGAATAGGAGCTTCCGAGGGTCATTCCTCCAATTGCAGGCGGGCCACCTTGAGGCTGGACTTAGCAGGTGGAAATAAATTAAGGTGGCAAGCTGACTGGTTCTTTTGGCGGCTGGCAGCGTTGCTCGCTCGTTGCAGATCCATGCGGATATGCGCCTCGCTCGCCCTTGCCAGCCGCCAAAATCCCTGCGTCATCTTGCCACCTTAATTTATTTCCACCTCCTTATTTGGCGGCTGCCAGGTGAATTGGCAGCGTAATCGAAAAGGTGGCGCCAGTGCCAACGCCGTCACTATGCGCTTGGAGGTCTCCTCCAAGTTCCCGCACCATGCGGGCGCTGCTGCGCAAGCCGAAGCCGTGGCCGTCGTTTTTCGTCGTGAACCCGCCCTCAAAAATGCGGGTGAGATTTTCAGGAGGGATGCCGACGCCATTGTCTGCCACACTCAGGTGGACAAAATCACCGCCATTGCTGGCCCGCAAGGCCACTTGTTTGTCAGGCCGGTCGGAAGCAAGGCAGGCTTGGTTGGCGTTGCGGAGGAGGTTGACCAGAACCTGCAAAACCTTGTGTTTCTCAACCATGATGTCAGGCAGGCTGCCAGCATAGTCGCGCACCACTTGGACGCCGTGCCGTGCCAGACTGGAGGAAACAATGCGCAGCGAGTCTTCCATCATGTCAACGGGCTTGACCCGCTCGCTCGCGCCGCCCATCTTGGCGGAGCTTTGCTGCATCGTCACTATTTCTGTAACGTGTCGAACATTTTGTTCCAGTTCCCGCAATTCCCCGAGGATTGTTTCGTGCTCCGTGGCCAGGCGTTCGGCCAATTGTACCAGATAGCCGGGGACGAGTTTTCCCTGCTGATGCTCAGTGATGAAAGAGCCCAGGTCACCAGCATGCTCGTTCAGCAAGGCTGTGACCTTGGTCAGATGGGAGGCCCTGGACTGCTTCAATTGATCGGCAATGACGCTGGCGGAAATGTTGATGCTGTTGATGACGTTTTTGACATTGTGCAACACGCCGCTGGCGAATTCCGCGATGGCGGCTTCGCGCGAGGCGCGGATCAGGTCCTGGTGTATCCGCTCCAGTTCGATTTCCGCCTGCTTCCTGTCACTGATGTTCACCACCATCCCAACGCGCCCTGTAATCCCGCCAGTTTCCGAGCGCAGAAAGGCCGTGCGCAGTCGGACCCAGCGAATTTCGCCATTGGGGCGCACGAATCGGAACTCGTGGTCAAAATCAAGGCCTTTGCTTTCGCTCTCTTTAAGGCCGGCAGTCACGCCCGGCAGATCGTTGGGATGGATGCTCTGAAGCCAGCTTCGGCCGGCGATGGCGTCTTCGGTTGAAACTCCGCTCAGTTCCTGGCAACGGGAGTTTTCGTAAACCAACCTCCCGTCTTCGCCGGTCAAAAAAATCCCCATCGGCGCGAATTCGCTCAACGTGCGGAACCGCCTCTCACTGGCCTGAATCACTTCGTAGGCGGCGGACAGTTCCATAGTGGTGGCATTCGAAACGCCGGGCGACGAAGGGACCTCGACAATCTCGATATAGACCAGAGTCTGGTTGAGCAACTGGAAAGCGATTTCACCAAAGGTGACAGGCCCGACAAAACCGCCCGTGCGGCGGCCTTCGAGCTTGCAATGCACATAGTTGAGAAAGCAATTGCACGAGAATGCGTATTCCGACGGCTGTCGGACAGTGATTCCAATTTCTGTCGGACAGCATTCCGATTTTGGCCGGACACCGTTCCGATTTCTGTCGGACAGTGTTCCGGGCTGATGTCGGACAGTTTTGGGGCGCCATTGGAATGGTGTCCGGCAGGATTGGAAGGGTGTCCGAGATGG